>ERZ791883.609-NODE-609-length-41712-cov-7.906186_pt1 | contig 41712 bp, 37 predicted proteins | sample MGYA00510160_ERZ791883 | MGnify/ENA primary metagenome ERZ791883 (study PRJEB30046, sample SAMN00792072) | human gut metagenome | study: EMG produced TPA metagenomics assembly of the A metagenome-wide association study of gut microbiota in type 2... | reverse complement strand
GGCCCGTTGGTCAAGTGGTTAAGACACGGCCCTTTCACGGCTGTAACATGGGTTCGAATCCCGTACGGGTCACCAACTTGGAGGCTTAGCTCAGCTGGTTAGAGCGCCTGCTTCACACGCAGGAGGTCACTGGTTCGAGTCCAGCAGTCTCCACCAAAACCTCACTTCTTCGGAAGTGAGGTTTTTCTTTTATCAAAAAATGATAGTTTTTTGCTTTACAGTGCTTTCCTTATATTTTCTCAGCAAATTGATAGTATTTTATCGCAATGAAAAAGAGACGCTTTCGCGTCTCTTTTTTCATTACCTCTCCTGCACCTTTTTGCCGCTGATGTGGTCGATGCTGATGCGGAACATCTGGACGGCTTTGCCGGAGGCGGCGACTTCGTCGTCGACCATTTTCTCGGTGGGGTAGTATTTCATCGCGAACTTTTTGCACAGCGCGTCGCTCTCGCCGCGGTCCGCGACGAGGCGGCAGCGGCCGAAGACGACGGCGCTCTTCAAAAACGGGGCCCAGGCCTCGTCCTCGATCTCGACGCTCTCGCCGCTCACAACGGTAAAGCAGACCTTGTCGCTTCTCTTGAGCGCATCCACCTTGTGGCCGACCTTGGAGCCGTGGAAAATGATCTCCTGCGCGTCCTCGTCGTACAGGTAGTTGATGGGCACCGCGTAGGGGTAGCCGTCGTCTCCGCTGACGGCCAGCACGCCGCGGCGAGCCTCGTGCAGGAGCTTTTTCGCCTCCTCCACGCTGATCTCGTTTGCCTTTTTGCGAACAGGTCTGAACATGGTCTCGTCCTCCTCATACTGCCGACCGTGTCGGCTATTTCTCGCCGCCATTATACCGGTTTTCCCCCGATATTGCAACGGGGAAGCGGCGCCAAGAGCTCTGATGGCAGCAAAAAAGAGACGCTCACTGCAAAAGCGTCTCTTCTACTTCTTTCCGTCTTTTTTCTTCAGCAGCTCCACCATGCCGCACACGAGCGCGGCCTCCTCCTCGCTCAAATCGGAGATGTCGAGAAAGCGCTTGTCCTGGCGGCAGAGCAGGTAGTCCACTGTGACGCCGAACAGGTCTGCCAGGCGCACCATGACCTCGTAGGACGGCAGGCGGATATCCGTCTCATACGACGAGACCATCGCCGCGGTCACGCCGATGCGCTTCGCCACCTGCGCCTGCGTCAGGTGCCTGTCCCTGCGGAGCTGTTTCAGCCTTTGCGAGAAATCCAACATACGCCGCGCGCCTCCTTTGCCCTATATAGTTTACACGGCGCAAGTTTTCCATTAGAAATATTTATTATACATATTAGTTGATATTTTGGAGATATCTGTTACAATAAAACCTTGAGAGGACCCGTAGGAACGGCAGACCAACAACGTTTCGGAGGGATGGAGAGTGAAAAGTACCGTGACACCGCTGCGCGGCAGGCGCGTCCTGCTCGTGGAGGACAACGCGATCAACCGCGCCATCGCGCGCTCGTTTTTTAGAGAGCGCGAACTGCGAGGCAGAGGACGCATACAACGGCGCGCAGGCGCTCGACAAGCTCTGCGCGCATGTTCCCGATCATTTCGACCTCGTCCTCATGGACTTGCAGATGCCGGTGATGGACGGCTACGAGGCGGCGCGGCGCATCCGCGCGTTGCATGACCCCCAACTCTCCGCCATTCCGATCGTGACGATGACGGCCAACGCACTGGCGCAGGACTTAGAGCGCGAGCGCGCCTGCGGCGTGTCGCGGCATTTATCAAAGCCCATCGACTTGACCGCCCTGCACGCGGCGCTGTGCGAGGTCCTGCGCGAAAATTGACAACGAATCGCAATCCAAGCAGCAAAAAATACGCTGTGGAATCATCCACAGCGTATTTTTCATTTTGGGAAAGGTCTTACTTCGCCATCGCGCGATAGAGGAACGTGACGATCTGGGCGCGCGTGCAGTCGGCGTTCGGGGAGAACGTGGTCGTGCTCGTGCCGTTGGTCACATTGTTCTCGACCGCCCAGTTGACGGCGGAGACGTAGTAGGCGCTCGCGGCGACGTCGGTGAAGCTGCTCGCGCTGGCCGCAGCCGGGCTGGCGTTCGCTCTCCACAGGAACGTGACGCTCTGGCCGCGCGTGACGGTCGCGTCGGGGGAGAAGGTGGTCGCGCTCGTGCCGGTGGTCACGTTGTTCTCGACGGCCCAGGCAACGGCCTTTTCATAGTACGCGCCGCTCTTGACATCGGTGAACGCGGTGGTCGTGGACTTGGGCTCGGGGGAACCGGCGGCTCTCCACAGGAAGGTGACCATCTGGCCGCGCGTGCAGCTCGCGTTGGGGGCAAAGCTCGTGGCGCTCACGCCGGAGGTGACGTTGTTGGCAACGGCCCAGGCGACGGAGTCGGCGTAGTAGGCGTCGTCGGCGACATCGGTAAAGGGCAGGGACGCGGAGCCGTCATAGTTCTTGTCGCTCAGGACAGAGGAGAAGAGGAAGTTGCTGATATAGGCATACTCATCTCTCTGGTGGACCTTGTTGGTCAGGGAGTTGGCGAAGAGGACAACGTTCATGCCGTTTTCCTTGTAGGCAAAGCCCTGCACGCCGCCGTTCATGTAGGCCTTGAAGCCGGCGGCGCGCTCGGCAGTGTTCGTGGGGATGAAGCCCTCGGTGGGCGTCTTGGTCTTATCGCTCTTGACGAGGACCGTCGCGGAGGCGGGGACCTTGGAGAAGAAGCCGAGGCCGTAGGCATAGAGAATGCCGTCGCCGTCGAGAATGTAGCTCGCGTTCACAAGGGTCTTGTTGGGATAGACAACGGGGGTCAGGCAGTCCATCGCGCCGTCCAGCTCGGTGTATTCCACGCCGGCGATGAGGTCAGAGGCGGAGGACGCCGCGGAATAGCTGTAACCGATGTACGGCAGGCCGTTTTTCACGGCGGTCTTTGCGGCGGCGTCGAGCTTCGTCGCACCTGCGGCGGCGTCCGCCTTGGTCACGTCGGAGGTCGTGGTGAAGCCCATGAGGTTCATCGCGGCGGTGTCGTAGTTCCAGCTTGCGCTCTGGCTGATCTGCGGCGTGTAGATAAAGCCCTTCTCGCTTTCAGCAGGCGTGCCGGAGATGTAGACGGTCGGGGACTTGGTGATGATCTTCGCCTTCACGCTCGTCTTGTCGACGCCCGCGGCAGAGAGCAGATACTTGCCCGCGACGGTCTGATAGTCGGCGTAGGAGCAGATGAAATCGCCCATGTGGTCGCCGCTTGTGACCATGCCGACGGTCTTGCCGGCCTTGAGAAGTTCGTTGACGGCGGCAGTGGAATCCTCAGAGGCGTTGGAAATCACAACATCCTTGTTCTTCTCGCCCGCGAAGTAAGAGGTCAGGCCCTTCGTGCAGGCAAGGGCATCGTCGTGATCCATAGGGCTGCCGCAAACGGCGGCGATGGTCTTGTAGGCGGCGGGCTCGGCCACGGTGACCATGTCGAAGCCGCGCGTTTCATTGAAGGAGGTGATACCCTCGGAGTAGAGGATCGTCCAGCCGTTGATGAGCGTGCCGTCATAGAGCGCGCCGTTGGCGACAGAGCGCTTGGCCTGATACATCGAGACGATCATCGTACCGGCGGGGTAGGTAACGCCGTCATAGGTGAATTCCTTTTCGGTCACGTTGACCTTGACGTCGTTTCTCGTGAGCCACTCCATCATGTCGGCCGCGGCCTGGAGGTTGGTCTGGTTCTCGCCGTCGAGCGGGATGATGTAGCACTCGGGATAGAAGTTGCCGTTCTGCCCCTTACCGGTGTACTCGGGACGGAAAAGATCCATCTCCGCGCCCTCGACGTCGTTCTGGTCGCACAGCCACTGGCCGACCAGCTCAAAGGCATCGGAGTTAAAGTTCTTCACGCCGCGCTGGAAGATGGTGACCTGGGATTCAAGATAGGAGAGCTTTTCGGCGGCAACATAGGCGGCGTTGCCGAGGATACCGTACTGCGCCGCCTGAGCGGTATCGTCGTTGTAAGCGGGCAGCTCAACGGTATAGGCAACGGTGCCCTGCAGCATGGCAAACTGGGGAGTGTAGCTCGTGGACATATCGTCCCACGGATCTTCCCAGTAAGTCTCGGTGCCGTTGCCGGTGTAGCTCAGGTAATCGCGCTGAGGGATGACATAGCTGTTGTAGCCATCGTTGTTGGCGACCGCCGCGATGCCCAGCGCCTCGCCGCCGGTGATGAGGTGCTCGGCGAGCAGATCATACTCAAAGTTCGGCTCGTGCGGGGGATCGCAGGGCTCGCACTGGAAGGCCTGCACACGGCCGTGGAACTCGGCAAGCGACATGGGGTTAAACGTGCCGATGAGCTGCTGCATGTTGGCCGTCTCGCTCGTGGTCTGGAAGGAGTTGTCGCGGTTGAGGTCATAGCCATTGGTGGAATGTCTCGTCAGGTAAGTACGTCCGTCGACATTCTCCTCGGGGACGAGGATGAAGAACACGTCGGACAGCAGCTCGTCCTTGACGTTTACAGTGTTGCTCTTCACGGTGTAATACTTTTCAAGGTCGACCTTGCCGGACTTGCCGTTGTTATCGACCGTCAGGTAACCTAAGTAGCTGGCCGTATCCTTGACGAGGTCGGGAATGGCGACGCTGTCCTCCGCGCCGACAGGACCCATTTCTTCCTTGAGCTCTTTTTCGCCCGCGGCGGTGAAGCCGGTGAGCGTCTTGTAGTCGATGGTCTTCTCGCTCGTGATCATCTTGGCGAAGTCGAGCACGCCGTCGGTGGCGGCGACCTCGTTGGAGTGGATGTTGGAATACATCACGGGCACGCGGATCTCGTCGAGCTTGCCGGACTTGATCTGGGCGAGCACGGCATCGGGATCGGTCTCGGCCTGCTCGGTCAGGGCGAGCCACTTGCTCACGCTCGCCTTGGAGTCGGCGACGATCAGGTAGGGCATATCACGGCCCGCGGTGGACTGGCCCATGGAGAACTTTTCGACATACAGGCCGTTTTTCGTGCCGTTCGCCACGATCGTATCGAGCTCCTTGTAGATCTCCCACATGGTGTTGAAGTTTTCATACGGCGCAACCTTGACAGGTGCGGAGCCGATCGACTTGCCGCTGTTTTTGGCGACGAGATCAAAGTAGCCGCACAGGTCGATGTAGTAGCCGCCGTTCACATGGGGCACGCTGTAATCGGGCGTCGTCTCGCCGGTTCTGCGGTTGGTGGAATAAAAGTAGTTGTTCACATGGAAGCTCACATCGAGCACGGCCTTGCCGTTTTTCTCATTCGCCGTCAGCTTGATGTCTGTGAACTGGTGCTCGTCCTTGCCCTCGGTCATCCAGCTGTCGAGATCTCCGCCCACGTAAGCGTAGGGGAACAGCTCCTCGTTGACGTAGGGGCGGGAATCGTCGCGCTCGAGCGAGAGCGAAACGGTACCGGCGCTGACGGCCGCGGCGAGCGCATCCTTCGTCATGCCGGACACGGGGATGGAGAGGGACACGTCCTTGCCGTTTTCATCGGTGACAAGGGTGATGGTCGCGTCGACCGGGAATTTCGTTCCCAGCAGCGCATCGTCCTTGGGGTTCATGTCCTGGTAGCTGACGGCAAACGCGGACGTGACCGCGAGCGAGAGCGTCATTACCAGGGCCATCAGCAGCGCGAGCGCTTTGCTGACAGAGTTTGGATAATGTTTCATGGTTTTCGTCCTCCAGAGTGGTCTTATGCCGCCACACACAGCGGCGGAAAGTTGATGAGTTCAGTGTAACTCAATAAAAATACATAGTCAAGAGAATATTCATACCTAATCATGCCAAATTTCAGCGTTGAATCTGTATTTTTGTTCATCATTTTTCACAAAGCAGTGCGTCAAGCCCCCGTCTTTCAGATCCTTTTGTGAATGTATCCGTAAATTTATACAGAATCGCACTGCATAGGATATTCTTCTTCGCCGCGATTGCAAATGACGGCGGGGCGCATTATAATAAGAGGCAATCATCATTCAAACGCAGGAGGAACCGAATATGCGGCTGCAAAGCGCAATTTTTACACTCGATGATACCCTCTTCACCCCCGACGGCGCGGCGCGCGAGGGACTCGACAAGGCGCTTTCACTTTTTAAGATGGAGGGCGTGTGGCTCGGCGCGGTGACGGCGCTCAGCGCGGAGGACGCGCAAAAAGCGCTCGAAAAGGCAGGGCTTCACTCTTATTTCCGCTTCGTGCTGACAGAATCCGTCGCGCTCTGCAAGGCGGACAGCGGCACGATGTTCGAGCGCGCGATGAAGCGCCTGCACTCGCAAAAGGACGATACGATCGTCTTTTCCGGCTCGCTTGCGGCGATCCAAAACGCGAAGGACGCGGGTTTTCGCACCGTGGCGGTGCAGGGAAGTGCGGGCGCGGCGGACTGGTCGACGATGCAGCAACTCGCCACGCAGAGCCTTGCGCAGTACAGCGAATTGCTGGCAGATTCCGTGTGAATTTTGGAAAAACGACAGAATTCGACGTTTTTTAGTTGCAGTCTTTCTCAACTGTGATATAGTAAGAATATAACTATTAGAAAGGAAGGTTCGCGCCATGTCGGATTTCTACTCGGCTACCATCTTCCTTTCGGTCTTTATTATGATTATCATGGACATGCTCGTGAGCGGCAATGATCTGATGGAGCATGACAAAAAGCAGACGGTTTACACGATCTCCGTACTGGTGATCGCATGCATGGTATCGGAATGGTTCGGCGTTTGGATGGACGGAGCCCATCCGTCGCTGCGGACGCTGCACATCCTCGTCAAGACCATCGAGTTATCCACAGCGCCGATCATCACTGTGCTTTGCAGCGACCTGATGACGCCGCTCAAGCATAAAAAGCTCATTTATTCCCTCATCGGCGTCCACGCGGGGCTCGAGGTGCTGTCGGCTTTCTTCGGCTTCATCTTCTCGGTCGACGCACAAAACGTTTATCATCACGAAACGTTTTATTGGGTCTACGTGCTGGCCTATGCCAGCGGCGTTCTGCTGTTCATTGGTCAGCTGCTGAGCGAGAGTTCGCACCATTATGGCCTGTATCGAGCGCTCGTTATCATCCTGCCGGTCTTTTTCTTCTGCGGGCTGTTCCTCCAGTACGGTGCCGAAGTGCGCATCATGTGGGCGTGCTCAGCGGTCGATGTTCTGATGGTTTACATCCTGTATTCCGAGCTCACGCAGAAAATCGACACGCTGACTCATCTTCTGAACCGCCGCAGCTATGAGAGCCGTCTCGCCTCGTTGCGCGGGCACGCAGTCATCTACTATTTCGACGTGGACGAGTTCAAGTCCGTCAACGACACCTTTGGCCATGGCGTGGGCGACGCGGTGCTTGCCGAGGTCGGCAGCACGATCTACGCCGTGTTCTCCAAGGTCGGCTACTGCTACCGCATCGGCGGCGACGAATTCTGCGTCATCGCGCAAATCTCCGACACGGCGGCGGAAAAGTATCTTTCGGAATTCCTGCGCGAGCTGACGGCACGGCGAGTGAAAAACGAGCACCTGCCGCACGTGTCGGTCGGCTATGCGTGCTTCAATCCGGTGCTCGGCAGCGTAGAGGATGCGATCAAACGCGCCGACCGGATGATGTACCACTACAAGCGCAAGCTCAAAAGCGAAGCGCTCACAAATAATGATACCGTAAAAAGCTGACGATCTTTTGACCGTCAGCTTTTTGTATCTGCTTTTATTTCGCCTCAATCTCCGCGTCCTCCTGCGGCTGGAGCTTGCTGCCAAAATACGCGAGCACCGCGCCGAGGATGGCGCACGCGACGCTCCAGACCATCTCCGCTGTCGAGACAAAGTCCGTCGGAATGATGATGAGCGTGGAGGCAAGCACGATGCCGATGACAGCGTGACAGGCGATCGAGTAATGCGTATCAAAGAGCCTGCTCACGATACGGGCAAAGAGCGCCATCACGCCGACCATGCCAAGCCCCCATGGGACGAGCACGGTGAAATCAAGCTGCGCAATGCCGTCGATCAGCGGCGTGAGAAGGCCGACCGCCATCAGGATGGACGACGACGTCATCCCCGGGATGATGAAGCTGAAGCCCCACAGCACGCCGCAGAAGAGAAAGCCCCAGAAGTTTGCAGGCATCTCGGAAAACGAGCTGAACTTGACGGCCATCAGTGCGCCGAACAGTGCGAGGAAGCTGACGATCAGCGAGATGTATGAGCCGTTGCTGCGCCCCTGCGTACCCGCCTCGTGCCAGAGGTCGGGCAGCGTGCCGAGGATGAGCCCGATGAAGAGGCACGTGGCGACGGTTTCCGACTGGTGAAACAGCGCAAGGATCACGCTGCCGCCGCCCAAAAAGCCGATCGCCCAGCCGATGCCGACGGCGAGCAGCATCCGCCAGTAGCGTTGAAGCGCGCGCCTGGGGTGCGTGAGCAGCTCCATCGCGGGGCGGTAGATGCCGAATACGACTGCGAGCACGCCGCCGGAGATGCCCGGCAAAATCGCGCCCGCGCCGATGATGATACCCTGCACAATGCGCATGATACCGTTTTTGATGCGGGAATTTTTCATATTGCTGCCTTTTTATGTGCTGCGCCCACCAGAAAAGCGGCGGAGCGCGACGCGGTTTAATAGCCCTTTCTGCGGTCGACGAGGTGATGCATTGGGCGGCCCGCGGCGTAATTTTCCAGATTTTCGCAGAAGAGCTGCACGTTGCGCTCGCAGGTGTAGCCGAGCGTCATGTTGCCCGCGACGTGCGGCGTGAGCAGGAGGTTCTTGGCCTTGCGCAGCGGATGATCCGCAGGCAGCGGCTCGGGCACGACGACATCGAGCGCCGCACCGGCAAGGTGGTCGGAATCCAGCGCTGCAATGAGCGCGTCCTGATCGATGGCCGTGCCGCGGCCGACGTTGACGACATAAGCGCCTTTCGGGAGCAGCGCCATGCGGTCGGCGTTCAGGATGTTCACCGTGTCGCTCACCGAGGGGAGGGACATGAAGAGAAGGTCAGTCTCGGGCAGGAGCTGATTGAGCTCCGTGACGGGATGAACGGCGTCAAAGTCCGCGTTTGCGCGGCCGCTGCGGCTGACGCCGGTCAGGCTCGCGGGATGGAACGCGCGCACGCGGCGGGCAAATTCCGTGCCGATGTCGCCCGTGCCGAGGCACGTGACGCGCGCGCCGTGGAGCGAGTGAATGCCGCCCGGGAGCACGCGCCAATCGCCCTCGCGGATGATCTCGGTGTACTCCATCTGGCGGCGCAGCAGCATCAGCGAGACCATGACAGAATGCTCGGCGATCGTCGTGCCGTAAGCGCCCGAGGCGTTCGTCAGCAGGCAGTCGGGATTCTGATACAGGTCGTCGCGGCAGAAGTGGTCCACGCCCGCCCAGCAGCTCGCGTACCACTTGAGATTGCGTGCGCCCGCGATAACGCGCTGGGACGGATGGCCGTAGAGGATCGTGCAGTCGTCCACATTGCCCTCCGCCGCCCTGGACGAGGGGAAGAAGACGATGTCGTAGCCGCAGCGTGCGGCGGTGTCGCGCAGCGTCTTTTCGTATGCCGGAGTCAGGAAGTCGATGATGACGCCGATTTTTTCATTCATGGTTCAATTCCTCCAAAATCATTTCTGCGACGCGCAGGCCGTCGGCCGCGGCACTCATGATGCCGCCGGCGTAGCCCGCGCCCTCGCCGCAGGGATATAGACCGCGCAGGGCGGATTGAAAACTCAAGTTGTCGCGCACGATGCGCACAGGCGACGAAGAGCGCGTCTCCACCGCCGTCAGGACGGCGTCGGGAGAATCGAAGCCCTTGAGCTTTTTCCCCAGCATCGGGATCCCCTCTTCGAGCGCCTCGCACACAAAGGGCGGGAGACAGCCGTGCAGGTCGCACCAGCGGACGGAGGGAAGATAGGTCGGCACGACCTTTCCCGCTCCCGTTGACGGGCGATGCTTGAGAAAATCTTCGACTCGCTGGGCGGGGGCGGCGTAATTTCCACCGCCAAGGCGATAGGCCGCGTCCTCCAGCTCGCGCTGGAATGCGACGCCCGCGAGGGTATCGCCGGACGGGAAATCATCCGGTGTGACAGAGACGAGCAGTCCGCCGTTGATATTCTCGCCGTCGCGCGCAAATTCGCTCATGCCGTTTGTCACGACGCGCTTTTCCTCCGATGCGGCGGCGACGACCTCGCCGCCGGGGCAGACGCAGAACGAGAACACGCCGCGTCCCTTTTCCGTGTGGCAGGAGAGCTTGTACGACGTGGGTGGGAGGCCGTAGCGGCCCGCCGCCTCCTTATATTGCGCTAAGTCCATGTCGCGCTGGCGGTGCTCGATGCGCACGCCGACGGCAAAGGGCTTGGGCTCCATCGGCACGCCGCGCTTTTGCAGCATTTCAAACGTATCGCGCGCGCTGTGGCCGGGCGCGAGCACGACGTGCTTTGTGGGCAGCGTGTACTCCCCCTCGGGGGCGCTCACGCGCAGCGCCGTGACGCTGCCGCTGTTCTGCTCGATATCCACAACCTTGTGGGAAAACCTCACCTCGCCGCCGCGGTCGATGATCTCGCGGCGGAGATTTTGCAGCACCACATATAATTTGTCGGTGCCGACATGGGGCTTGGCGTCGACTAAAATATCCTCGCTCGCGCCGAAGCGGACAAACTCCTCTAAAATATAGCCGTGGCGCAGGTCCTTTGTGCCGGTGTTGAGCTTGCCGTCGGAAAATGCGCCCGCGCCGCCTTCGCCAAATTGCACGTTCGAGGTCAGATCAAGCTCGCCCGTGCGCCAGAAGTGCTCGACATCGCGCTTTCGCTGCTCGACCGCGCGCCCGCGCTCTAATAAAATGGGTCTTGCGCCGCAGCGGGCCAGCAGCAGCGCGCAGAAAAGGCCCGCGGGCCCCGCGCCGATAACGACAGGGGAGACCTCCGGCGCTGAAACAGGCGCGGGCGGCGTATATTTCTTCGGCGCGTAGGGCTGCACATTCTTATTCTTGCAGCGCCGTAAAACGCCGGATTCGTTTTTGACCTCGACCGCGGCGGAGCAGACGAACTTCACGCCCTCGCGCGCGTCGATGGAGCGGCGCAGGAGATGAACGGAAACAAGCGCCTCCTCGCTCACGCGCAGCGCGTGCGCGCAGGCCGCGCGCAGCTTGTCTTCCTTTGCCCCCACGGGGAGCTTCAGATTGTCGATGCGAAGCATGTGCGCCGCCTCCTTTTTCAAGTCGCGTTTCATTTTATTATGACGGAAAGGAAAGCGCAAGGGGAATCGCGCGATTATCACAGATTCTTAAAAAAGTCATCGGGAATTTAAGAAATCGTCAAATAGCGTTCAAGAAATATACATAAATATGCCCTATGATAGCACCATCGAAAGTCAAGAGGCCGCAAACAAGGGGCTCATTCCATAGGAGGTCATCATTATGTACGAAGACGAAAACAACCTGTATCATTACAGCTATCGCAAGGGCGACGAGCAGAACCCCAATGCCCCGATCGACACAAAGAACTACGCCGAGGACCCGTGGGATAAGAATCCCAGCGGCGGCAGCCCGAAGAAAAAGGGCGGCAGCGGTCTTTCCGGCAAGATCGTGGCGCTGGCGCTGGTGTGCGCGCTCGTCGGCGGCTTCATCGGCGCAGGCGTGAGCGGCGCGACGACCAAGGTGAACAAGACGAGCGTTCAGGTCAGCGACCGCGAGGTCGCGCAGGTGCAGACCGTCAAGGTCGACGGCAAGACGCAGATGTCGATGTCGGAGGTCTACGCCTCGAACGTCAACAGCGTCGTTTCGATCAACGTCTCTTCTACCACGAACTACTTCGGCCAGCAGGTCGAGACCGCGGCGAGCGGCACGGGCTTTTTCATCACGCAGGACGGCTACATCCTGACGAACCACCACGTCATCTCCGGTGCGAGCAGCGTGAAGGTAACGCTTTACAACGGTGAGACCTACGACGCCAAGGTCATCGGCAGCGATGAGGACTACGACATCGCCGTTCTCAAGATCGACGTGACGGGCGCAACGCCCGTGGTGCTGGGCGATTCGAGCAAGGTCGCCATCGGCGAATCCGTCGCCGCTGTCGGCAACCCGCTCGGCGAACTGACGTTCTCGATGAGCGAGGGCATCGTCTCCTGCGTCAACCGCGCCATCAATGTGGACGGCACGCCGTTCAACATGATCCAGGTCGACTGCTCCATCAACCCCGGCAACTCCGGCGGCCCGCTCTTCAACAGCTACGGCGAGGTCATCGGCATCGTGTCGGCCAAGTATTCGAGCTATTCCAACACCACCGTGGAGGGCATCGGCTTCGCCATCCCCATCAACGATGTGCTCTCCCTCGTCAAGGACATCATGACCAACGGCTATGTGACCAACAAGGCCTACATGGGCATCACCCCGCAGACGATGAACGCGCAGATGGCGCAACAGTATCGCTACGATGTGACCGAGGGCGTGTTCGTCTGCTCCGTTGACCCGGACAGCGCCGCCGACAAGGCGGGGCTCAAGCTGGGCGACGTCATCACGAAGATGGACGACAAAACGATCTCCTCCTATGAAGATCTCGTCGCGGCCAAGAAGAGCTACAGCGCGGGCGACACCGTGACGCTGACCGTGTACCGCGGCGGCGAAACGATTGAAGTCTCCCTCACCTTCGACGCTGTGCCCGAATCGGCGGAAACGAACAATTCCGACCAGAGCACCGACAACAGCTATAATGGTAACGGCGGGTACGGCAATGGCGGCAACGGCTACTACTCCAATCCCTGGGATTTTTTCAATAACTTCTTCGGCTACGGCGGCTGAGCGCCGCAAAGCAGCAAAAAGGCGGAACCTTTTTTAGAGGTTCCGCCTTTTTTATTCTTTGTTCGCGGTTTTATTTGCTGCGCTTGAGCACCTCGCACACTAGCTCATAGACGCGCGCGGTGGAGGCGACGTTCAGCCGCTCGTTCACCGAGTGAACATCGTGCAGCTCCGGTCCCATGGACAGCGCGTCGAGGCCGGGGATCTTTTCGATGAAGAGCCCGCACTCAAGGCCGCCGTGGGTGGCTTCGATCTTCCCGTCGCGGCCGGTGAGGTCGCGGTAGACCTCCTCGACCTCCTTGCGGAGGGCAGAATCGCGGTCGTATTGCCAGCCGGGATAGTTGCTGCGTTCGCCCACGGTGCCGCCGCCGAATTCGACGATGGCCTTCACGCGCTGAATAAGCATATCCTTCTGCGAGGCGATGCAGGAGCGGACGGAGAAGGAGCACTTCACGCCGTGCTCGTCCGTGCGCATCACGCCGAGGTTGAGAGACGTCTGCACAAGACCGGGGAAGTCGGCGCTCATCTCCTGCACGCCCTGCGGCAGGGCAAGGAGCACATGCAGCAGTCTCGACGTGTCCGCTGCGGAGAATGCGACCGGAACGTCAGCCTTTTCGCACACGAGGGAAATGCCGCCGTCGGTGACGGCGTACTCATTTTTGAGCGTTGCGTCGAATTCCTTGATGAACGCCTCGAACGCGGGCGCATCAGCCGCGGAGAGCGCGACGAGCGCGTCGTTTCTCAGGCAGATGACGTTGTCGAACTGTCCGCCCGTGAGATCACTCACGCGCAGCGACGGGCAGCGCTCCATCGCGCTATACAGCGTGCGGCCCATCAGGCAGTTGGCGTTGCCGCGGCCCTGATTGATGTTCATGCCGGAGTGGCCGCCCTTGAGACCCGAGATCGTCACGCGGTAGCCGGTCATATCCGCCGCGCGCTCCTGCGGCGCGTTCAGCGTGCAGTCAAGGCGCACGCCGCCCGCGCAGGACACGGTGAAAACGCCCTCTTCCTCAGAGTCGAGGTTCAAAAGCTTTTTGCCCTTCAAGTCCGAGCAGTCCAGCGCGAACGCGCCGTCCATGCCGACCTCCTCGTCGACGGTGAAGACCGCCTCGATGGGGGGATGGGGGAGCGTTTCGTCGGATAAAATCGCGAGGATCATCGCAACGGCGATGCCGTTGTCGCCGCCAAGCGATGTCTTGTCTGCCCAGACCCATTCGCCGTCGGTACGGACGTCGAGCCCGTCGCGCGTCATGTCCTTGGTGCAGTCCTCGGTCTTGGCGCAGACCATGTCGATATGGCCTTGCAAGATAATGGGCGCGGCGTTTTCGTAGCCGCAGGAGCCGTCCTTCCAGATGATGACGTTGTTGCACGCCTCCTGACGGTATTTAAGGCCCAATTCCTTCGCAAAGCCGACGCACAGGTCGCTGATTTGCTTCGTATTTCCGCTGCCGTGGGGAACGGAGCAGAGCTTTTCAAAATAGTAGAATACCTTTTCCGGCTGGAGATTTGATAAGACCGCCATGATATCCTCCCGAATTTTCTTAGTTGATCTGCTTGCGGCGGCTCAGGTTCATCGTGCCGTCCTGCATGTCCTGAATGCTGTCGAGGCTCTTGCCCGTGCCCTCGGCCACGCACTGGATGGCGTTCTCGGCCACCATGGCGTGGATGCCGGTGCGGGCGGTGACGAGCTTATCAAAGCCGCGGACTAAGCTGCCGCCGCCGGTCATGACGATGCCGTTGTTCGAGATATCGGCCACGAGCTCGGGCGGGGTCTTTTCAAGCACGAGGTGGACCTCCTCCATGATGCGCTCGACGGGCTCTTCAAAGGCCTCGAGCATTTCCGCAGACGAGACGGAGATGAGCTCGGGAAGGCCCGTGATAAGGCTTCTGCCCTTGACCTCCATCGTCATTTCCTCTTCCGGCGGGAAGACGCAGCCGATCTGCATCTTCATCTGCTCGGCCGTGCGCTCGCCGACGAGCAGGTTGTGCTTGCGGCGCATATACTTGACGACGGCCTCGTTGAACTGGTCGCCCGCGATCTTGATGGAGGACGACTCGACGACGCCGGAGAGCGAGATGACCGCGATATCGGACGTACCGCCGCCGATGTCGATGATCATGTGGCCCTCGGGCTGGGTGATGTCGATGCCCGCACCGATGGCGGCGGCGACAGGCTCTTCAATGAGGTAGACGCGGCGCGCGCCGGCCTGAATGCCCGCGTCGATGACCGCGCGCTCCTCGACCTCGGTGATGCCGGAGGGGACGCAGATGATGATGCGCGGCTTGAAGAGCTGGAAGCCCATGACCTTGTGCAGAAATTCCTTGATCATGCGCTCGGTGACCTCGTAGTCGGAGATCACGCCCTCGCGCAGGGGACGGATGGCGATGATGTTGCCCGGCGTGCGGCCCAGCATGGCCTGCGCATCCGCGCCGACCTTTAAGAGCTTGCCGGTGTTCTTGTCGAGCGCCACGACCGAGGGCTCGTTGAGCACGATGCCTTTATCCTTAATGTAGATCAGCACCGACGCGGTGCCAAGATCCATGCCGATGTCTTTGGTAAAAGAAAACATAGCGTGTTACCTCTTATTTTTTCTGAAAACTAAAATGAGCAATGCTCATACTTTCCCATGATGTTTTTATTATAACGGCTCGAAATTGAGTTTGCAATAGCATTGTGCGCGATTTTCCGCACGGTATCAGGGGAAAATAAGGAAAAACATACCCCTGCGCCGCTGATTTTCGCGTCCGCAGACGCGAAACATTTGAATCGTTTTTACCCGCGGCGTGTACGTGGGTAAAAACACTTTGCGCGGAGCGCGTGTCGAACCTGTGAGGCACGAAGCGCAGCGAAACTTTCTCAAAAAAGAGGCGTCGCCTCTTTTTTGAAGACTTTAGTCTTCGTCCGCCGCGGCGAGGGTGGCGCAGATCACTTTTTCCGCGCCAGCTTCCCGTAAAACTCTCGCGGCTTCGCGGAGCGTGGCGCCGGTGGTGAGGATATCGTCGATGAGCAGAATGCGCTTGCCTTTGATCTTGTCCTCATTGACGGCAACGTATGCGCCGACGACGTTTTTCTGCCGCTCCTCACGGGACGAAAGCGACGACTGCGCGACGTTGTCCTTCGTCTTTTGCAGCAGCGTTTCCGGCGCGACGCTCCAGTGGCGGCAGGTCTCGCGCGCCAAGAGATACGACTGGTCGTAGCCGCGCTCTTGTTTGCGTTTTTTCGACACGGGGACGTAGGTAACTAAGTCGAACTCCCCGCCAAAATGCTCGGCGGCGGCCTGCGCTAAAACATCGCCAAAGCCCGTGCAGCGGCTCTGGCTCGCGTGGAACTTGTAGCTTAGCAGCGCCTCGCGCACGATGCCCTCGTACTTGAGCGGGGCAAGGCACGCGCCGATCTCCGCGCGCTCATGGAGCGGCGTTTTGCAGTAGGGGAGCGCCTTTTCGCATTCAGAACACACGCCGTGAACGCCGGGTTTTCCACAGAACGCGCAGCGCGGTGGAAAAAGTAAGGATGCGAGCGATTCCAAAAAGCTCATTTTTCCTCCCCACCTTTCCGAAGCCGCCACTTGAGGCCGCTGTAGCGGCGGCTGCGGCGGTCGTTTTCCGCCATTTTGTTGACGGCGCTGTCGTCGCCGACGATAACGAGCAGCTCTCGCGCGCGGGTGATGGCGGTATAGAGCACGCCGCGCACCATCAGCGACGGCGCACACGGCGCGCCGACGAACACAACGCCGCGGTATTCGCTGCCCTGCGCCTTATGTACGGTCATGGCGTAGGCCATGTCGAGCTCTGCGAGCATGTCGGACGTGTAGGTCGCGGTGCGGTCGTCGAAGACGATCTCTAAAAGCTCGCCGCTCGGGTCGATCTTTGCGATCTTGCCGACATCGCCGTTGAAGATGCCCGTGCCGGCGGTGCCGTCCTCCTTCTGCCAGACGACGTCGTAGTCGTTGCGCGTCTGCATGACGCGGTCGCCCTCGCGGAAGATGAGCTCGCCGAAGCGGCGCTCCTGCTTGCCGGGCTTCGGCGGGTTCAGCGCGGCTTGCAGGGCAAAGTTCAGCGACCGCGTCCCCGCGTCGCCGCGGCGGGTTGGGGTGAGCACCTGCAATTCGTCCGCGGGGATGCCCATTTTGTCGGGCAGCCTTGTTTTGCACAGCTCGACCACGGTTTCGACCAATCGCACGCTGTCGCGGCGGGGAAGGAAGAAAAAGTCGTTCGCCGCCGCGTTTTTGAGCTTGGGCGGCATGCCGGTGTTGACGAGGTGCGCGTTGCGCACGATCATCGACTGCTCGGCCTGACGGAAAATGTCGCGCAGGGCGACGGTCGCGATGCGCCCGCTGCGGATCAAATCGGAAAACACGTTGCCCGCGCCGACACTCGGCAGCTGGTCGGGGTCGCCGACCAGCACAAGGCGGCAGCCCGGGCGCAGCGCCGCAAGCAGCGCGCGCATGAGAGACAGGTCGACCATTGAGGTCTCGTCCACAATGAGCGCATCGGCCTCGAGCGGTTCCTTTTCGCCTTTGGTGAACGTCACCTCGCCAGTCTGGTCGTTGAAGGTCATGCCGAGCATGCGGTGGATGGTCTGCGCGTCGCGGCCGCAGAGCTCGCCCATGCGCTTGGCGGCGCGGCCCGTCGGCGCGGCGAGCAGGACGTTCAGGCCCATGCGCTCGAAAAGCGCGACGATGGCGCGCACGCTCGTCGTCTTGCCCGTGCCGGGGCCGCCGGTCAGCAGCAGCAATTCTTCCTTTGCCGCAAGCTCGACGGCCTGACGCTGGAGCGGCGCGTACTGCACGCCCTGCTCGCGCTCGATCTCGGAGATCGTGCGCTCGACGCCGCGCAGGGCGTCAGGCTTGTCCGCGAGCATCGCCTCGATGCGCGTGACAACATAGGTCTCGTCCTCCCACGACTGCCGCAAATAGCAGGCTGTCACGTTGGCGACGCCTTCCTGCACGATGCGGTGGATGGCGATGAGATCGTCGAGGCTTTTTTCCGCCGCGTCGACATCGCAGTCCAAAAGCTGGGCCGTCGCGGCGAGGAGCTTTTCGCGCGGGAGGAAGACGTGTCCGCCCGCGTCGCGGTTGTGGGAGAGCTCGAAGGTCAGCCCCGCCTCGGTGCGAAGCGACGCGTCGCCGCCAAAGCCCATGGAGAGCGCGATCTCGTCGCAGACGGAAAAATCCACGCCGAACGCGCTGTCGGACAGTAAGTACGGGTTGCGCTCGAGCGCGGCCATGGCGTTTGCGCCGAAGCGGCGGTAGAGCGGCACGCTGAGCGCGGCGGGCAGGTCGTAATGCGCCAGAAATTCCATCACGCGGCGAAGGCCCATCTGCTCGTTGAAGGCCGCGGAGATCTCCTGCGCGCGGCGGGCGGTCATGCCCTTGATGGCCGTGAGCTTTTCCGGCTCGGATTCAAGCACCTGCAGCGTCTCGATGCCAAATCTGGCGACAAGCTTTTCCGCCGTCGCGGGGCCGACGCCGCGCACGACGCCGGAAGCGAGGTAGTTTAAAATCTCCGTCTCGTTCGACGGCAGATACCTCTCGACCTCGCTCGCAGAAAACTGCTCGCCGTACTGCGGGTGGGAGGAAAACGTGCCCGTCGCCGTCAGATTTTCGCCCGGTGCCGCGCAGGGGACACAGCCAACGAGCGTTAAAAGCTCGCCGTCGTCCGTCACAAGGCGCAGCACGGCATAGCCGTTTTCCTCATTCTGGAAAACGACGGACAGGACCGTGCCCATGATGGTCGTTTCTTCTCCCATAACTGTCTCCTAAGTGAAAAAATCGGTCAGTTCTTCCCTTTGGCAGAGGTAGACCTCGTATTCGCTGCGGCACAAGAGCTCCGCCACGCGGCGCGGCTCGTCGGCAAGGCCGCAGTCCACGATGACGACGCGCGAAAAGCCGCCCTCTTCATAGCGCGACCTCAGCAGCGTGCGCACCGTGTATTCGAGCGTCTTTGCCTCGCCGCAGGCCTCGATGACCGCCGTGGCGGGGATGGTGCCGCGCCGCCGCGGGTGCACGATGGCCGAAACGAGCAGAAAGATCACCGCCGTTAAGCCGATGGCAGCGAGCGCCGCGACAACGCCGTCCTGTAAAAGCCGCATATCATCACCTCGCGCCATTCTACGGCGCGGACGGGCGATGGGTGAATCTTAACGCAGCATTTTCCTGAGATACTGGCCCGTGTAGGACTGCTCGCACGCGGCAACCTCCTCGGGCGTGCCGCAGGTGACGAGCGTACCGCCGCCGCTGCCGCCCTCGGGGCCGAGGTCGAGCAGATAATCCGCGCACTTGATGACGTCCAGGTTGTGCTCGATGACGAGTACGGTGTTGCCCGCGTCGACAAGGCGCTGCAAAACCTCAAGGAGCTTTTTCACATCGTCCGTGTGGAGACCCGTGGTCGGCTCGTCGAGGATATAGATGGTGCGCCCCGTGGAGCGCTTAGAAAGCTCGGTCGCGAGCTTGACGCGCTGGGCTTCGCCGCCGGAGAGCGTCGTAGACGACTGGCCGAGGCGGATATAGCCGAGGCCGACCTCGCTGAGCGTGCGGAGCTTCGCTTCGAGCTTTGGAAGGTCGCGGAAGAATTCGAGCGCTTCCTCCACGGTCATTTCCAGCACGTCCGCGATGCTCTTGCCCTTGTAGTGAACCTCGAGCGTTTCGCGGTTGTAGCGCTTGCCCTTGCAGACCTCGCAGGGCACGTAGATATCGGGCAGGAAGTGCATCTCGATCTTGAGCTGACCGTCGCCCGAGCAGGCCTCGCACCGGCCGCCGCGGACATTGAAGCTGAAGCGGCCCGCGGCATAGCCGCGCGCCTTCGCGTCCGGGGTCGAGGCGAAGAGGTCTCGGATGTCGTTGAAGAGATTCGTATAGGTCGCGGGGTTGGAGCGCGGCGTGCGGCCGATGGGGCTCTGGTCGATGCAGATGACCTTGTCGAGGAACTCTTCGCCCTCGATAGCCTTACAGCGGCCGGGGTGGACCTTCATGCGGTTTAAGTCCGCGCCGAGCTTTTTATAGATGATCTCGTTGACGAGCGACGATTTGCCGCTGCCGGACACACCCGTGACGCACGTGAACGTGCCGAGCGGGATCGAGACGTCGAGGTTTTTGAGGTTATTTTCCTGCGCGCCGCGCATGGTGAGGAAATTGCCGTTGCCTTTTCGGCGCTCTTTCGGCACTTCGATCTTTTTCTTTCCGCTCAAATACTGGCCGGTCAGGGAATTCGGGTTCGCCATGACCTCTGCCGGCGTGCCGCAGGCCACGACCTGACCGCCGTGCGCCCCCGCGCCGGGGCCGATGTCGATGAGGTAGTCCGCCGCGCGCATCGTGTCCTCGTCGTGCTCGACGACGATGAGCGTGTTGCCGAGGTCGCGCAAACGTTTCAAGGTGGCGAGCAGCTTGTCGTTGTCGCGCTGGTGCAATCCGATGGACGGCTCGTCGAGGATATAGAGGACGCCCATCAGGCTTGAGCCGATCTGCGTCGCCAAACGGATGCGCTGCGACTCGCCGCCGGAGAGCGTCGCGCTCGCGCGCGAAAGCGTCAGGTATTCAAGTCCCACCGAGCGCAGGAAGCCGAGGCGGTTTTTGATCTCCTTCAAAATACGCTCGCCGATGCGCATCTGCTGCTCCGTGAGCGTCAGCTTATCCACAAAGTCGAGCGCGTCGACGACGGATTTTTCGCAGTAGTCGCTGATGCTAAGGTCCCCGACCGTGACGGCGAGGGATTCGCGGCGCAGTCTCTTGCCGCCGCAGGTGGGGCAGGGGCACTCGCTCATGCAGGACTCTAACTCCTCGCGCACGCCGTCGCTCTGCGTCTCCTTGTAGCGGCGCTCTAAGTTGGGGATGATACCCTCGAACGCCTGATACAATACCCCCTTGCCGCGCGGCTGGTCGTACTGAAGCTCCAGCTTTTCGCCCTTCGTGCCGTAGAGAATGACGTCCATGACCTCTTTGGAGAGCTTTTCCACAGGATCACGGAGGGAAAAATGGTACTTTTTCGACAACGCTTCAAAGTACATGCGCGAGATGCCGTCGCCGCGCACGTTGTTCCAGCCCGAGGCGCAGATCGCGCCGTCGAGCAGCGAAACGCTCTTGTTCGGGATGACAAGTTCGGGGTCTACCTTGAGCTGCGTGCCGAGACCCGTGCACTCCGGGCACGCGCCGAAGGGATTGTTGAACGAGAACATGCGCGGCGTCAGCTCTTCGATGGAGATGCCGCAGTCCTCGCAGGCGTAGTTCTGCGAAAAGAGGATGTCGCGGTCATCGGGCAGGATGTTGGCCAGAATGATGCCGCCCGAAAGCGCCGCGGCCGTCTCGCAGGAGTCCGTCAGGCGGTGGACGACGTCGGGGCGGAGGATGAGGCGGTCGACGACGACCTCGATATTGTGCTTTTTGTTCTTTTCGAGGGAAATTTCCTCGCTGAGGTCATACATGTTCCCGTCGGCGCGGACGCGGACATAGCCGGACTTGCGCGCGTCCTCGAAAATCTTGACGTGCTCGCCTTTTTTGCCGCGGATGACCGGCGCCATGATCTGCACGCGCGTCCCCTCGCCCAGCGCCATGAGCTGGTCGATGATCTGGTCGATGGACTGCTGGCGAATTTCTTTTCCGCAGTTCGGGCAGTGCGGCGTGCCGACGCGCGCCCACAAAAGGCGCAGATAGTCGTACACCTCCGTCACCGTGCCGACGGTGGAGCGGGGGTTCTGCGAGGTGGTCTTCTGGTCGATGGAAATGGCGGGGGAGAGGCCTTCGATATAGTCGACGTCGGGCTTTTCCTTCTGCCCAAGGAACATACGGGCGTAGGACGACAAGCTCTCCACATAGCGGCGCTGACCCTCGGCATAGATGGTGTCAAACGCGAGGGACGATTTTCCGCTGCCGGACAGGCCCGTGATGACGGTCAGCGCGTCGCGTGGGATTGCAACGTCGATGTTCTTGAGGTTATTTTCTCTTGCGCCTTTGACAAAAATCTTACTTGGCATGAATCGATAACTCCTGTTGCTCATTTTGCAGCTGCAAAATGAGCGTACTCTTCCGAATTTTTTATGTCAACCTTATTCAACAATGATATCCGCAAATTTCGCGCGCACGAGCGCGGCAAGGTCGCGCGGCGAAAGCTCGACCTGATAGCCGATCTTCCCCGCGGAGACGATCATCGCTGCAAGGTTTTCCGCCGAGGCGTCGATCACCGTGGGGAACAATTTTTTCATTCCCACGGGCGAGCAGCCGCCGTGGACGTAGCCCGTGAGCGGCAGGAGCTCTTTCTGGTGGATCATTTCGATGGACTTTTCGCCCACGGCCTTCGCGGCCTTTTTGAGATCAAGATTTTCCGCGACCGGCACGTCAAAGACGTAATACTGCTTGCTTGCGCCGCGCGCGACAAGGGTCTTGAAGACGATGGCGGGGTCAAAGCCCATGGACTGCGCCACCGTGACGCCGTCGACCGCGATGCCCTCTTCATGGGGATAGGAATGCGGCGTGTAGGCGATCTTCTTCTGCTCAAGCACGCGCATGACGTTGGTTTTTTCTTCTTTATTCTTTGCCATTATGTTTCGCTTTCCTTTCGCAGCTCGATGATACGGTCGCGCAGGATGGCGGCGTACTCGAATTCGAGCATACGGCTCGCCTCCTGCATCTGCTTTTCGAGCTTTCTGATCTCTTCGTCCCGCTCGCGCTCGGAGAGCTTGCGCTTGCCGCGGCGGCGGGCGGATTCCTCGTCCTTTTTGGAAATTTCGATGATCTCGCGCACGTCCTTTCGGATGGTCTGCGGGATGATGCCGTGTGCCTTGTTGTAGTCGTCCTGAATTTGGCGGCGGCGCTCAGTCTCGTCCATCGCGCGGCGCATCGAGGGGGTGATGGTGTCGGCGTAGAGCACGACGAGGCCGTCGGCGTTTCGCGCGGCGCGGCCGATGGTCTGGATGAGGCTTGTTTCGCTGCGGAGGAAGCCTTCCTTATCCGCGTCCAAAATCGCGACCATCGAGACCTCGGGGATGTCAAGGCCCTCGCGCAGGAGGTTGATGCCGACGAGCACGTCGAACTCGCCGAGGCGCAGGCCGCGGATGAGCTCCATGCGCTCGATGGTCTCGACGTCCGCGTGCATGTAGCGCACGCGGATGCCGACGCCGGTTAAATACTGCGTCAGGTCCTCGGCCATCTTTTTCGTCAGCGTGGTGACGAGCACGCGCTCATTGCGCGCCGCGCGGGTGTTGATCTCGCCGACGAGGTCGTCGATCTGGTTTTCGACAGGGCGCACCTCGACCTTCGGGTCGAGTAAGCCCGTCGGGCGGATGACCTGCTCGACGATCTGGCCCGCGCGGTCCTTTTCATAGTCACCGGGCGTGGCCGAAACGTAGATGCGCTGGTGGACGCGCTGCTCGAATTCGTCGAATTTGAGCGGGCGGTTGTCAAACGCGCAGGGCAGGCGAAAGCCGTACTCGACAAGGCTCTCTTTGCGCGCGCGGTCGCCGTTGTACATCGCGCGCACCTGCGGCAGCGTGACGTGCGATTCATCCACAAAAAGCAGGAAATCCTTGGGGAAGTAGTCGATGAGCGTCAGCGGCGGCGAGCCGACGGGCCGCCCGCTGATAACGCGAGAATAGTTCTCGATGCCCGTGCAGTAGCCCAGCTCGCGCAGCATCTCGATGTCGTAGCGCGTGCGCTGGCGGATGCGCTGGGCCTCGACGGCCTTGCCATCGGCCAAAAACTGCGCCTCGCGCTCGTCAAGCTCCTTGTCGATCTCGACAATGGCGCGCTCGAGCTTGTCCTTCGTTGTGACATAGTGCGACGCGGGGTAGATGGCGATGTGCTGGAGCGTGCGCGTCACCTGACCGTTGACGGGGTTGAATTCGCTGATCCGGTCGATCTCGTCGCCGAAGAACTCGACGCGCACGGCCTTGTCGCGGTAGTACGCAGGGTAGAGCTCCACCGTGTCGCCGCGCACGCGGAAGCGGTTGCGCTCAAAGGCGACGTCGTTGCGCTCGTAGCGAATTTCGATGAGCCGCTTTAAGAGGAAGTCGCGCTCCATCGTCATGCCGGGGCGGAGCGAGATCATCAGCTTTTCAAAGTCCTCCGGCTCGCCGAGGCCGTAAATGCACGAGACGGACGAGACGACGATGACGTCGCGCCGCTCGAGCAGCGCGCAGGTGGCCGAAAGCCGCAGACGGTCGATCTCCTCGTTCGTCGAGGCGTCCTTGGCGATATAGGTGTCGGTGTGGGGGATATAGGCCTCGGGCTGGTAATAGTCGTAGTACGAAACGAAGTATTCCACCGCGTTTTCGGGAAAAAACTCTTTGAATTCCGCGCACAGCTGCGCGGCGAGGGTCTTGTTGTGCGCCAGCACGAGCGTCGGCCGCTGGACCTTTTCGATGACGCTCGCCATCGTGAACGTCTTGCCCGAGCCCGTGACGCCGAGCAAGACCTGCTCGTCAAGGCCCATCTTCACGCCCTGCGCCAGCTTTTCGATGGCCTCGGGCTGGTCGCCCGTGGGCTTGAAGGGCGCGTGCAGCTTAAATTCCATATCCGTTTCCCTTTCTTTCGGGCAGAAGTCCGTTGTGCCGCAGGGAGACAAAGTCGTCGTCCGCGACGATGATGTGGTCGGCAAGCTCGACGCCCACAGTGCGCAGCGCGTCGAAGACCGAGAGCGTGGTCGCATTATCTGCGGGGGAGGGGAGCGCCACGCCGCTCGGGTGGTTGTGGGAAAGAAGCACGCTGCTCGCGCCGCACTTGAGCGCGTTTTCCACAATTTTGCGCATATTGAGCTGGACGCTCTCCGTGTCGCCCTCGGCGACCAAATGGCACTCGAGGAGGCGGCCCTTGGCGTCAAGGCACGCCTCGTAGAGCTTTTCCTCCCGCTCGCCGAGAAAGAGGTCTAAAAAGTACGCACCCGCCTGCTCGGTATCGCTGAGGATCGTCTCGTGCGCGCCGGACGACGCACGGATGCGGCGCATCAGCGGGAACATGAGAGAGATGAGCGTCGAGGCGTTCTCGCCCACGCCCTCGACCTCCTCAAGCGCCGCGCGATCGGCGGCAAACACCGCGTCGAGCGAGCCGAATTTTTCCATCAGCCGGTGCGCGATAGGGTTCGTATCCTGCCGCGGCACGGCGTAGTAAAGGAGAAGCTCGAGCACCTCGTGGTCGGCGAACGCATCGAGCCCGTGGGCGCGGAACTGCTCTTTTTTGCGCGAGCGATGTCCTTCGTGTACCGGCATAAGTGCTCTCCTTTCCGGGGCGTTTTTGCCGCAAAACGCGGCAGTCTTCTCCTATTTTTGTCTTAATATTGTATTTTATCACGGAGAGAAAAATCGTACAAGTGTTTTTTGAATTTTATCTCCCGCGGGAAGATGCGCAGGCAAAGGGGGATACTCTCTTTCTCGAAAGAGAGTATCCCCCTTAAACCCCCGAGAGAAAGGACGAGGGGTCTTGCCCCTCGACCCCGCTTACATTGGCAGTCTGTGGCTTGAAGAGCTGCACGCGCTGCGCAATCGGGTGCGGTGTACGTGGCTTCGCCACGGGTTCCTACGTTTCGTCACATTTTGCAACCGCGCCTTACTATCGTGAGGCGCGTGTGACGGCAGCATGGCGGCAGACTGCGTGCTGACGGCATTGCTGCGCTCGCCGCTCAGGGCTGCCGCTATTTCAGTTCTGTGCTGTGATATACATTTCTTCTGCTTTTTGCTGGGCGGCGATGAGTGTGGATTTTGCGTCGCCGTAATTTTGCTTTTCGATCTGAGCAAGTGCGTCGGTGATATCGTTGAACAGGGTCAAGTACATTTTCTGATAGTCTGTCATAGCAAAACCTCCGAACATATTTTAGATATATTATATATCTACTAAACGCATAATACTTCAAAACGAGCTTATTGTAAATACACAATAACTATATTTTGAGGTTTTTCTATGGCTATTAAGAGCTTATCTATTCGCATTGATGAAACGATGCTCCATAAACTTCACGTCGTTGCCGACTACGAGGGCCGCAGCGCAAACAACGAAATTCTGATCTTAATCCGCGACGCGATCGAAGCCTACGAGGAAAAACACGGCAAGATCGAGCTCTGATTTTCACAATGCGGCGAGCGCAGCAATGCCGCATTCCGCAGGCAGTCTGCCGCCAGACAAACGTCACTCGCGCCTCACGGTAGTAAGGCGCGGTTGAGAGACGTAACGACTCGCAGAAGATCCATGGCGAAGCCATGTACACCGCACCCGATTGCGCAGCGTGTGCAGCTCTTCAAGCCTCAGACCGGCAATGTCGGGGGTCGAGGGGCCCTCCCCTCGCGTTCTCTTGGGGGTTCAAGGGGGCCATTCTCTCACGTGAGAGAATGGCCCCTTTGCCTGCGCACCCCTGCGGCACGCAGGGAATTCCCGTCCCTCAGCGGGACAATACTTTCCTCGTCACCGGCCCGGCAACCCCGCCGACGGCGTTGCCGACCGTCATCACGAGCAGATATAAAACCGCGCGGCCGCTCCACGCGCCGCCCATCGTGAAGTAGTACATATTCGCCACGCAGTGCTCAAAGCCGCAGAGGATGAACACGCACACGCCGAAAAAGAGCGCAAGATACTTGCCGAGCTCGTGCGGGTTGGAGCGGTAGCCCTCCACGCCGATGTAGATCATCACGTTGCAGAAAACGGCGAGGATGAACGCGCCCAAAAGCGGCTCGGAGAGCTTCAATTCACAGATGCCCTGCGCGCGGGCGCTGAGGGATACAAGCCGCGTGCACTTCTCGGCAAGCGCGATGAGCGATGTGCCGACGAGATTCCCCAGCCAGATGACCGGCAGCGTTTTGGCGTAGGCCATATCGTTATCGAACACGTAGCAGACCTTGCCGGTGAACAGATGCAGCCCGCGCGTGCAGACGACGAAAAGGCCGATCGTGAAAAACAGCGACCCGATGACCGTATTTTCCACCGACAGGAACACTGTGCCGCCAAAGGCGATGACCGCGCCGGCAAGGATCGCGGAGAGAAATATCTTTTTCATGCGGAAAATCCTCCAGACCGTGTGATGGGGTTTATTTTACCGTATGGCGGCGAGCGTTGTAAACGCTTCTTCACGGAAAGGCGGAAAGTCCGCAGAAAATGAGGGTTTTTGCCGCTTTGGCTTAACAGAACGCGGCATTTTGCGCGGCATGGAGGGAGGCTCGCCGTGATTTTTATTGCTTTTCCCTCCCCCGGATAGTACAATGGTCTCACCATCAAACTTTCGGAGGACTTTTCCCCAATGAAACTCATCTCATGGAACGTCAACGGCCTGCGCGCGTGCATCGGCAAGGGCTTTTTGGATTTTGTGAATTTCATCGACGCAGACGTCATCTGCCTACAGGAGACGAAGCTGCAGCCGCATCAGATCGAACTTGACCTGCCGCAGTACCACATCTACTGGAACAGCGCGGACAAAAAGGGCTACTCCGGCACGGCGGTGTTCACCAAGCAGGAGCCTCTTTCCGTCACCTATGACTTTGGCGAGGACATCCACCGCCATGAAGGGCGCGTCATCACGTGTGAATATCCGGACTTCTACCTCGTCTGCTGCTACACGCCGAATTCGCAGGACGAGCTGCGCCGCCTTTCGTACCGCATGGAATGGGAGGATGCGCTGCGGCAGTACCTCTGCGAGCTCGACACGATCAAACCCGTCGTGTACTGCGGGGACTTAAACGTCGCACACGAGGAGATCGACCTCAAAAATCCGAAGACGAATCACTTTAACCCCGGCTTTTCCGACGAGGAGCGCGGCAAGATGACGCAGCTTTTGTCCTCGGGCTTTCTCGATTCGTTCCGCACGCTGTACCCCGACAAGACGGACGCCTATTCGTGGTGGAGCTACCGCGCCCAGTCGCGCGCACGGAACGTGGGGTGGAGAATCGACTATTTCATCGTCTCTGAGCGCCTGCGCTCCCGCATCGAAAACGCGGATATCTTAGCTGAGGTCATGGGCAGCGACCACTGCCCCGTGCTGCTCGAGCTCAAGGAGGAAGAAAAATGAAACTCAACAAACAGGAAATGACCGGAGGCACGAAGATCACCCTGATCATCAGCGGTGCGGCCATGCTTGCCGGCATTGTGATCGTTGTGCTGTTTGCCGCCGGCGCGCTCGCCCTTTCCGAGCAGAGCCGCAGCGTGCTCGCCATCGCGATCTCCGCCGCGCTGGTGGTGTTTTCCTACACGCTGTGCAAATCGTTGGGGGTACTTAAAAATCAAAAAAAGTGATTCTCACCCCCACGCCCACGTGGGGAACGGGTAAAAGGGGGATATTCTCTTTCACGAAAGAGAATATCCCCCTTTTGAACCCCCAAGAGAAAGGACGAGGGGAGACCCCCTCGACCCCCGACATTGCCGGTCTGGGGCTTGAAGAACTGCGCTCGCTGCGCAATCGGGTGCGGTGTACATGGCTTCGCCATGAATCTTCTGCGAGTCGTTACTACTTTCAGCCGCGCCTTACTATCGTGAGGCGCGAGTGACGTTTGTTTGGCGGCAGACTGCGTGCGGAATGCGGCATTGCTGCGCTCGCCGCATTGAGCAGTGCTCCGTTAGACGGAAATTAGGCTGCACTTCTACAAGATGGGCAGAGCGGCAGCGGATGATAGAAGCAAATCAAATCGTCTATCAACACCCAACGCGGCAACGCCGCGCGCAGGCATTCCCATTCCGGAGGCACAAAGGCCATTCGAGCCCGAAACTGCCAATTTAAAACCTTTCTCTCGGGGGATCAAAAGGGGGATACTCTCTTTCGTGAAAGAGAGTATCCCCCTTTTATTCGCGCCCCCCTGCTTGCAGGGGACCCTATTTCTCCACAGAATGTGGAAATCACTCACGCCTTGGTGCGATCGTACGAAACGACCACACGACGGTTCGGCTCGGTGCCGATGGAGAACGTCGTCACACTCGGCGTATCCTGGAGCGCGGTGTGGATGACGTGGCGCTCGTAGGCGTTCATGGGCTCGAGGGTGACATTGCGGCGGTACTTCGTCACCTTGCCGGCGACCTTTTCCGCCAAGCGCTCGAGGCTCTGCTCGCGCTTTTCGCGGTAATTTTCTGCGTCGACCTGCACGCGGGCGCGGTTCTTCTCGCTGCCGCGGTTGATGCTGTAGTTCGTCAACTGCTGGATGGCGTCGAGCGTTTCGCCGCGGCGGCCGATCAGCGCGCCGAGCTTTTCGCCCTCGAGGAAGACCTTGTAGCGGCCCTTCTCGCTCTCGTAGACCTTGACCTCAGCGGCGGAGTCCATGTGCTCAAGAAGGCCCTTGAGGAACGCGCGGATCTGCTCGCTCTTCTCGTCGTGGCACTCTTCGCCGAGGTCGACAATGGGCTTGGGCTGCGGGGTGGGACGCTCCGCGCGCTCGGCGCGGGGAGCGCGGTTCTCGCGGCGGTCTTCGCGCGCGGGACGGTCGCCGCGTTCGGTACGCGGCTTGTCGTTTGCGCGGGATTCTTTTTTCTGCAAAACCTCGGGCGCGTACATGGGCACGGCCTTTGGCTCGCTCTTGGGTTCAACTTTCTTTTCGGGCTTGGGTGCGGCAGGCTTTTCCACCGGCTTGACCTCTTCGGCCTTGCCGTCGTCATAGCTCACGCGAACGCGCGCGGGCGCGCTGCCGATGCCGAGAAATCCGGCTTTCGCGCGCTCAAGAATTTCAACAGAAACGTCGTCTCTGTCCATCTTCAGCTGCGCGAGCGCGCTCTGGATCGCCTCGTCCTCCGTCTTGCCCGTTACGTCAATAAACTTGATCATTCAGACAAGCTCCTTACAATTATTCTCCGTAATGCTCGGGGTCGTAGGAACGGCCGCGGGCATAGGGGCGGTCGCCGATACGGCCGCTTTCGTTCGTGGAATTTTTCTTTTTCGTCGCCTTGGCAGCCTGCTTTTCTGCGCGCTTTTCCTTCAGCGTCTTCTTTTCCGCCTCCTCGGCGGCGATTTTACGCTGCTGCTCGCGGGCGGCTTCCATGCGGCGCAGACGGTCATCGCGCTTCTGCTTTTCCTTCTCGCTGAGCTCGTCCTCCATGTGGCTCTTATAGTACTTGGTCAGAACCTTTTCCTGGATGGCGTAGAGCAGCGAGTTGACGATCCAGTAGACGCCGAGAGCCGCGGGCAGCGTGAAGCCGATCCACAGCGACATGAGCGGCATCATCCACATCATCATGCGGTTGGAGCGGGCCGCGGCGTCGTTGCCCTCAGCGGCGACGTTGCCGGACATGGAGACCTTGGACTGCAGGAAGCTCAAAGCACCGGAAATGAACGGGATCAGCACAACGCCGATCACGGGCCAACCGCCGGTGAAGAAATCCTTCCACACATCCCCCGGCATGACCGTGAGGTCAAGGCCGAGGAAATTGTAGTTCACGTTGAGAAGACCGTCAAACTTGCCGGAAAACTCCGCAAAGTTGTCGGAAATGAACTTGGCAAGGCCGATCTCCTCATAGCCCTTGCGCACGAGCTCGGCATTGTAGCCGAGGGTGGTGGCAAGGGTCGTGATCTCCGTCACGACGTCCTTGGAGAGCATCATGAAGCGGCTGAGCGGCTGACGGATGATGGAATACAGAGCGATGAGGATGGGGAAGGGCAGGAAGCTCCAGAGGCAGCCGCTCATGGGGTTGACCCCCTCCTTGGCGTAGAGCATCTGGATCTCATCGTTCATTTTCTGGGGATTGTTGGCATATTTCGTCTGGATCTCTTTGATCTTGGGCTGGAAGAGATTCATGCGCATCATGCTCTTTTTCGACTTCATCTGGAAGGGCAGCGTGATGAGCTTCACGACGATCGTGAAGAGCACGAGAGCCCAGCCGTAGGAGCCGGTCAGCTCATAGAAGGTGCGCAGGACCCAGGCGAAGGGAACGCAAATGTAGTAGCCGATGGTTGACATTCTTCGGTTTCCTCCGTGGTTTTAGGTTCGGTCACGGGACCGGGTCATAGATTTTTCCGCCCTTGTAGAACGGATGGCACCGCATGATACGCTTGAAGGCAAGCCAGCCGCCCTTGACCGCCCCGTACTTCTCGATCGCTTCGAGCGCGTATTGAGAGCACGTGGGGATAAAGCGGCAGCAGGGGGGACGGTAGGGTGAGATGGCCCTGCGGTAAAACCGGATGAGAAACAGCAGAAAGCGTTTCATGCCTGCGTCTCCCACAAATCGAGCTTTTTGCACGTTTTTTCAAACGCGCGCTTGAGCTCCCAGTAGTCCGCGTGGGCGGCCCTTGTGCGGGCGACGACGATGCAGTCGTAGCCCTGCTTCATCTTCCCCTGACTCAGGCGGAAAATTTCGCGGATGCGGCGGCGGACGCGGTTGCGCACGACGGCGTGGCCGAGCTTGGTGCTGACCGTGACGCCGAGGCGGTTGTGTCCGAGCCGGTTTTTCCGGTAATACACCACAAGGCAGGACGAAACACCGGACTTGCCCTTGGCGTACATCCGGCGGAATTCGTAATTTTCCTTGACGGTGGTGGTGCTTTTCACGCGTGATCTCCCTGCTTTTGCGGATTTCTCCGCATAGCCTGCAAGGGACGGCGATCGAAACACATTCTCATCGGCCGTCCCTCATTGTTTCATGTGTAGCATACGATACGCAAGTTGCTCCCGCTTTAGTGGGTCAGACGGGCGCGGCCGCGTGCACGACGGCGGGCGATAACCTTGCGGCCGTTGGCAGTGGACATTCTCTTGCGGAAGCCGTGCTCCTTGGAGCGCTGGAGCTTCTTGGGCTGATAGGTGCGAGAAGTAGCCATTTCGTTTTACCTCCTGAAAAAATTTTACCGGCAGCACCCCTTTTGGAGGCGCTGCACTTACTCGACGGCGGGCGGAGAAAACTCCCCGCGGACCGCAGTTGATAAAAATAGTGCCGTATTGATGCGGCATACGGGGAGTATTATATCGGTTTTGCCGCATTCTGTCAACCAAAAATACAAAAATCGGTGCATATTTCCATTTCCCGCAAAACCTTGTAGGAGCGGGCGGGAAGAAGAACTATCCCTTGTGTTCTTTTGCCTGTTTTTCAGGGCTTTTGCACTGCAAAAAACAGCGTTTTATATTTAGAATATGTGTTGCGTTCGTGCGCGTTTTTTGGTATAATGTAGGGAGTAAATTTTCGGCTGTCACAGCCGTTTATTCCAAAGAAAGAAAGGAGCGCTTCCGTGAACTCTGTTGCAGACATCTGGAAGATCGTTCTCTCCCGCCTCAGCCAGGACTTGTCCGAGACGACCATCTCCACGTGGTTCGACGAGGTGGAGGCCGTGTCCATCAAGGACCGCACGCTGTACCTCCACTGCCCGAACGATTTTAAGCGCAGCACGATCGAATCCATGTTTTCTGACCGCATCAAGGATTCCCTGCGGGACATTTACTCCGCCGATTTCGACGTCAAGCTCCTCTCCACCGCGGAGAGCACCGCCCTTTTCGAGCCCGAGGTCAAAAAGTCCACCGCGCTGCTCGATTCCGGCGAATTCACGTTCGACACGTTTGTCGTCGGCGAATCGAACAAGATGGCCTATGCCGCCGCGCGCGCCGTGGCCGACGGCGTGGGGCACTACAACCCGTTATTTATCTACGGCGACTCCGGCCTTGGCAAGACGCACCTGATCTACGCCATCGCTCATCAGATCCGCACGACGCGCCCGTCGGCGAAGATCATCTACATCAAGGGAGATGATTTCATCAACGAATTCATCGAGCTCGTGCGCGCGGGCCGCGGCAGCGAGTTCCGCGCGAAGTACCGCGACGCGGACCTGCTGCTCGTGGACGACGTGCAGTTCGTCGCGGGCAAGGAGCAGGTGCAGAACGAATTTTTCCATACGTTCAACACGCTCTACGAGGCCGGCCGCCAGATTGTCCTGACCTCCGATCGCCCGCCCTCTGACATGCACCTTCTCGACGACCGCCTGCGCACGCGCTTTGAGTGGGGTCTTCTTGTCGACGTGCAGCCGCCCGATTTTGAAACGCGCCTTGCCATCGTAAAGAATAAGGCTGCGCAGTGGGGCACCGTCATCGACGACGACATCGCCAAGTACATCGCCGAGAATGTTACGTCCAACGTCCGTCAGCTCGAGGGCACGATGAACAAGATTCTCGCCTACCGCGACCTCATCGGACGCGAGATGGACGCCGACGCCGCGCACCGCGCAGTTGAGGACTTTATGAAAAAGAACGCGAACCTCGCCCCCACGGCGGCGATGATCATCACCGAAACGTCGCGCTACTTCGGCATCGACGAAGAGGTCATCAAGGGCCCGTCTCGAAGCCGCGAGGCCGTCAACGCCCGTCAGGCCGCGATGTACCTCGTGCGCCGCATGACGAATCTGTCGACGCCCGATATCGGCCGCGAGTTCGGCAAGCGCGACCACACGACCGTACTCCACTCGCTCGAGCAGATCGAAAAGAAGATGAAATCCGATCCCGTCTTCAACCAGACGATCAAAGAGATCACTATTAACATCAACTCCAAGAGATAACAAAGTTTTCCACATTATCCACAGGGTTGTGCAGAGGGAAGCTGTGGAAACATTTTTTCAAAATTTTGGGTGTGGAAAGTGATAGAACTTTTCAACAACCCGTGAGGGATAAATTTTCCTTGCCATTTCGGGCAAAAATTGGGTTTTCCACATTTTTGCGCCCCTACTGCTGCTATTTCTAAAAACTATCCTTTTTCTTTTCCAAAAGAGAAAAAATTACCCGTTTTACGAAAGGAACGCCGCTATGAAATTCTCCTGCGAAAAGCTGCTGCTGCAGAATGCAGTCAATACCGCCTCCCGCGCCGTCGCGGCGAAAAGCTCCATCCCTGCGCTCGAAGGACTGCTGCTGACCTGCGGCGGCGAGAGCCTGACCATCTCAGGCTACAACATGCAGACCGGCATCCGCACGAAGTTTGCCGCCGAGGTCGAGGAGTCCGGCGAGCTGGTCGTCAACGCGCGCCTGATCGGCGAGATTTTAAGAAGACTGCCCGACGACGTCGTGACCTTCACCGCGAACGACAAATTTTTGATCCACCTGACCTGCGGCGACGCGGATTTCGACATCATGGGTCTCTCCGCCGCCGATTTCCCCGAGCTGCCTGAGGTCGAGGAGAAGTACGCCGTCCAGATCGCCGAAAAGACGCTCAAGTCCATGATCCAGCAGACGAGCTTCGCCGTTTCGACGAACGAGGCGCGTCCCGTGCACATGGGCTCGCTGTTCGAGGTATCTGCCGAGGGGCTGACCGTCGTCTCCGTCGACGGCTTCCGCCTTGCGCTTCGCAAGGAAGCACTTGAAAAGATCGAGGGCGGCGCGTTCTCGTTCGTCGCGCCCGGCACGGCGCTTAATGAGGTCGAGCGCATCTGCGAGGAGATCGACGAGGTCGTGACCATCACGCTCGGCCAGCGCCATATTCTCTTCGAGGTCGGTGAGACCGAGCTCATCTGCCGCCGCTTAGAGGGTGAATTCCTCGATTATAAGAACGCCATCCCGCGCAGAAACCCCATCAACGTCGTCGTCGACACGAAGACGATGCTTCAGAGCCTCGAGCGCGTGAGCGTCGTCATCAGTGAAAAGCTCAAGAGCCCCGTGCGCTGCCAGTTCGGCGAGGACAAGGTGACGATGTCCGCCAAGACCGCCAACGGCGACGCAAAGGACGTCTGCCGCATCGCGGGCGACGGTCAGGGGCTTGAGATTGGCTTCAACAACCGTTATCTGATGGACGCGCTGCGCTACGCGCCCGCTGACACCGTGAGAATGGAGCTCAACACCGGCATTTCGCCGGCCATCATCGTTCCCGTCGAGGGCGAAGAGAACTTCCTCTACATGGTGCTGCCCGTGCGCCTGAAGGCAAATTGAGAAAAAAACTGAATCCATATCGTATAAAATGGTACAACGATTTCTGATAGGAATCGCTTTGTAAAGGACTTTTTATGACTGACATTACCATCACCACGGAATTTATCAAATTGCAGGACCTTTTGAAGCTGGCGAATTTAGTCGGCACGGGCGGCGAGGCGAAGATCGTCATCCAGAACGGCGACGTTTCGGTCAACGGCGAGGTCTGCACGATGCGCGGCAAGAAGATCCGCCCGGGCGACACGGTCGCCTTCGAAGGCAAAGAGCTGACGGTCTCCTATGCGGATCGATAAGCTGGCGCTGCAAAGCTTTCGCAATTACGACGCGCTGAATGTCACGTTCGCGCCGGACTGCAACGTCATCGTCGGTGAGAACGCGCAGGGAAAGACGAACCTCTTGGAAGCAATCGTCTATCTCTCTTCCGCCCGTTCGCCGCGCGCGAGGGCGGAAAAAGAGCTCATTTCTTTCGGCAAGAGCGAATGCAGCATCAAGGCGAACGCGTTTGCGCGCAACCGAGATTTTCTGCTCGAGATCGCGCTCGCCGCGGGGAGAAGACGAAAAATTCTCATCAATAAGGTGCCTGCGAAAAAGGGGAGCGACCTCAGCGATGTGCTCGGTGCGGTCTACTTCTGTCCGGAGGATCTGCTGCTGATCCGCGACGGCGCGGCGGCGCGGCGCAAGTTCATGGACGACGCGATCTGCCAGCTTCGCGCGCGCTACGCGCAGGCGCTCAGCGACTATCACCGCGCCTACGAGCACAAAACGCGCATTCTGCGCGACAGCGAAGAGTATCCGTCGCTTCTTGATACTTTGCCGGAATTTGACCTGCGCATGGCGCAGAGCGGCGCGGTCATCATCTACTACCGTGCGCGGTTCTGCGAGCGATTGAAGGAATATGCGGGCATCGCGCACCGCGAATGCTCCGGCGGCAGGGAAGAGCTGGGCGTCGAATACCAGACGGTTTCGACCATTTCAGACCCGCTCGCGCCAATTGAAACGATTTACGATCAGCTGCGCGCGCATCAGGCATCGCACGCGGCGGCGGAACGGGCATCAAGAATGTGCCTTTCCGGCCCGCATAAGGACGATATCGCCGTGACGATCGGCGGCGTGAACGCAAGGCAGTTTTCGTCTCAGGGCCAGACCCGCACGGCGGCGCTGGCGTTCAAGCTCGCCGAGCGGGAGATTTACCGCGAGATCACATCCCGCACACCGCTGCTGTTGCTCGACGATGTTTTGTCCGAGCTGGACCCGAAGCGGCAGGAGTATGTCTTGAACCGCATTTCAGGCGGACAGGTGTTTATCACGTGCTGTGAAGAAGATCGGCTGGGGACACTTTTGAGTGGAAAAGTGTTCCATATCTCGCAGGGAGCGGTAGTTTAGCCGCACCTATGCGGCTGGGAGATGCCGCCTGCGGGCGGCAAGACCACACCCCCCATTTTCTTTCCCGAGAAAGAAAACGGGCGGTGTGACCGTCCAAAAGAAAGGCGTTAGATTGGCAGTCTCGGGCTCAAATAAGCCTTTTGCCTCCGGAATGCGGCTGCCTGAGCGCGGCGTTGCCGCGTTGAAGTTGCTATACGATTTGGTTTGCTTCTATTATCCGCTGCCGCTCTGCCCATCTTGTAGAAGTACAGCCTAATTTCCGTCTACCGGAGCACTCCACAATGCGGCGAGCGAAGCAATGCCGAATTCCGCACGCAGTCTGCCGCCGTTCTACCGTCACTCGCGCCTCACGGTAGTAAGGCGCGGTTGAAAGTAGTAACGACTTGCAGAAGATTCATGGCGAAGCCATGTACACCGCACCTACACTGCGCAGCGCGTGCAGCTCTTCAAGCTGCAATCCCGCAATGTCGGGGGTCGAGGGGGACTCCCCTCGCATTTCTCTTGGGGTTCCAAAGGGGGTATTCTCTTTGGAAAGAGAATACCCCCTTTGACTGCGCACTCCCATGCCAATGGGAGACCACCCCGCGCCCTTTGGGCGCGATATCTGAGGAGGTACCATGTACCTGCACATCGGCAACAATGTCATGCTGCCAGAAAAGCACATCATCGGCGTCTTTGATCTCGAGATCACGTCGCAATCGAAGAGAACATCAGAATTTCTCCGCCGGGCGGAGGACGAGAGCCTTGTCATCGATGCCTGCGAGGACATTCCCAAGTCCTTTCTGGTGTGCGACCACCCGTATCACCCGCAGCTGGTTTATCTATCCGAGCTTTCGAGCCAAACACTGCAAAAGAGAATGGAGGAGCAGACATGAAGATCCCCGTTGCTTTGACAATGCTGGCAAGTCCCTTTTCCCTTCCCCACGATGAGCGGTGGGTGCTGCCCATCGCGCTTGGCTTTTTCGCGCTGCTGACGGTGTATTTCACATGGCAGCTCAAGGCAGATGAGGGCGACAAGTGGCGCTTTCGGAAGAAAATGAAGGTGTCGGCGCTCTTCTGGCTTGCATGCGAAGTGCTCTGGCAGTTCCACGGTACGGATTCGACGTTTCCCGTCGGGCCGATCACGGGCATTTTGTTCCTGTACCTAATGAGTCAGGCGCTGGTGTACGGCATTTACTGCTTGATCAGAAAGAAGAAAACAACAGCCGCGATGTAAGCGGCTTTCCCATCAAAATAGTGCTCGAGGCAGGGAGAAACGGGCCGGAAAGGGCTCCGACCCGGTTCTTCCTGCCTGATGACGAAAGGAGAACCCAAATGGCAGAAAATGAGATCCTGCAATCCACGGCGGTGGATGAAAACAATGACTATAACGCCTCAGAGATCCAGGTGCTCGAAGGGCTTGAGGCGGTGCGCAAGCGCCCGGGCATGTACATCGGCTCGACGTCGGTGAGCGGCCTGCATCACCTCGTCTACGAAATTGTGGATAACTCCATCGACGAGGCGCTTGCGGGCTACTGCACGGAAATTAAAGTGACGATCAACGAGGGCAACACCATCACCGTTGTCGATAACGGCCGCGGCATTCCGGTCGACATTCAGGCGCAGACGGGCCGTCCCGCGCTCGAGGTCGTCTACACCGTGCTGCACGCAGGCGGCAAGTTCGGCGGCGGAGGCTACAAGGTCTCCGGCGGTCTGCACGGCGTCGGCGCGAGCGTTGTCAACGCGCTGTCTGAATGGCTGACGGTGCAGGTGCACAAAAACGGCAACATCTACGAGATGAAATTCTCCCGCGGCAAGATCACGCAGGAGATGACGATCATCGGCTCGACCGACCACACGGGCACGACCGTTACGTTCAAGCCCGATCCCGAGATGTTCGAAGAGCTCGAATACTCCTATGAAACGCTGCACACCCGCATGCGCGAGGAGGCATTTTTGAATGCGGGCCTTCGCATCACGATCGAGGATAAGCGCCTTGAGAGTGAAGAAAAGCCCGAGAGCGAGCGCCGTGACTCGATGTGCTACGAGGGCGGTATCCGCGAATTCGTCACGTGGCTCAACAAGAAGAAAGAGCCGCTGCACAACAGCGTCATTTACATGAGCGGTATGAAGGGCGACTCGTTCGCGGAATTGGCGCTCCAGTATGACGACGGCTATCAGGAAAATATCCTCTCGTTCGCTAACAACGTCCACACGCCCGAGGGCGGCATGCACGAGACCGGCTTCAAGGCTGCGCTCACGCGCGTTTTGAACGCCTACGGCATCAAAAACGGCATCATCAAGGAGGGCGATAAGGTCAGCGGCGAGGACTGCCGCGAGGGCCTGACCTGCGTCATCTCCGTGAAGCTCACGAACGCGCAGTTCGAGGGCCAGACAAAGGCAAAGCTCGGCAACAGCGAGATCAGAACGCTGGTCGACGGTCTGGTGTCCGACAAGCTGATGCAGTTCCTTGAGGAAAACCCCGTCGTGGCGCGCACGATTTTGGATAAGGCGATGACCGCCAACCGCGCGCGAGAGGCCGCGCGCAAGGCGCGCGAGTCCATCCGCCGCAAGAGCGCCCTCGGCGGCGCGGCGATGCCCGACAAGCTGCGCGACTGCAACGAAAATAACCCCGAGCTCACCGAGCTCTACATCGTAGAGGGCGACTCGGCAGGCGGCAGCGCCACGCAGGGGCGCGACTCGCGCTTCCAGGCGATCCTGCCGCTGTGGGGCAAAATGCTGAACGTCGAAAAGGTCCGCGCCGATAAAATTTACGGCAACGACAAGCTCCAGCCCGTCATCATCGCGCTCGGCGCCGGCCTTGGCGAGGATTTCGATATCAATAAGCTCCGCTATCACAAGGTCATCATCATGGCAGATGCCGATGTCGACGGCTCGCATATCAGAACGCTGCTGCTGACGTTCTTCTTCCGCTATATGCGCCCGCTCATCGAAAACGGCTATGTTTACGCGGCCGTGCCGCCGCTTTTCAAGTTGACGCGCGGCAAGACGACGCGTCTTGCTTTCACGCCGGAGGAGCGCGATCAGTACTCTTCTGAGCTTCGCGGCGACAATCCGAACGCGAAGGTCGACATTTCGCGCTTCAAGGGTCTTGGTGAAATGAACCCGCATGAGCTGTGGGAGACGACCATGGACCCCGAAAAGCGCACGCTCAAGCGCATTACGCTCGCGGACGCGGTGCTCGCGGACGAGACCTTCACCGTGCTCATGGGCGAGAAGGTAGAGCCGCGCAAGGAATTCATCGAACAGAACGCGAAATACGCGGTCAATCTGGACTTTTAAGAGAGGAGGACGAAGAAAATGGCACACAAAAACGTGGATTACAAACCCGAAGACATTCAGTTCCCCAACCAAAAGATCGTGCAGAGCGAGCTCGTGCACGAAATGCAGTCCTCCTACATCGAATACGCGATGTCGGTCATCGTCGGGCGCGCGCTGCCCGATGTGCGCGACGGCCTGAAGCCTGTCCACCGCCGCATCCTGTACGCCATGTACGAAGACGGCCTCACGAGCGACAAGCCCTTCAAAAAGTCGGCGACCTGCGTCGGCGACGTGCTGGGCCGCTATCATCCGCACGGCGACGCGTCGGTGTACGACGCGCTCGTGCGTCTGGCGCAGGATTTCTCCATGCGCTATATGCTCGTTGACGGCCACGGCAACTTCGGTTCCATTGATGGCGACCCTCCGGCCGCCTACCGATACACCGAGGCCAGAATGTCGAAGATCGCCAACGAAATGCTGCGCGACATCGACAAGGAGACCGTCGACTGGGACCCGAACTTCGATGAGAGCCGCAAGGAGCCCCGCGTGCTGCCCGCGCGCTTCCCGAACCTGCTGGTGAACGGTTCTTCGGGTATCGCCGTCGGCATGGCGACGAACATCCCGCCGCACAACCTGACCGAGGTCATCAACGCCTGCGTCTGCGTGCTCGACAATCCCGAGGCGACGCTTTACGACCTGATGCAGCACGTCACGGGCCCCGACTTCCCGACCAAGGGCATCATTATGGGCCGCAGCGGCATCCGTGCGGCCTACGCCACGGGCCGCGGTAAGATCATCCTGCGCGCCCGCACGGAATTTGAAGAATTCGGCCGCGACCGCACGCGCATCATCGTCACCGAGCTTCCGTATCAAGTGAACAAGCGCATGCTCATTAAGAACATGGCCGACCAGGTGAACGACAAGCGTTTGGAGGGCATTTCCGACATCCGCGACGAGACCGACCGCACGGGCATGCGCATCGTCATCGAGGTCAAGCACGACGCGAACCCGCAGGTGGTCTTAAACCGCCTCTTCGCGCAGACGCAGTTACAGACGAGCTTTGCCATCAACATGCTGGCGCTCGTCGACAACCAGAAGCAGCCGAAAATTCTGTCCCTGCGCCACATCATCGACGAGTATCTTACCTTCCAGGAAGAGCTCATCACGCGCAGAACGCAATATGACCTTAAAAAGGCGCGCGAGCGCGAGCACCTGTTACAGGGCTTACTGATCGCGCAGGACAACATCGACGAGGTCATCCACATCATCCGCACGAGCTACGACGACGCGAAGGAAAAGCTGATGGAACGCTTCTCGCTCTCCGACGTGCAGGCGCAGGCCATTCTCGATATGCGCCTGAAGGCCTTGCAGGGACTCGACCGCGAAAAGCTCCAGAACGAGTTTGACGAACTGGAGAAGAAGATCGCCTACTTTGAAGAGCTGCTCTCCAACGAGACGATGCTCAAGGGCGTCCTCAAGGACGAGCTTCTTGAAATTCGCGATAAGTACGGCGATACGCGCAAGACCGAAATTCAGGAGGTCGAGGACGAGATCGACATTGAAGACCTCATCGAGGAGGAGCAGTGCGTCTTCACCCTGACCCGCAACGGCTACATCAAGCGCACGAGCGCGAGCGAATACACCGCGCAGAGTAAGGGCGGCATGGGCAAGAAGGGCATCACCACCCGCGACGAGGACACGGTGGTCGACGTCTTCACCGCCTCGACCCACGACTATATTCTCTTCTTCACGGACACCGGCAAGGTGTACCGCAAGAAGGGCTATCAGATCCCCGAGAGCGGCAAGGCTGCCAAGGGTACAAACATCGTCAACATCATCCAGGTGGAGACGGGCGAGCGCGTGCAGGCGATGATCCACTTCCGCGACCTGAACGCCGAAAATCTGTTCCTCACCATGGTGACGCGCAACGGCACGGTGAAGAGATTGCCGGTCGAAACGCTCAAGAATCTGCGCAACAACGGCATCCGCGCGCTGAACCTCGACGAGGGCGACGAGCTGGTGAGCGTGCGCGAGACGGACGGCGAGCAGAAAATTCTGATCGCCACGCACGACGGTATGGCGGTCGTCTTCGACGAGACCGATGTCCGTGCGATGGGCCGCACGGCGGTCGGCGTGCGCGGCATCAAGCTGCGCGAGGGCGACTACGTCGTCGGCGCCGCCCGCGCCCAGGAGGGCAAGGAAGTCCTGACCATCACCGAAAAGGGCTACGGCAAGAAGACACCGGTCGAGGAATACCGCATCACGAACCGCGGCGGCCTCGGCATCAAGAACTACATGGTGACCGAGAAGACCGGCGGCATCGTCGGCGTCAAGGTCGTGGATGGCAGCGAGGATCTGCTGCTCGTCACGCGCGCGGGTATCCTGATCCGCACACCGGTCGAGGCGATCCGCACGACGGGCAGAGCCACGCAGGGCGTGATCGTCATGCGCTTCAAGGAAGAGGGAGACAGCGTGATCTCCATGGCGCTCACAGAGCATGAGGAGAGCGAGGAGTAAACTCCTCGAACCTCTTGTCCCACTGCGTGGGACGAAACCACACCGCCCATTTTCTTTCCCGAGAAAGAAAACGGGCGGTGTGACCGTCCAAAAGAAAGGC
>ERZ791883.608-NODE-608-length-41754-cov-3.553275_pt1 | contig 41754 bp, 21 predicted proteins | sample MGYA00510160_ERZ791883 | MGnify/ENA primary metagenome ERZ791883 (study PRJEB30046, sample SAMN00792072) | human gut metagenome | study: EMG produced TPA metagenomics assembly of the A metagenome-wide association study of gut microbiota in type 2... | reverse complement strand
GGTTTTCAAACTTCCGGTGGCATATCCAACAGTTATCAATGAGTCTATGGGCGTGGTAACGGGTATCTCCTGAGCGAATATACCATTAGACGAAGCCGACAAAAGAAGAGTGAGCAATGTTAGTTTACCGTGTCGTCGTATCATAATTGTTAGTTTTTAAGATAATACTATAAATATAACAAAAAAAGAAGGAATCTGGTTGAGTAGATTCCTTCTTTTATTATTTTTGGGACACGGAGTACCTCATGGTTATTTCACGGATTATTTCACGATTATCTCATCTGTGAATATCCAGCCTCCGAACTCTTTTCCGGCTTGAGCCTGATAGCGAATGTATCTTCCTGTCGCATTCCCCTTCCATGAGATGTCCGTAAACTGGATAGGAATTTCTTTGGTGACTTCAAAAGTCCGGTGTTCCAATTCCGTAAAGTTGATTCCATCGTCAGAGACAGAGATTGTGACAGACTCAGGCAAAAACACCTCCGCACCCGTCACTTGCATGAAAGCAGCAGTAACGGAATGAATGGGAGTAACAGTTTCCATATCGATTGTCACATCCAACCGGTCACCGTCAATAAATCCCTGCCAACAACCGTCTCCATACGTCCAATCGCCACGTATGCCGTCCGTTAGAGCGGTATTGCCCTGTGCCGGATAATGGGGACTATACGACGAATTATATATTACCTTCTTACCCAATGCCAGATGAACAACGGGTTGTACGGATTCCGGACAACTGCCGATCTCATTCTTCAAATCGAAAGGATGATACCCCTTTGCCTGTAACTCTCTCACCGCTTTCAAGGCGCGGGCATGGAAATCCGGCCATGACTTACGCTCGGGAGCAGACCAAGCCACTTCCGCCAATGCGAGGATACGGGGATACATCATATATTCAACCTGTTCGGGAGTGGGAATATATTCCACCCATAAGTTACCCTGCACACCGTAAACAAGTTTAGCCTGCTCTGTAGTCAGGGAAACGGATACCGGATCGTACGAATACACTTTCTTCAATGGCAGGTATCCACCGATAGCTTCCGGCTGTGAATAGGGCGCATCCTGATAACTGTCCAGATAACAATAAGCGCCGGGTGTCATGACAGCCCGATGACCGGAGGTTACGGCAGCGATCCCACCTTCTTCTCCACGCCAGGACATAACAGTAGCATTGGGAGCCATACCTCCTTGCAATATCTCGTCCCATCCCAGCAAATGACGACCGTGAGCATTGAGGAACTTCTCAATGCGGTGTATCAGGTAACTTTGCAGTTCATCTACATTGGCAAGATGTTCATCCTTCATTCTCTTTCGACACTTCGGGCACGTTTTCCATGCCGACTTGCCAGCCTCATCACCACCGATATGGATATATTCTGACGGAAAAAGTTCCATGACTTCGGTCAGCACATTTTCGAGAAAGGTAAAGGTTTCTTCATTACCGACACAGAAGTCCGAATTCTTGTACGGCTCGCCCGAACAGGACAGTTGCGGATAAGCAGCCAGCACTTCTTCCGAATGGGAAGGCATTTCTATTTCAGGGATGACCGTCATGTAATGCTGACGGGCATATTCAAGTATTTCACAAATGTCTTTCTGAGTATAATAACCGCCGGAAGCTCCGGGTTCATCGAAGTGAACGTATTCGCGTCCACCGTTCCACCATTTCTTCCAGTTCGGCTCCGTACGCCAAGCGGCAAAGTCAGTGAGCAAAGGGTATTTCCTTATCTCAATGCGCCAGCCTGCCGCATCAGTCAGATGCAGATGAAGCCGGTTTATTTTATAAAAAGCCAATGCGTCTATCTGCTTCTTCACAAATTCTTTGGAGAAGAAATGGCGGGAAACATCGAGCATAAAACCACGATAAGCAAAACGAGGAGTATCCTCTATTTCAACGGATGCGACGGAATAGCCCGTGCCCGAAGGGGTAAGCAACTGTAACAGTGTCTGCATTCCGTAAAATAATCCGGCTCCGGAAGTTGAACGGATAATGATTCGTCGGGGAGTGACGGACAGTGTGTAACTTTCCGGAGAGGGCAACCGCTCATTCTTTCCGGTTATCAGCAGTGAAAGTACTTGGCGTACGTCCTTTTTCGAACCTTTCTTCAACGAAACAGGAAGTGCTTGCAGACAGTTCTCCCAAAGCCTCGCTTCTTCCCCCTCTAAGTTTGTATAAAGTTTTGTCTTTTCTGATAGAAAAAAGTAGTCCGCACCCCGCTCCATTTTCAATGGAACAGGAATTACGGACTGTGCTTTGATGGGATGCACCGCAAGGCACATCCCTAATATCCATAAGAAAAGACAAACTTTAGCGTGTCTATTTCTTATATTCATTAATCAATACTGATTTCGTCTACAAACAAGAAACTGTTTTTACCTTTTCCACCATGCCATGCCGGCATTGATTTCTCCGGTGATGCAACAACTCTTACATACTGCGTTTTCACCGGAGTAAAGGTCAACTTATGATCATAGACACCGTCTTTATCATCTTCTTTCATTTCCGGATATTCTTCGGAAGCAACTTTAGTGAAGTTCTTTCCGTCATCCGAAACTTCTACGGACATAGTTCTCGCATCGAACACCCAATCGCCTTTGGCAACACAAGTAGAGATGGACACACTTGAAATCTCTACAGGTTGTTGGAGATCAATCGTCATATCCATGTCATTTCCGTTGAAAGCAATCCAACGGCCGGATTTGTAACTACTGTTTCCTTTCAGACCGTCTATCAATGTAGCAGCTCCCTTGAACATATATTGTTCATTGATTTTCTGATTGGCAACAATCGGCTTCATGCTGGATTTGCTGAAATCAATTTTCTCGGTAAGCACCTTGCTGTCTCCTGAAGGACGAATAGCTTGGGCGGACAAGGTAGCATTTTCCTTGAGTTTCAACACACCTTCATACAAAGGAGAAGCAGCGGTAGGTTCCGTACCGTCCAAAGTATAATGAATAGGGGTCTTATCAATAGTAGATAACGTAATATCCAATGTTCCTTCTGCCGGATTCGGTTCAAATTGGGCTTGCACCTCAAAGACGTGTTTAGCATAATTATATCCTTCGGCTTCATACCATCTGATTAACTGAGGAAGACGAGACAGGAAGTCTGCATAATTCTTCTTATCGGGATTCGTCCACTGAACTTCACACAAAGCAGCCCAACGGGGCAATACCATATATTGCGCATGCGGGAATGTAGCGATATATTCGGTCCAAAGATTAGCTTGTACCCCTTTTATATATTGCTGTTCCTCCGGAGTAAGAGAAGCTGGTATAGGCTCGTAGCTGTATACTCTTTCCATCGGCAGATAACCTCCGATACCGAAAGGTTCATTTTCGATATCTTTAGACTGATAGTAGTCGAAGTATAAATAAGTATTCGGAGTCATGATGACATCGTGTTTCTGCTTGGCGGCTTCAATACCTCCTTTTTCGCCGCGCCATGACATCACAGTGGCATTCGGAGCAAGTCCGCCTTCAAGGATTTCATCCCAACCGATAATCTGGCGTCCGTGAGCATTGAGGAATTTCTCGATATGATTGATAATGAAACTCTGCAAACGTTCTTCTTTAGAGTGTTCCTTATCCGATTTCAGGCCCAACGCCTTGGCACGTGCCTGGCACTTCGGACATTGTTCCCATCTTACTTTCGGACATTCATCACCACCCACATGGATATATTCCGACGGGAAGATTTCAATCAATTCTCCATATACATCCTCGAGGAATTTCAATACCTGATCATTTCCGGCACAAAGCACGTCTTCGGATACTCCCCACTGTCTCCATACTTCGTACGGACCACCGGTACAACCCAGCTCAGGATAAGCGGCAAGGGCAGCTTGCATATGTCCCGGAAGGTCTATTTCAGGAACAACGGTTATGTAACGTTCTGCAGCATATTCTACAATTTCTTTTGCCTGTTCCTGCGTATAGAATCCACCGTAAGGTTTACCGTCATACTCACCGGAGTTGCGTCCGATGACAGTTTCCGTTCTATTGGAACCGATTTCTGTCAGCTTCGGGTATTTCTTGATTTCCAGACGCCATCCTTGATCATCCGTGATATGCCAATGCAAACGGTTCATGTTGTGCAATGCCTGCATATCTATGTAAGTCTTTATTTCATCTACCGTGAAGAAATGACGGCTGGTATCGAAATGGGCGCCACGATAACCAAAACGGGGAGCGTCTTTGATTTCTACGGCCGGGAGGGCTATATTTGTTCCCACGGCAATAGGCAAAGATTTACGCAAAGACTGGATACCATAAAATACTCCGGCTTCCGTAGAACCGGTAATGGTTACTCCGTCACTGGCAACTTTCAATTGATAGGCTTCCGGATTCTCATTTTCTGTCCCCAAAGCCAGGATAATGGCATTTTTTCCTTCTGTTCCGGCCTCAATGGTAAAGTCTTTTCCCGTAGCCGTCTTCAGATAGTCGGCCAGGAATTTCGCATTGCGCTGCATCTTCTCGTTTCCTTCCGGATAGAGAATTTTTACTCCGCTTTTCAGGATAAAGGGGGCTCCCTGCTCTACGACGATTTCCTGCGGCAAGGGAATTACCTGATAATTAGCTTCTTGCTGAATTGACTGGCAAGAAGCAAAAAGCCCTGCCACTGCCAAGCATCCGGTTAATTTCAAAAGTTGTTTCATAAATTAAAAAATTAAGTGTTAAGTTATTAATAAATTTATGGAGTCAAAGATATTATTTTTCTGCCATATTTCACATTTTCCATCATATTCCATGGATAATTTAACAAAATATATTAATCAGGTAAAACACAATAACCCATCAAAAATAGCTTTCTTCATAATATAATTATCTTATTCTTTAATAATATCTGTAAGCTTCACTGCTTGAAATGTCATATGTGCTACACTACTTTCGTATAAAATGCCTATAGTTTCTTTATCAATCATAGTCAGGCAGCTATATCCCCATCCCGGATCTTCATCCAATAAAAGTTGATGTTCCGGCAGCCAAGTAAGTCCTTTATCCAAACTTGCCTTTATTGTGATATGGTCCCGTCCTTTTACTGTATTCGGATTTGAAAACAGAAGGATGTCTTTGTTCAACACATTATCCAGTGCTTTGACATTCAGCAAGCTGGCCATACATACGGGCTCATTAAGTGCTTTACGTGAAGAAGCGTGTTCGGTCCAGCTCTTACCCAAATCTTTTGTAATGGATACCGCCCGACTGCCTCCTCTGTTATCACGCATATTCAACATCAAAACTCCCGGTTCTATTTCTACAACTTGGGCTTCTGTGGTATTGGTACGGGCCATGTTATGCATCTTCCATGTCTTACCTCGATCCTTACTATACATAATTCCGGCATTAGGAATACGTGTCGAATCTATAAACTGGGTCGGAAAAACCAATGTGCCGTCACTCATCGTTATTCCGCGTCCCGGTCCTTGAAGTAGAAAGTACCAGGATGGATCTTTCACCTGCTCCGTTATATTGATTGGTTCCGACCACGTTTTACCATCGTCGGTACTTTTCACCATCATCAATTGCGCTGTATGATTCATATCCATTCCCGGATGTGAACTCCACCATGCACGCTGATTGCCCATACCATGCGTCCATGCAGCAACTATCCATACAGTATTTGTTTTTGTGTCTACCAAAATAGAAGGATCCCCTACTCCATTTTGAGCTTTTGGCAAACCACCATACTCACCAAATGAAAGAGGAAGACGCATTTTTTCCCATGTCTTTCCTCCATCTGTACTACGGCTCAACCCAACATCAACATATTCTTGCAAATCAACGCTACTATTATAACGAACATCATATACTCCTAACAAAGTTCCTTTATTCGTAGTCACCAATCCCGGAATACGGAAAGCTGCCGATCCGTCATCTCCTGCGTGACGTACGCCGATAGCCATTCGATGAGAGATATTCTTAGGAGAAAGATATTTACAAGTCAAATCTCTGCCATCTACTTTTACCGCACATAGTTCAGAGTTTATTCGGGTATATAAAGAAGTCCCTTTTTTCATCTGCAAGCTAATCCAAAAAAAATTTACGCCTGGAAATAATTTATAATTACTCTTAAGTACTACTTTATTGGAAGGTCTCACTACTTCCACACATTTCACCGAATACGACGGATTGGCAGATAAGGTAGTTCCCGGATGAAAACTGGATATATATTCTACAGGAGCCATACGCTTTTTATTTCTATGCTGCAATGCCTCCGTGCCTCCATAATAGAGTTTTACTGACTGGATATCGTGCTGTGGCGTGCTTTTACTGAAATCTAATACGACTTCATTCAGTAACTTACTGTCTTTAGCATCCAAACGGATATAAAACAAAACATTGTCTTGCCGTTCTATCAGAATGGGAGTTTGTGTTTCACGGATAAATACTGTATCTGAAGCTCGGACAGTATCTGAGGCTTGAACACTAAAGGAAAATCCTAATAAAATAAGAAGGAGAAAATAATGATTTCTTTTCATAATGGGGGTATTAGTTAGTTTAACGCGGTAAAGATAGGATTTTTCTTATACAAATTAAGCTTTTTCTTTAAAATACAATATGAGAGCCACAAACTTTCTCTTTTTTACCAAGTTCTGGTAGGACTTGTTAATACATTGACCACCATTCTGGCTCTTGTCATCATTGATAAAGTTGGTCGTAAGAAGCTGGTTTATTACGGAGTTTCGGGAATGGTTGTTTCTCTGATTCTCATCGGCCTTTATTTCCTCTTCGGAGAAACACTGAATGTCTCAAGCCTCTTCCTTCTTGTTTTCTTCCTGTTCTATGTATTCTGTTGTGCCGTGTCTATCTGCGCTGTGGTGTTCGTGCTCCTCTCGGAGATGTATCCCACCAAGGTTCGCGGACTGGCCATGTCAATAGCAGGATTCGCTCTCTGGGTCGGAACGTACCTGATCGGACAGTTAACCCCCTGGATGCTCCAGAACCTTACCCCCGCCGGAACATTCTTTCTGTTCGCACTCATGTGCGTGCCGTATATGCTGATTGTATGGAAACTCGTGCCGGAGACGACCGGGAAGTCACTGGAGGAGATTGAAAGATATTGGAACCGCTCGGAACAGTAAAAAAGATCATATTAACTTAACACTTTAAAGATATATGGATTTAAAAAAACTATCGGACCAATACAGGGATGAATTGTTGAACAATGTTCTTCCTTTTTGGCTTCAAAACTCTCAAGACAAAGAGTTTGGTGGCTATTTCACTTGTTTGGATCGTGAAGGCAAAGTATTCGATACAGACAAGTTTATTTGGCTGCAAGGGCGTGAGGTATGGATGTTCTCCATGCTTTACAATAAGGTGGAGAAACGCCAGGAATGGCTGGACTGTGCCGTTCAAGGTGGCGAATTTTTAAAGAAATACGGACATGATAGAAATTACAACTGGTACTTTTCCCTCGACCGTTCGGGTAGACCGTTAGTAGAACCGTATAACATTTTCTCCTATACTTTTGCAACGATGGCTTTCGGACAATTGAGTTTGGCAACCGGTAATCAGGAGTATGCCGATATTGCCAGAAAGACATTCGATATTATCTTGTCCAAAGCTGATAATCCTAAAGGAAAATGGAACAAGCTTCATCCCGGTACGCGTAACCTGAAAAATTTTGCTCTGCCGATGATTCTCTGTAATCTTGCTATGGAAATAGAGCATATTTTAGGTAAAGACTACTTGGAACAGGCTATGGACACTTGCATCCATGAAGTTATGGACGTCTTTTATCGTCCCGAACTTGGTGGAATCATTGTCGAGAATGTAGATATAAACGGTAATCTTGTGGATTGTTTTGAGGGTCGCCAGGTTACTCCCGGTCATGCGATTGAAGCGATGTGGTTTATCATGGACTTGGGTAAACGTCTGCATCGGCCGGAACTGATAGAGAAAGCAAAAAACACGACTCTTACCATGCTTGAATACGGTTGGGATAAGGAGCATGGCGGTATCTTTTACTTTTTAGATCGTAACAGTTTTCCTCCCCAACAATTGGAATGGGACCAGAAACTCTGGTGGGTACATATCGAATCTTTAATTTCATTGTTAAAAGGCTATCAGTTGACAGGAGACAAACAGTGTTTGGATTGGTTTGAAAAAGTACATGATTATACATGGGTACACTTTAGGGACGCTGAGTATCCAGAATGGTATGGATATTTGAATAGAAAAGGTGAAGTATTGTTGCCCTTGAAAGGCGGCAAATGGAAAGGGTGCTTTCATGTACCAAGAGGACTGTTTCAATGCTGGAAAATACTTGAAACTCTTTCGCTACAAACATTTCCCGGATTATTAAATATTGCTGAAACACAATTTAAATCTATTTACTAAATTCAAAATTATGAAACAATGGACCTTAAACATGTCTAAATACCATTGCGGAATTTTAGACTCAAAAAAAGGACTACAATGTACTATGCTGTGTATTGCATTATTAGCACCTAGCTATACTACAGCAAGTACAAATGTAGGGAATGAGCAAAAATCATTCTATGAAGTAACACAACCTTTGTCAATGATGAAAGAGACATCAAACGTTTCTCCAACCGACAATTCTGTTCGTGGAACAATTATTGATGAGAAAGGTGTTCCTCTACCCGGTGTCAGTGTCGCAATTAAAGGCACATCCACCGGTGTGATTTCAGATATTAACGGTTATTACATTATTAACGCAAAAGCAGGAGATATTCTGGTATTCTCGTTTGTAGGCTTCAAATCGCAAGAAATCACAGTCGGTAAGAAACCGGCTCTTGACATCGTAATGAAAGAAGATGTACACGAACTGGAAGAAACGGTTATTGTCGGTATGGGTAAACAACGGAAAGCCAGCGTTATAGGTTCTATCTCTTCTGTTTCAATAAAAGAACTGGAAGTACCGCAACGAAATCTGACTAACGCTCTTTCCGGACGTATTGCCGGTGCAGTGGTCGTACAACGTTCAGGTGAACCAGGACAAGACAATGCTGATTTCTGGGTACGTGGTATTTCTTCGTTCGGAGCTAATCAAAAACCATTAGTATTAGTTGACGGAGTGGAACGGGATATGTCTGATTTGTCAATTGAAGAAGTAGAATCCATTTCTATCTTGAAAGATGCATCGGCAACGGCGGTATATGGTGTGCGCGCAGCCAATGGAGTTGTATTAGTAACTACCCGTAAGGGGGTTGCCCAAAAACCGGTCATAGAAGTAAAATTGGAAACAGGTTTCTCCGATCTCCCGACAATGCCGAAGTTATTGGACGGGGCCAATTACGCATTGCTAGCCAATGAAGCATTGGGTACTGAAAATTATACTCTGGAATACATTGACAATTTGCGAAATGGAACCAATCCTTTTCTATATCCGAATGTAAACTGGATGGATCAACTTTTCCGCAAGTATTCAACTAATACGAATGCAGCCATCAATATTCGTGGAGGTGGTGAAAGAGCACGTTATTATATTAGTGCCAGTTTTATAGAAGATAACGGTAACTTGAAAAATAATCCGGAAGCCGATTACAAATCAAACATTTCACTTCGTCGATATAACTTTCGTTCAAACATTGATTTGACATTGACTAAAACAACCAATTTATCATTGGAAATTGGTGCTAATATGACAGATATGCATCAACCCGGTTTAGGAAATGAGTATGTAGATAACAGATGGTTCAGTCCTGTTGAATTACTTTATTACTATTCCTATTTATCCAATCCGTTATCCGCTCCGGTTCGAGTACCTATCGGAAAAGATGCGTTTGGCAATACAGAATGGGGTTGGGGAGCACCATCACAGGTCGGTGAGGTGAATCCGGCAGAACGTTTGTTTGGCTCCGGCTATAATAAATCATTCCGCTCACAAATTATGAGCCAGATTACATTAAAACAAGACTTGAGCTTCTTATTAAAAGGCCTTGATATACAAGCTTCTTTCTCTTTCGATGCCAATAATCAGACCATACAGAACAGACGTAAAAATTCTTCTACCTATAACATAACGGGAGTTGACGATGAAACCGGAGAATTTCAAGTAGCGGAAATTACCAAAGGAAATGAATTCTTGGGATACAATGTAACTCCATCCAGTAACCGCGCCGAGGAACTGAAAGTGCAATTGAATTACAATCAGATTTTTAATGAAGCACACCGTGTCGGTGCAATGGCGATGTATTATCAGCGTGACTACGTAGACCAGACTGCCGGATCGTCTATCAAATCATTACCTTATAAGAAGCAAGGTCTGGCTTTAAGAACAACTTATGCTTTCAAAGACCGTTACTTTGCTGAATTTAATATGGGATATAATGGTTCGGAGAACTTTCCGAAAGGAAAACGTTTTGGTCTATTCCCGGCAGGAGCATTAGGGTATTTGATATCCAATGAGTCTTTCTGGCCTTTTAAAGCTGTTAATGTATTAAAAATCAGAGGCTCTGTTGGTCTGGTAGGTTCCGAATCATTGCCTGACAATATGCGTTTCGGTTATCTGTCATATTTTGGTGAAGGTTTAGGAGGATACTATTTCGGTATGGCCCCTAGCTTTCACGAAGGTATAGGAGAAGACCAAATCGGGGTAGCTGATCTAACTTGGGAGAAAGGTTTTAAGAAAGATATCGGTATTGAACTGAAAATGTTCGATAGCATGGTTTCTCTGGATCTTGACTATTTCCACGAAAAACGTTCCGATATTCTTATTCAACGTCAGTCTGTTCCTGCAACCATGGGAGTCATCAAACAGCCCTTTGCTAATATGGGTGTAATGGTGAATCAAGGTATAGACGGTACGTTGGAATTTAACCATTCAATTGGAGATTTTCGTTATAAACTCTATGGAAACTTCACCTATACTCATAATGAAATTAAAGAAATGGATGAAGCTCAGAAGAAATATGCATACCGTATGCAAACGGGACATCGTTACGGACAGCATTTTGGGCTAATTGCCTTAGGATTATTTCAAGACCAAAAAGAGATCAATGAAAGTCCTGAACAGAAATTCGGTGATGTACGTCCAGGTGATGTAAAATATTTGGATTATAACGAAGATGGCGTAGTAGATGAAGATGATAAATGTCCGATCGGTTATTCAAGTGTTCCGGAAATTGTGTATGGTTTTGGAGCTCAGCTTTTCTGGAAAGGATTCGACTTCGGTATTTTCTTCAGAGGACAGGCACATGTTACTTACGGTCTAGGAGGGGATACATTCATTCCATTCAATAAAGGAGTAGGGAAAGGTAACTTATTTGAAAAAGCACTTGATCGTTGGACGGAAGATAATCCTAATCCCAATGCATTCTACCCCCGTCTGTCCAATGGGGCCTCATCCAACAATTGGCAATCATCTACGCGCACCATTTATAATGGACGTTTGCTGCGCTTGGCGGACTTGGAACTAGGATATACTTTCAAGAAAAGCTGGATTGCTCCAATTGGCATGAAATCTCTTCGCATCTATTGTTTGGCGAATAATGTTGCATTGTTTGCACCATGGGATATGTGGGACCCGGAAACAGCTTCATTTAATGGTAGCAAATATCCTCTCCCGAGAAAAGTTAATATTGGAATTAGAGCTTCTTTTTAAAACGCATCGAATATGAAAAAATATATTATAGTTTTATTTAGTTTGTTGGCATTGTCGACTAGTTGTACTGACTACTTGGACAAACAGCCCGATGATATGAAAACAGATGAAATGGTTTGGAGTTCCCGCATGGAAACGGAGAAGTATCTGGCCAATTGTTATGGAGGAATTCCCACAGGGCATTTGCATCAACATGAACCTTGGGTTGGGGCAGCCGATGAATGTAATATAACCTGGAATTTCTATCAGGCGGATAACTTCAACAGAGGTGACTGGACACCCTCCAGCGAATTGGTGTGTGATAGATACGCTCGTTTTTATCAAGCTATTCGTGCTACTTTGACATTTGAGAACAATGTAGATCGTTGCGGCGAACTAAGTAGCGAGTTGAAAACACGTTATAAAGCTGAGGTCCGTTTTCTACGTGGATATTATTATTATCTTCTTCTTCGTCAATATGGTCCGGTAGTGTTAATTAAAGAATTGCTCCCTTCGGAAACAGATTTTGCAAATATGCAGCGTGCCCCCTATGATGAATGCGTAGAATATATTTGCCAAATGATGGACTTAGCAGCTTATGACCTACCGATGCATTATTGGGATGACCAGACCCGTTTGGGACGACCGAACAAATTGGTTTGTCTAGCAGTAAAAGCAATTGTACGTAATTTGGCCGCCTCTCCTCAATTTAATGGTAATGCGGAATATGCCAACTTCAAGAATCATGATGGTACCCCACTTATTAATACTACTTACAGTGAACAGAAGTGGAAAGATGCGGCAGCCGCAGCAAAAGCCGTCATAGATATGGCAGAGAAATATCCGGACACTCGTTTGAAACTATACCGGAATGATGAGAATGGGGATACAGAGTTTAATCCGTATAAATCATGTGTGGATGTTCAACTAAAGGCTTGGAATTGTGAGATAATATGGGCCAGGTCAGAAGGACAATATGATGATACATTTCAGCGGTCATGGATGGTACACAATACACCCGGTCCTCACTGTTTGGGTGGAGTAAGTCCCACTTTACGACTGGTAGATGCTTTTCTGATGAAAAACGGAAAGCCTATCGATGTGGCCGGTTCCGGTTATGTTGAAAAAGGATTTGCGGCTGACGGTGGAGATAATTGGAATCCCAACGGATATGATATTACTTCCGAAGAAGGTCGTAAAGGTATCATAGCAGACATCCGTGATAGTAAGGCATGGGGGCATTGGAAAGGTGACTGGAATATGTTCTGCAATCGTGAGCCTCGTTTCTATGCAGCTATCCTATATAATCACAGAGTGATACCTAGTCTGTCGGATGATAAAAACATTCGTAACGAATGGAGTACTGGAAGACAAAAAGATGGTTTCGGACGCGCAGAATTATATTTAGGAGGAGCAGCTCGTCCATCTATTAATTATGCGAACTACTCTAAAACGGGTATGTTAGTATTCAAGCGTAACGACCCGCAGGCAGATATGTATAACCGTGCTTATCCTCAAAACTATGCTTGCACTTACATACGCTATGCTGAAATCTTGTTAGACTATATAGAAGCGTTAAGTAATTATGATCCTACCAATGCGGACATTCGTAAATATTGGGATCAAATTCGTAAAAGAGCAGGTGTGGAAAGCGCGTTTGTCGCTACTCCTGAAATAGCTTCTGACCCAGCTTTAATGCATGAATACATTATTCGTGAACGTCAGATTGAGCTTTGTTTTGAAGGTGACCGTTATTTCACAACTCGTCGTCTTTGGAAAGCCCACACACCGGATAAAATTGTAACAGATCCTGTGACCGGTGAAGAAAAAGACGGTCGAATATATGGTGATGGAGGCAGTATGTGGGGAATGAATGTTGATGCTGGTGATGTAGGTTCAAATGATTTCAATTTTGAAGGTTTCTATAAACGTGCTGTTTTTGAAAAAAGGGTATTCAATAAAGAGTACTATTTATTCCCTATTCCGCAAAAAGAAATGGATAAGTGTCCGGGATTGGTTCAGAATCCATGGTGGAGTGGTAATACTGCTAATTAATAAAAAGTATATAGTTATGAAGAAAATATATTTATACGCAATACTCGCTACATTTGCAAGTATGTCAATGCTGACTTCTTGTGATGCGGATGCGGAGTTTGAAACAGAAGTTCCCGTGAATCCTGTAATGCGTCCTATCATCAGCTTGACGGCAATGGAACAAGAAGATATTTTTGAAGGTGTCATTGATGACAATAAACGTACTATTAAATTGGAAGTCGAAGCTTGGACTGATTTATCAAATATGACTGTTAATTTGAATATACCAAAACGAGCTACACTTATATCTCCGTCAAGCCCGGAAGGTGTATGGGACTTAACCCAACCGGTAAATGTCGTGATAAACAATATCGAAAGAGATGTGACTTATACAGTAACGGCTAAGAAAAAGGCGGAGTTTATTGAAAAACCTCTTGTAAGTCTGGTGGCAAAAGCAGGCGGTGAGACTGCTACAGGAGAAATTGATTATACTAATCACACAATTAAATTAAATTTTGGTCCTTGGGTGGATTTATCAGAAACGACACTGACTATTGAAGTGAAACCACATGTGAAATTAGTAGATCCTATTGCTTTGGAAACGGTATGCGACTTTAGTGAAACTAAAACGAAATCTATCATTGTAAATGATGTACAGAAAGATGTTACTTACAATTTAGTGGTAACTCAGACCAAATTAGTCTCTACTTTGGTAGACTATACAACACTTAAAGAATATAAATTGGATAATGATGCAAATATTGTTGATAGTAGTATTGGACTAGGTACAACTGATTTTGCTAAACTAATTGATGGTAAATATATGTCGTCTCCGTCCGATTATGGGGCTGTAGGATGGAGTCCTTTTGTTTGCCAATATAATGGTGCGGCAGATGCAACATTCCTAACAGTCGACGCTGGTAAAATGATGTATCTAGCAAAATTTAGTGCACATCGTTATTGGAATGAAGCGCAGACCCAAGTTACCAAATTTGATCTTTATGGTTATTGTCAAGAAGGAGAACCTGCAAAGAATGGTTCTTTAGATGGTTGGACATTACTCGGCAGCTATAATTATAATCCAGATTCCCCTAGTAATTTTGCTGAAGGAGATTGTATTACAATTGAAAAGGAACAGGCCAAACAAGCCCGTTATTATCGAGTAAATGCCAAAGAAACCTGGTTTGTGCGTTCTGGTTCCCCTGATGATTGGAGAGCTCGTATTTATACTTTTACCGAATTCCGATTCTGGGAATATAAATAACATTCAATAACTTTTAGATGGTTGGTAGAGCTGTATAATCCTATCAGTCATCTAATTGCATTTTATAAACTACATAACTTCACAAAATTGATTATGAGAAAATTTATCAAATTCAGTGTACTTTTATTATGCTCTTTGATGGCATTATGTGTTTCATGTTCTTCTTCTGACGGTCCATCAGACGATAAAGAAGTTCCCCCTACTCCTCCGGTAAATCCGGGTGAGCTCTATCCATGGGAAGAGAATCGCACAGCACTTTTGAATTCCACTGATATGGTTCTTATTTATGGAGGAGGACATCACAGGGAACCTTATGATTGGGATGTAGACAGAATAAGTTCTTATGTAACTTATAAAGATAAGGCTGGAACAGAGCACTGGCTCTTCGACGCCTTTTTGTTTCTGGAATTGAAAGACACAGGTAATGGAGGAACCAATAAAACCTACACTTACGAAAATCAAGAAGGTCTGGATGCAGCCAATCAAAAGGATTGGAAAAGATTGGTTGATTATTATTTTGCAAGTAGTACCGGACTGGGAGCATTGAATCGTGCCATATCAAATGCACAAAAGCGTTTGGGAACCCCAAAAACGAAACATAGAGTAGTCATTGCCATTCCGGAACCGGTAACTCACAAGACACCGGCAAATGAAAATTCGACTACCGTATATTGGGGAAACTTGGATGGACATATCATGGATTTTTCCATCGCACAAGATCGGGTAGATGCTTGTAAATGGTACATAGACTATGTCCGCAGCAAATTCAACGAGATGCAGTATCAGAATATAGAATTGGCAGGCTTCTATTGGTTGGCGGAAACAGCTGGAACTACCAGAGATATTATATCTAAAGTAGGAGTTTACGTCAACCAATTCAAATATAGTTTCAACTGGATACCTTATCGTGGGGCAGAAGGACATGATAGATGGGAAACTTTGGGATTCAACAATGCTTACTACCAGCCTAACTATTTCTTTAATACAGAACAGTCATACGCTGTCCTAGAAGAAACTTGTAAAACAGCGAAAAGGGAAAATTTGGATATGGAATTTGAGTTTGATTATCGGGTGTTAGCAAATAATTCAGAACACAATATTTATTATCCCCGTATGAAAGACTATATGAAAGCATTTAAAACTCATCAAATATGGGACACTAAACGCCTAGCATATTATGAAGGCGGTGGAAACCTTCTTTCATTAAAGAGCTCTGCCAATGAAGCTGATCAAGCACTGTATCATGAATTCTGCGAATTTGTGATTACCCGTCCTATTCGTTCCAAATAACAATAACTATCATATTAGATGAAACGTATAAGAAGGTATATTCGTACATTGATTATAGTCAGTATCTTGTTCTTTACGACCCTGATAGTGAAAGCACAGCAAATGCTTCCCTATCAAAATCCGCAACTGTCCGTAGAAGAACGAGTGAACGACTTGTTAGGTCGGATGACTTTGGAAGAGAAAATAGGGCAGATTACCCATCTCCATTCGTACAAAGTATTTGACGGACAAGAACTAAATCCGAATAAGTTAGAAGTAACATGTGGCAACATAGGATACGGGTTCTTTGAGGGTTTTCCACTCACAGCCTCACATTGTCGCAAAAACTTCCGCCGGATACAAGAATATCTGATAAAGCACACACGTTTAGGCATTCCCGGATTCTCGGTTGCGGAGTCTCTTCATGGAGTAGTCCATGAAGGGACTACTATCTATCCGCAGAACATTGCATTAGGAAGCACTTTTAACCCTGAATTGGCGTATGCGAAAACCAAACATATTTCCGGTGAGCTGAACACGATGGGAGTTAAACAAGTACTCTCCCCCTGTATTGATGTAGCACGTGAATTACGCTGGGGACGAGTTGAGGAGTCTTTCGGAGAAGATCCTTTTCTTTGTTCTGCTATGGCAGTAGCGGAGGTGCGAGGGTATATGGATCATGGAATCTCCCCTATGCTAAAACATTACGGCCCTCATGGCAATCCATCAGGAGGATTAAACTTAGCTTCTGTTGACTGTGGGGTTCGTGATTTATTCGACATATATCTGAAACCTTTTGAAACGGTTCTTGCACAAAACCGCGTGATGGCAGTCATGTCAAGCTATAACGCTTGGAATCGAGTTCCCAATTCAGCTTCACATTTCATGTTAACGGAAATTCTTCGAAACAAATTTGGTTTCCGAGGGTATGTATATTCTGATTGGGGAGTAGTGGCTATGTTAAAATCATTCCATAAAACTGCAGGTGATGATTTTGAAGCTGCCCGTCAAGCTTTAGAAGCAGGTCTTGACGTGGAAGCCTCCAGTCCTTGTTTTGAAACATTAGCAAAGCAGGTGAAGAATGGAAACTTTGACATTCGTTACATAAATCAAGCTGTGAAACGTGTATTACGGGCTAAATTTGAATCAGGTTTGTTTGAGGACCCTTTTCAAGAGAAAGCTTCCTATCATCTTCCGTTGCGTGCAAAAGAAAGTATACAGCTTTCTCGTCAGATCGCTGATGAATCTACAGTATTATTGAAGAACGAAGGAGATTTACTACCTTTGGATTGCACAAAACTAAAATCTATCGCGGTAATCGGGCCTAATGCCGATTGTGTGCAATTCGGAGATTATACATGGAGTAAAAACCAAAGTGACGGCATCACGCCACTCCAAGGCATACGAAATCTGCTCGGAAAACGGGTGAAAATAAATTACGCAAAAGGATGTTCGTTAGCGTCAATGGATACGACATTGATAACGGAGGCTGTTAAAGCTGTTCACGATAGTGAGATTGCTCTAGTATTTGTAGGAAGTTCCAGTACGGCATTTGTGCGCCACAGTAATGAACCCTCGACAAGTGGAGAGGGAATAGACCTTAGTGATATTTCCCTAACAGGAGCGCAGGAACAACTCATCCGTTCCGTATGCGCGACAGGCAAACCTGTTGTTGTGGTTTTGGTAGCCGGCAAACCATTTGCCATACCCTATATAAAAGAAAAAGTACCCGCTATATTGGCTCAATGGTATGCTGGAGAACAGGCTGGAAACTCCATTGCTGATATTCTGTTTGGCAAAGTTAATCCTTCTGGAAAACTGCCATTCTCTTTTCCTCAAAGTACAGGTCATTTGCCTACTTATTATAATTATCTTCCTACTGACAAAGGATACTATAAAGAACCTGGCACATATACCTCTCCGGGACGAGATTATGTTTTTTCAAGTCCTGCCCCCTTATGGGCGTTTGGACATGGATTAAGTTATACCCGCTTTGAATACGTGCAAGCCACTACTGATAAAACAAGCTATCAGCCTCATGACACAATACGCATATCCGTAAAAGTAAAAAATAGTGGAGAATTAACGGGAAAAGAAGTTGTTCAGATATATATTCACGATGTGGTTAGCACGGTCATGACACCGGTCAAACAACTGAAGGGGTTTAAAAAGATAGAACTACAACCAGGCGAGGAAAAGCTGGTGCAGCTAAAAGTACCTGTACATGAACTTTACTTGACTAGTAATTTCGGAGACCGATATTTGGAACCTGGTAAGTTCGAAATCCAAGTAGGCACTTCTTCAGACGAAATATATTATAAATTACCAGTATGGGTAGGCAATAAGCCTATTTCTTTAGAGGAAAACAGTTTGTCAAAAGCCCCCGTAATAACCACCGGTAAAATTATACGCATAGAAGGAATTGTTCGTGATGTCCAAGCTACACCAATAGCCGGAGTGAAAGTAAAAACTATAAATTCTGAAGAGGAAGTTATGACTGATGCAAAGGGATCTTATTCCTTACCAGCACATTCAGATGATATTCTCTTGTTCTCCAAAAAAGGCTATGCGAGCCAAAAAGTACGGGCAAGCGGACAACATAAGATCAACATACAAATGATGAAAGAAAACTTTTAAAATTAATCTACTAAATAAAATGAGAAAATACAATTTTTTACTAGTAATGCTTGTGGCTATATTGGCCATTTCATGTTCACAATCTTCTTCTGATACACAAGTCTCAAATCTCGGAACAAAATGGCATTGGGATAAGGGGACTATTGTTATTGAAACTCCTGAACGTCCTACCGGGCAAACTAGTGTAATAGGTTTAAAAGCTCCCAAAATGGAATTTGTTCGTGTAGGATTCGTTGGATTAGGGATGCGTGGTCCGGCAGCGGTAGAACGTTTCACTTATATCCCGGGTGTGGAGATTGTAGCATTGTGTGACTATGAGAAAGAACGTGCGGAAGAATGTCAAAAGTTATTAAAGAAGGCTTCTATGCCCGAGGCTACTGTTTATTCAGGTGAAAAAGGATATGAAGAATTATGCAAACGGGATGATATTGATTTAGTTTATATTGCAACGGATTGGTTACATCATTTCCCTGTAGCTATGTGTGCAATGGAGAATGGCAAGCACACGGCTATTGAAGTGCCTTCCGCTATGAGCCTAAAAGAATGTTGGGCTTTGATTGATATGTCAGAAAAGACCCGTAAACATTGTATGATTTTAGAAAACTGTTGTTATGACTGGTTCGAAATGAATACCTTAAATATGGCTCAACAAGGGGTATTCGGTGAGGTCATTCGTGCTCAAGGAGCTTATATTCATAACCTCGATGAGTTTTGGGATTATTATTGGAAAAAAGGAAAGGATGACAAACTTGGATGGAGATTGGAATATAACATGAAACATCGCGGAGATGTATATGCTACTCATGGTCTGGGACCTGTGGCTCAAGCCTTAAATATCCATCGCGGAGATCGTATGAAAACATTGATTGCAATGGATACAAAATCTGTCATTGGCAAAGACCTGGTTGAAAAAAGAACAGGGGAAACGTGTAACGACTTCCGCAATGGTGACCATACGACTACACTTATTCGTACAGAAAACGGGAAAGTTATTGAAATACAACATAATGTAATGACCCCACAACCCTACAACCGTTTATATCAGCTTACAGGTACTAAGGGACTGGCTAATAAATATCCGATAGAAGGATATGCGTTGGATTCTAATCAAATGAGTGCATCCGGAATGAAGCCCAAAGTGGATAACTTGACCTCACATAACTTTTTACCTGAAAATGAGATGAAAACGTTAGTAGAAAAGTATCAACATCCTATTTTAAAAAAATATGGTGAGATGGCTAAAGAAGTAGGTGGACATGGCGGCATGGATTTTATAATGGATAGCCGTCTGATTTATTGTTTACAGAATGGATTACCATTAGATATGGATATCTATGATTTGGCTGAATGGTGTTGCTTGGCAGAATTAGGTGAATTGTCAATGGACAACAATTGTGCATCTGTCGCATTTCCAGATTTTACCCGTGGTGAATGGAACAAAATACAAGGTTACAAACACGCTTATGCTACTCAGGAAGAAGAAGCCGATAGTATGGAAAAAGCCAAGGCTTTTACTAAAAAATTAAAAGAAAAAAGTAAACTTAGGTAAGTGATCTTTATGTACCGAAACTGAATTAATGAAATACAATATTATGATAAAACAATTTTTGCTTATTGCAGTCTGGGCTTTATTCCTGTCTGCTTGTACCACTGTAAAAAAAGAAAATAAAGAACGCGTTGTAATAACCAAAACAACTCTTCAAGATAAGATAGCCGGTGGATGGGCAGGAAAGATATTGGGAGTAGCTTATGGTGTTCCTACTGAATTTAAAGCATTGGGAGAAATATACGAAAAGCCGATAAATTGGCAACCTTCAGCAGTAATAAGATCTCAATGGGAAGATGACATATATGTCCAATTGACTTTTATGGAAACAATGGATAAATATGGTAGAGATGCACCAGCAAAAAAATATCAGGAACTATTGGCCAAAGCAGACTATAAATTGTGGCATGCCAATGTGCAAGCACGTAAAAATTTTCACGATAGTATATTCCCACCCCAATCCGGTCACCCAGATTATAATCTTCATGCTGACGATATTGACTTTCAGATTGAAGCGGACTACATTGGTTTTATGTGTCCTGGTATGCCGCAAACAATTAATAAGATGGTCGATAAAATCGGACATATAATGAACTATGGCGAAGGAGTGTATGGAGGTACTTTTATAGCCTCTCTTTATGCGGAAGCATATATGCAGAGTGATATACTGAAGATCATAAATAAGGCTTTACTATCTATACCCATTGAAAGTGATTATTCTAAGATTATTCAAGATGTGATAGCTTGGCATAAACAATATCCCACGGATTGGAGAAAGACATGGCGGGAGCTGGAAAGTAAGTGGAGACCACTTAATATTTGTGAGGCAGGAAAGAAGTTCAATATTGACGCGAAATTGAATGGGGCATATATTGTATTGGGCTTGCTTTATGGTGAAGGTGATTTTGATAAAACATTAGAAATAACAACTCGGTGTGGTCAAGACTCAGATTGTAATCCATCAAATGCAGCTGCAGTTTTAGGAGTCGTTAAAGGATTCAGTGGGTTGCCTACCGCTTATCAGGAGGTTGTAAAACAAATGGGTGATTCCTTGTTTTTACATACTAGTTATTCATTTAATACAGCTGTAAAGAAAACAATGGATTATGCTTTTGAAATAATAAGTGAGAATGAAGGAGAAATAATGGATACTACAGTTGTAGTCAACATTCAAAAGCCGGTTGCTCTCCCTATAGAAGATGCTTTTCCTAGAATCACTCTTAGCAAACGTCTGACTATTGATAAAGAAAAACAAAGCGAATGGAACATTCGAGGTGCATGGACCATTGATAAGGAAAATACTGTATTATATAGTAACAAAGCGGGAGATGAAATAAGTCTGACTTTTGACGGAACGGGTATATCTATCGAAGGATGGTGGGTAAAAGATGGCGGCAAAGCGGATATATATGTGGATGGTATTTGGAAGAGGACTATTGACTGTTTTTTCTATTATGCTGAACAGGAACATCGTGGTATCAACATTTATCACATATTGAATCTTCCACAAGGAAATCATACCATAAGATTGGTGGTAAAAGGAGAAAAAAGGGCTGAGTCAACAGGTACTATAATTGGAATAACTGGCGCTGTCGTATATAAAACAGTACCATGAGATTCAATGTATAGGCATCATATCTTATGTGAAAATATAGAGTTAGAGGGTATCCAGCGCTGGATACCCTCTAACTCTATTAGTCTTTTATTTAACGACAATACACTATGCCCATTTCTTTTCAATCTCTATCAAAGATAAATATGCCATCTTATTCACGGCATCATCCGAAGGAAGATTTTGGTTTAGTGTACTTTCTGATTTTTCCATTCAGATTTTCAATGAGATTTGTAGTGTAGACTATTTTCATAATTTCCAACGGCAACTGGAAAAACAGTCAAGTCATCCCATATGTTTGGATATTGGATATTTTTCTAAGAATTTAGACTGAACTGCACTCCAGAAGTTGGATAGTAAATTATTAACTTATTTTGAAAGAGTCCGGTACAATGCCGAACTTTTTCCTTTTAATCTCGATTTGATTCTCTTATTGTCGCAATAATCTATATATTCTTCTAAAGCCTTTATAAAAGCTGCATGTATGCCATACCTGAATGAGAAGCGCAACCACCTTGAAGAATACTAGTTCGTTCCATAAAACACTATCGGGTTTCTATGAATAGGGCTCTCCAGCAACGGTTGATTAATACTAGCATTAGCGTCTATTCCAATTGTCAAAGGACTATTCCATCGTATAGCGGCAAATAAATCATAAATTCCCGTTCTTTAAGTTCCATGCCACAGATTAAACTGGTTTCTACACTTTTTCCAACAGGACGAGTTCTATTCACAAAACACCAATGCTTTTCTTCCAAGCCAATAGAAATCTAGTTTTCACACCTACATCAGTCATATGGCTCATGTGAGAATTGGCTGATAATTTCCATTTTACTACTATTTGACTAGAATTGCTTCGAAAACGTATGACCATTACTGCTGAATTTTGACTTAAAGTCTAAAAAAATGTGCGTAAACTGTTCTTCAGCGAATCCGACAGTCTCTCATAGGGAGCTCCGATGACCGAGGTCGCTTTTCCTAAAAGTGAGAATTGAATAGTATCGTGGAAAGTAAGCTGTGCCTGCATATTCCAGCAAAACATGATAAAAGAATAAGAAACTTAGTTTTCTTATCTCACTTCAATTTCATCCGTAAAAATCCATTCTTTACTTGTGGGACTAGGTTTAGCAACATAACGTATATACCTTGCTCTTTCTTTACCCTCCCAGATGAGTTTTTTATAAAATAATTCATTCGCATGAGGATCTACTTTATGACTAATTTCTTTTATTTTTTTATAATCAACGCCATCAGCAGACAAATAAATTTCAATACTTCCGGGAAGATAGATGCCCGCTTTTATAAACTGCATAAATTCAGCAGAAATATGTTGAATATCTGTAACTGTATCTAAATCAATAGTGACATCCAATGCTCGATTTGCAAACCCTTGCCAACGACCATCTGTATACATCCAATTTCCTTTAGCGCCGTCTACGAGTGTTTTTTCTTTGGCAGCTGTATAAAATGGACTGTATGGTTCATTATAAACTACATTCTTGTGAAGTGCCAAATGATTTACTGAAGCACGATAAGCAGGTCTGTCACCAACTTCTTTGGATAGGTCGAATGGATGATAGCCCTGCTTTTGTAGCCATGTAACTTGCCTTAGCGCTTCCCTGTGAAATCGTTTCCAACATTTCACGCTAGAAGATGTCCAGCCATTTTCTGCAATTGCCAAAATACGGGGATATATCATGTATTCTACATACTCCGGAGTGGACATATACTCTGTCCAGACATTACTTTGTACTCCCAAAATATATTGGCTTTCCTTAGGTGTGAGTTCTTTGGGAATAGGGTTGTAAGAATATACCTTCTTCAATGGTAGTAATCCTCCAACCGCTTCCGGTTGTGTCATTGGCGCATCCTGATAACTATCAAAATAACAGTAAGCGCTCGGTGTCATTATTGCATAATGTCCCGTTTTTGCTGCCTGAATGGCTCCTTTTTCACTCATCCAGGTCATGACGATTGCGTTAGGAGCAAGACCGCCTTCTAGAATTTCTTCCCATCCGATCATTTTGCGTCCTTTGGAATTAATAAACTTCTCTATACGCCGAATACAATAGCTTTGTAGCTCACTGGCATTTTTGAGTCCCTCAAGTTTCATCCTGTTTTGGCATCGTTCACAATTCATCCAACCAAATCTTGTGGCTTCATCTCCTCCAATATGTATATATTCGGAAGGAAATAAATCTATAATCTCTGTCAGGACATTTTCGAGAAATTCAAAGGTCTTTTCCGTTCCTATGCAATAATCATATAAAATGGGATATTGATTGGCGCACGTACATGCTAGCTCCGGATAAGTGGCTAATACTTCCTCTGAGTGTCCCGGTATTTCTATCTCCGGTATAACAGTAATATTATGGGCTGCTGCCGAAGATAAAATTTCTCTTATATCATCTTGCGTATAATATCCTCCGAACTTTTCACCTTTCTCGTTTGCACCGTATCGGGAACCATTAGCTTTCCAGTCTTCCCATTTTTTATAGGGGCGCCATGCAGCATGGGTGGTTAACTTTGGATATTTCTTTATTTCTATCCGCCATCCGGCTCCATCGGTCAAATGAAGATGAAGGCGATTTATTTTGTATCTGGCAAGAGCGCTTATTTGTTTTAGGATAAATTCTTTATTAACAAAATGTCTGGATACGTCCAGATGCAGCCCGCGATAACTAAAATCGGGGACATCTTTTATAATCATAGCCGGTATCCGGGCACTCTGCTCATATAGTTGCGAAATTGTTTGTAAAGCATAAAATAATCCTGTAGTATGCTGAGCCTGAGCTATTATCCTATCGGGAATAATGGATAATTGGTATCCTTCTTTTCCTAAACTAGAATCAGCTACTAATTTGAAAATAATATTGTTCTTTGCAATTTTCTTCGCTTTTCTCATCGAAGGTAAACTCGTATTCGCTATTTGTTGCTCGAATAGTTTTTTTTCTTCCTTCGAGAGTCGTATATCGAGAGTTGTGTTTTCTTTTATTGTGAAATCACCGGAAAGATGTTGCACGCTGTTGGGCATGGGTATTAATGACACAGTAGCATCTTGTGATAAAACATTCGTTAATAATATCCAGCTAAAAATTATAAAAAATGTCACCTTTTTCATGAACGATCTTCTTTAATTTATATACTCATTTCAAAATATTCCTATTTCACTGACAAACAGCCATGACATATAGGGAGATGTTACAAGAACAGGAGTTTGAGCCTTTACTTTTACAAAGCGTGCACTCACAGGTTCAAAGCTTAACTTATGCTTTGAAATACTAGTTTCCTTCTCTTTCTTCACTGTTATTTTCTCCTCTTTTATATCTTTAAAAGCAGTTCCGTCGTTTGATATAGAAACTGATATTATATCGGGATCAGAGATGTTTTCACTCATAGCCGATAGATTTGCAAGCAGCAATTCACTTATTCGGGTTGACTTTTTAAGATCAATAACAACTTCCATTTTTCCAAGAAATCCAAGCCAACGTGCATCATCAGGTCTCATAGAACCGGTAATACCATCTACCAACATAGGCGCACCACCGTATATGTGCATTCTGCTTAATTCAGAACGTAGTTCTACTGGTTTAAAGGTTGCTTTATTACAACTAACTTCCAAACCTGAAACTTGAGACATCTGGTGATCACGGTATGCTGCAACCTTTAAATTGGCATTACTCTTTATTTTCAATGTTCCACTATATAAGTTACTTGATAGTTGCGGCTCACTTCCATCTAAAGTATAAAAAATGGAGTCATTACCAAGTGTCGAAAGTGTGACCTCCAAACATCCTTCCTCCAAATTTGCCTTATCAGTGAGAGAGACATCAAAAATATGGCGGGCATAATTATATCCATAAAAGTCATACTTTTCAATCATTTTGGGTAATCGAGCTAAAAATGATTGATAGTTTTTCTGTTCAGGCATTGTCCACTGTACTTCAGATAGCGCACTCAGACGAGGTAAAATCTGATATTGCCGTATTCTTTCTTCGGGCATATATTCACACCAAACATTGGCTTGCACACCTATGATATGCTTTTTCTCATTCTCTGTCAGTTCTTCCGGTAGCGGCTCATAAGAGTAAACTCTCTCGACATTAATATAGCCACCAACAGGAATTTCTTCTTTGCCGGCATCCAGTGTCTGACTATAATCAAAGTATAGATGGGTAGTAGGTGTCATAATTACATCATGGCCAAGTTTGGCAGCTTCCACGCCTCCCGATATTCCACGCCAAGACATAATAACTGATCCTTCCATCGGCATTCCTTCTAAAATTTCATCCCATCCGATGATTTGTTTTCCTTTGGACTGTATCAATTGAGCAATTTCCCCCATAAAGTAACTTTGCAGATAATCTTCTTTGGAAAACTTAGAATCACTCTTTAAATGAAGTTGTTTAATTTTCTCTTGGCATTTGGTGCATGATTGCCAATGTGCTTTGACGCACTCATCACCTCCTATGTGAATATATTTGCTTGGAAATAAATCACAAACTTCTTTCATTACATCTAAAAAAAGTTGTAGTGACTTTTCGTTGCCGGCGCAAATAACATCTTTAATGACTCCCCAACGGTTGGCTACTTTATATTCTTTCTTTACACATCCTAATTCGGGGTAGGAAGCTAGTACGGCAGAGGTATGTCCCGGCAAATCAATTTCAGGGATAACGGTAATATATCGCTCTGCTGCATAAGCTATGACTTCTTTAATTTGTTCCTGCGTGTAAAAACCACCATGACGTTTGCCGTCAGTAGGATAATCATCTCCTCCTAAATAACGTCCTACGACTGTATCATCGCGCCATCCACCGACTTCGGTCAAAAGAGGATGTTTTTTTATCTCGATACGCCAACCTTGGTCATCTGTTAAGTGCCAGTGAAAAACATTCAGATTGTGTAAAGCTAACATGTCTATGGTGCGTTTCACCATTTCAATATCCGAAAAATGTCTGCAGACATCAAGCATCATTCCTCTGTATGCAAATCTGGGATAATCTTTTATTTCTGCGGCTGGAAAATGAATTTCAGAGACTTGTTGTACCGGAATCGATTTTATTAATGTTTGTATTGCATAAAATGCTCCGGCTGCTGTTACTGATTTTATATGAATACCAGACTGATTTATATCTATTTGGTAAGCTTCTTTATTAGGATCCTCCCATCCTAATTCAAGAAAAATAGTATTTGAAAAATTATTATTTGTGTTTTCTTCTACAATCAGATGGATGGAAGTGATTTGATGAAGATTGGCAGCTAGCTGATCTGCAATATTTTTTAGTTCTGATCCTTGATACAAAATTTTGGTCGAAGCGTTCAGTTTAAATTCCTTTTCCTGATTGGTTCTATTTATCTGTTGGGGTAGTGGGACAACCTCATAAGATGCTTCTGAATATTTCTGCGTACATGCAAAAAGTGAAAATGCTAATAATAATGTTGCAATTGATTTCTTCATATATAAAAATGAATAAAAGCCTGTTCCAACCTTTTTTATCAGTCGGAACAGACTTTGATATTAAGTATTAATATTTGACGCAACGCACGCCGTATCCTAAAGCGGCTCCACCTTCTGTTTGTAAAAGAGAACTGCCTTCACTTGCATTTAAGTTAAATCTGCCAAGTCCCCCTGAATAAGGTGTTGAGGAAATATAGAATACATGAGCTTTTGTACCATCTGGCGCCAATGAGCCATCACCATTTCCATAACCGATACCGTAAGCACCGAAGCCGCTGATATTAGTACCACCCTTATAATCATACCAAATATTCCAATAATCAAAACCTGGAACTTTTAATTTAGACCCTACATCTACCGTATTTGTTTTGGAAAGATAATGAATTAATGAACTCCATTGATCATTAGAAGGAATCGTGAATCCTTCCGGAGAGATAGCGTCAACGAATGCTCCATTCGAATATCCACACGCAATCGCATTATACAAGTAACCTGCATTCTCGTTTTCAGGCAGAGAGGTTTCACAATAAGCGGCAGTACCCATCCATGCATCTCCTGTTACACCTGTTGCAATATTACTTCCGTTGGTTAATTTAGTAGTCTTCAGGTTGTGCTGCATCCAATATTGTGTTCCAATTTTTACTATACCGTATTTATTACCGCTAGCATCTCTTGCATAATCAGGTGTAGTAGTCAATACGTCGTCCGTGAGAGCTTCTACAATTTTTATATCACCCGAATTGTTTATTGATAAAAATTTAGCAGGGGCAGCTTTGGCACCGGCAATATAGTCGGTTATTGCATTTGTGGATTTGTCAAAACCTACATTCCCACCGTGAACAGCTTCTGCACTAACATTGAACGTATTTGTAGCTTTACCGTCTTCATACACTTGAGTGAGAACTGCAACAACGAAGCCGCGAGTCAAATCGGCCTTATTACCGGATACTGGATACACCACAACAGCTTGATTGTCAATGTTCGTTGTGCTTAAGTATTCACGGCAGATCTCGCCAACCTGCACATCACCATCCATTAATTTATAAACAAATGTACGATCATTCCCGTCAAAAGTAGGAACAGTAAATGTTTTGGGTTTTGCTTCCGGTGCAGGTGCGGCCTCTTGTTTGATGCGTACCCGGCATCTAGCTTCATTCAGTTTTACAGTCATTGTAGTAGAACGCTCTTCTTGATTCACATTCTCATCTACTACCACTTTTATAACATTCTTTTCAGTAGTCACATGAGCCCAGCTTTCATCACCTGTTGTAACTGAAGCTACAAATGTGAGTTCACTAGCTGTTACAGTAAGCGTTTTGGTTTCACCTTCATAAGTAAATATCAGATCATCTTCCGGTAAAGATAGAAGGGTCTCTTCGTCAATAGCTTCTTCATCGTTGTCGTCGGAACAAGCTGTGAATGTTCCCATAATGGCCAAAAGGCACAAAATTGAAAATAATTCTTTTAAATGTTTCATGATATAAGTATTATTAAGTTGGTAATAAATTTATTTTTCTCCTCTGAGCTGTTGTCTTTTAACTACTATATTGGCAAACCAATCATACAGATCCTTATCCTCCTGATAAGAAGACGTTGCTAAGTCGTAAATCATGCAATCTCCAATATAATATGCCAGAGGTATATTATAAAGTGCGTCATACTTCTCGTAAGCTTCCATGTATTCATGTAGTCTATCGGCTCTATAGTCGGAGCTTTTCTTTAAAGCACGTTCATCAAATTCAACTTCCAGATACATACCCTTTCGTTTGGCAAACTCACAAACGGTTTTGAGGTGCATTGAATCAGGTTTCTGCTCATAAAAAAAGTAATTAGGTTGTTGATAAGCTACATCAAATTTAAGCTCTTTCCATTCGCCATGTCCATCTGATCCCCAGTACGGAATCCAGTTGAATTTATAACCTAAAGAGCGCATGTATTCACCAATCTCATGTAGTATGGTTCTACTATTGGTTGCCTCTTCTGCTATCCAATAGAAACCATCCAAAGAGATATTCTTAAATTTAGCTTTTTCAAAACATTCAATCGCATAGTCAATATACCATTTACAAGCTTCTATCCGATCCGCTTCATTAGAAAAATCGAGTTTTCTGCCGTTAAGTTCTCCCCAATCTTTCTGATTGGGGACAGGTTCTGGTAATGTAAGAACAACTTTGCGATTATGCTTAGGCTTTCCTATTTCTTTTTTTACATCATCAATACAACTTTCGATAGCATCCAATGCTTGGTTTTCCTGAAAATATCTGTCACATAATTCTTTCCACTCTTTCTTTCGAGCAGATAAGGGTTCATAATAGGAAGCAAAGCTACGACCCTTTCCATCTTTAAATTCTAGAAACAGAAAACCATCAAACATCCAATGTAACTTACCTTTCTTATCTCTGTAAGCTACACTTTTCATGCATTGATCTTTATTCCATTCTGTTTTCCGATGCGATCCTCCATAATACATCAGAACCATATCACTTATAACACCTTTTTGTTTTATAATAGGTTCTTTCTTACTACTGGCTGACGAAACAATCAATAGTATTAGGAAAGAAAACAGCATACTGATCTTGGTTAAATATCTCATACTTATTTTTCTCCTCTAGCTTTTTGACGGTTAGAAATCATGCTACATAATTCATGATACAATGCCTTATCTTCTTCGTAGACAGAGCTTTTTAATGAATATACCATGCAGTCACTTTGATAGTAAGCGATTGGATAAGTGCGAGTTATTCCATGTGATTCAAAAGCACGTATATAATCGCGTAATCTATCTGCCCGATAGTCTAAACTATTTTTCTTTAATGCTCTTTCGTCAAATTCCATTTCCAGAGCCATGTTTTTACTTTTGGCATAGGTAATTACGTCATTGAAAAAGGTTTCATAATCAGGCTTTTGACTGGCAAAGAAATAATTAGGCTGTAAGAAGGCATTGTTAAATCTCATATCTTTCCATTCTCCCATACCGTCAGCACCCCAATAAGGAATCCAATAGAATTTTAGATTCTTTGATTTTATATAGTCGGCAACAGAAGGTAGATAGTGTCTATTATCAGTTAACTGCTCGGCAACAAAATAAATACCGTCTAATGACAAATAACTCAAATTCGCTTCATTGAATTTCTGCATGACATAATCAACATACCAAGAGCATGCATTGACACAATCTGATGTTAATGAGAAGTCCATAGCCCGTCCTGAGATTTCGCCCCAATCCTTTTGATCTTTGAATGCAGCAGGCATACTGATGATAAGTCTACGTTTGTATTTAGGAACTCCTAAGCGCATTGTAGAGTTTGATATTGATGCATTTAAACGGATAATCGGACCATTGGGCGCAAAATACTTGTCAACAAGTTCTTTCCATTCTTCTTTGCGAGCACCCGGCCCATCAAATCCATTTTCAAAATAACGTCCATCGCCTGTTTGCACTTCCAGGAAGAGGAAAGAGTCGAAAAGCCAATGCTCTTTTCCTGCCTGATCCATATAGGTGACATTTGCTTGTAACTCATCATCTGTCCACTGAGTAGCGCGATGAGTGCCACCATAATAGAGCAAGGACATATCATGAACAGGACCATTTTTCATAACGTCTCCTGATGAATCCGGCAAATAGTTTCCAACGATCAGATACCGATGAGACTCACCTTTATATTCCAGATAAACAGATACAATCTCTGTCAAATCGAAAGTATTGGAAGTAGAAGACGGAGATTTCATAGTAACACCGGCTGCTAGTTCAAGATCTACGGGAATGGCTGTTGGAGTACTTCCCAATGGAAAATCGATTGATATTTTATTCATTTCATTATCTATTCGGATATTGGTAGGACGCAAATCCCCACCAACTTTGACGTTGACAACGAAATCAGTAAAATAATCACGCTTTACTTTCTCTTTATCGTCGTCCGAACAAGACAAGAAAAAGGGAAAGAGAGCAAATAGTAATAATGTTATATTTTTCATAAACAAGACATTCTATTAATTGATAATTTTAAAAGTATATATCTCATATTCATTATGAGGATTATTCTAATATAGGCATTATAATCGTTTGGGAAGAAGCCTCATTTACCTCTACATCTCCATCGACATGTAATTTTAGGGGCAAAACATACTTCTTTTCTCCTTTTTGCTGAAAACGTTTGATTATATCGCCATCAAAAACAATCATGCTTTTATAAGATACAGCAGAGACTGAAAAATCAAAATTGGTTTTCGATATTGAATAGCAAACATCTGGAAGCACTTCAAAAGAGGTATTCTCTTTTTCATTGTATACTTTTAGTATTTCTTCATCTATCTCTATGGAGGCATTTACAGCTTGTTCACCGATCCCGGATTTATAAATTGTAATTGTAAAATCGGCAAAATCTCTATAATTTACATACACTTCCTGAACTCCGGATTGGACCAGATATACTTTATCTTTTACCATTCCATCCATTCTGTTGTCTTCACAAGCAATGAAAAAAGAGATACTTGTGACAACCATAATTATTCTAATGATTAAATTTCTCATAATTATATCTTGTATTAATTCCAACCTTCGTTTTGGGTAAAATTCTTCATTTCATTCAATTGAGTTTGAGCAATTGGAAATAAGTGATGTTTTCTATCGAATACGATTGGCAAACAAATTTTCGAAGTACGTTCCCAAGAGTTTTCATAATCCGTAGCTAATAGATTTAATCCATAACGTGGACCATTCGCTTCTTTGTCAGCAATCATCCATGTGCGCAAATCATAATAACGAAGTCCTTCAAAAGCTAACTCAATCATTCGTTCTTGGCGAATCCATTTACGTAATTCTTCTTTGTTCTCAAGAACTGTAGGATACGAAGCTTCTAGTTTCCCTAATCCGGCTCTTTCACGGATTTTATTCAAATAGAGCAGGGCTTCTTTTGCGTTTCTTTCGGGTTTCTCATTACATGCTTCCGCATAGTTCAAATATATTTCTGCTAAGCGTAAATAACTCCAGGTAAAAGAACCCCAAGTGTTTTTACGAGTATCAATATTAGGATCTGTGAACTTAGTAAAGACAAAACCCGTTTTCACGTAATCACCACTACTGTGAGCGTAGGATGAGGTACCACCAGTGAAGAAAGTCACCGGTTTATATTCAGGCTTTGTAGCATCTGGATGTATCCAATACATTCCGTTGAAAAATATAGAAGCATAGAAGCGTCCATCTCTTCCTTTCATACTATTGTGTACTTTAATCCCTTTATCCATATGTACCGGATGTAACCAACCATCGGTAAAACCATCAGTCTCGTAACCTGATTTTTCATCTATAATAGGAGAACCGTCTGTTTTGTATCCTGTTACAGGATACCTGCCTGAAGACATCATAGGATATGCGTCAACTAACTTCATAGTCGGAGTATAACCTCCCAGACCTACTCCAAAAACTCTTGGAGGAACAACGCGTTGATTCCAAACTTCTCCACTTGCATAATAGCGTGCAAAAATTAGCTCTTCATTCCATTTTTCTGTAAAAACCTCACGATATGATTTCATCGCTTTTTGTATCGGATTTGTTTCTGTTTTATTGAAATGTAGATTGTATGCATTCAGATCAATAACCATTTTGGCAGCTTCTGCAGCTTTAGTCCATTTATTAGGATCTTCACTTTGAGGGAAAATTTGTTTACCTTCATTATTAACAAGACTTTTTCCGTATCCAATATTGCCACCTCCATTAAACAGAGGACGGGCTGCAAATAAAAGAACTCTGGAACGCATGCCTAATGCTGTTCCTTTAGTGATGCGTCCCATCCAAGTAGTAGGATCTTGAATTGTTTTTGGTAAGATTTCTGCTGCATCATACATTTCTTTTTCAATGAAGTTTACACATTCCTCTACCGTATTTCTGTCGACAGTTTCAGCCTTAATTGCTATATCAGGTGTTTGATCATACCAAAGATAAATAGGACCATATTGTTTGAACAAGTTGAAGTAATAATATGCTCTTAGAAAACGTGCTTCTGCTTTCATCACCGCTCTTTCATCTGCTGTCAATTCTTGGCACTCATCAATGTGGTTGATGAAAATGGTTGCTTGATTAATGGCAATGTAGTATTTAGACCAAGGATTAAATTTTGGGGTCCATTCTCCTCTGACTCCTGTTGTCGACTGATTATAAGTGCCGCTATTCACTAATTCATAATCCATTTTTTCCCAAGAAAAATAAGCTTCATCACTACAAGGAACAAAAGATTGATCATAGGCCTGAATCTCTTCTGGTATATAACCGTAAAGTCCGGCTAGAAAGCGCTCTGTTGTAGGACGTTTACTGAAAACTTCTTCAATCGTCATTTGATCATTAAAATTATGTTCCAAATAGTCAGAACAAGAGAAGAGTCCTAATGATAAGACAGTAATTATTATATATCTTAGTTTCTTCATAATATATTAGAAATTAAAGTTTAAACCGATATTAAAGACGCGCATATTAGGATATGATGATCCTTGACTATTGTCAATTTCTGGATCCCATAGCTTGAATTTTGAGAATGTCAGTAGATTAGTTCCTGATAAATAGAATCGCATTGATGAAATACCCAATTTATGAGTTGTTTCCTTTGGCAATGTATAACCTATCTCCGCACTTTTTAATCTCATAAAACTTTTGTCTACTTGATTATGTGTTGAAGGCGCTTTATTATTTTCACTTCCACTAATTGCTAGTCTTGGATATTTTGCATTAGGACGATCTGGTCTCCAGTAATTGATCGCAACATCCCGATATACATTGGAGAACAACTGATTAGTGTCTGACATATCAATCGTTTCACCACTTATGAATCCTGTAACATTGCCGATACCCTGAAAAAAGAGTGCCACATCAAAACCTTTATAATATACATTAGCGCCAAAACCATAGTTAATTTCAGGGATGGCAGTACGCCCGATTGCTACATAATCATCAGTATCAACGATACCATCTCCATTGATATCTTTATATTTTAAATCTCCCACTCTGGGCTTACCAATCTGTTTCGGGCTATTCTGTATTTCAGATTCTGTTCTGAAATATCCCAAAGCTATATATCCGAACTGTTGATTCCACGGTTTACCGATTACGTCTTTATATGCATAATTGGCGGATGGCTGGTCGTCGTACAATTTCTTATTCCTATTATAAGTAAAGTTACCTCTTACAGAAATATTCAGATCTTTATTTATACTTTTATTATATTCCAAAGAAGCATCGATACCTTTATTCTCCATTTCTCCTAAGTTCAAATAAGGATTAACGTTGATACCAACAACCGAAGGAACTGCACCGCGTTCAATGAAGATGCCTGAACGGCGCTCCTGGAAATAGTCAACATTTAATTTTAAAGAATGATATAACTCCAGTTCAATACCTATATTCATTTTCTTCGCTTCTTCCCAAGAAACATAAGGGTTGCCGGGGTATCCTGTACCTATACCTGTAATAGATGTTCCACCGGTAGTGCCAAATACATATCCACCTACATCAGTCATTTCAGAGTTAAAAGCAAATCGTCTGTTTCCTCCGATTTGATCATTACCAATAATACCATACGATCCTTTAAATTTCAGAACGCTGATGACATGAGCTAGTGGTTCCCAAAAGCTTTCATTGCTAATCATGTATCCAATAGCTGCAGAAGGAAAGAATCCGAATCTTTTTTTAGGAGCAAAGTTCTCAGAACCATTATAACCAAAGTTTCCTTCAATGAAATATCGATCTTTATATGAATAAGTGGCACGTCCTGCAATACCTTGATTTCTGTAAGGTAATGACATGATGTATGATCCCGGGAAATTATCCGTTTTTTCTCTCATATTGAACAGGAACAAAGCGCCGACACGATGTTTGTTCGCAAATAAGTTTTCATAAGTTAGAGAAGCCTCTAAGTAGGTAGTGCGGTGACCACTATTTTCTTTATATAATACTAGGTAATCATTTCCATCATTATTCTTGGTATAAACAAGATTTCCATCCTCGTTGCGACTGGTTGCATAATAAGTAGAGGGATTCTTTGAACGATTAAGATGTGCATAATTATATGCATCCCATGAGAATTTCACATTTGCTTTCAGTCCCTTAATCCATGGACTGAAGTCCTGTGTCAGCCCAATCAAAGACTGTGCATTATTTGTAAATATCTCATTGTGTCCATTCAAGTTTAGTAAGTTATATGGATTATCACCAATGGTAGGACGTGCTATAGTTCCATCACTATATTTCTTAGGAATAGCAATAGGAATTGTTTTAAATGTATATATCCATAAACTTCCGTTGTTGTTAGGTTGTTTCTTAACATCATACTGATTGGATAAGTTTATGTTCAGCACTGTGTTTTTAAACAAATTAATATCCAAATTTGATCTAAAATTGAATCTAGACCAACTGGATGCCGGATTGTAGCCTAATCCCTTGTCAGGCTTGAAAACACCATTTTCTTTATAGAAAGATCCTGCAACGTAATATTTAACTTTCTCCGAACCACCTGTTACATTAACATTAACGCGTTCACTAGTTGTTGATTTTTTATAAATTTCGTCCATCCAGTTGACGTTAGGATATAAATCAGGATCCGTGCCATTCAAATATTTATCCATCACTTCCTGCGAATAAAACTCTTCTCCATTTTTATTATCAGCATATGCAAAATTATACATCTCCATAAACTCTTTCGCATTAGCCATCTGAGGCATTTTTGTAGGTTGTAATATTGAAAATTCCGCACGCACACTAATGACCGGTTTACTACCTTCTTTTCCTTTGCGTGTTGTTATCAAAACTACACCATTAGCACCTCTCACACCATAGATTGCTGTGGCTGTAGCGTCTTTTAGTATTGAAAATGTTTCAATATCCTCCGGATCTACTAAGTTCAAATCTCGTTCAATACCATCAACGAGAACCAAAGGACGGTTATTAGCTCCAAACGTACTTACACCTCTAATCCAGAAATCAGATCCTTCACCAGGTTCGCCACTACGCTGTACAGCAACCACACCTGCCATTTGTCCGGCTAAAACATTACTCAGCTTATTAACCGAACGATTAATTTTATCCACTTTAAGTCCGGTAATAGCACCTATCACGCTAGCTTTTCTTTGAGTTCCATAACCAACTACTGTGACTTCTTTCAATTCGGAAGTTAGTGGTTCCAATTTTATGGGAATATTTTTACGATTATTTACCGTGACTGTTTGTTTCTGATAACCGATATATGAAAATTCTAGATTCTCATCCGGCATTACTTCAATTGAATAATTCCCATCTATATCAGTAATCACACCTTTTGTCGACTTTACAGCCAAAATAGACACACCGGGCAATGGCTGATCTAATTCATCCAAGACACGACCTTGAACTCTTATCGTGTTTTTTTGTAATACTTCATCAAGTGCATCTACCGCAAACATTTGAGTTCCGGGTAATAATGTCAAAATGATAATAAGTAAAATCTTTCTTGTGGAAAGATAGCTTACGTCTTTAGATATCTTTCCTTTTCGACTGTTAATACATGTTCTCATATTATTACATTTAAAAAATAAATATTAGATATATCTTTTCCATTTCTATTTATCAAAATATTTTTTGTATTTTATATATAATGCATTGGCAACTTTTACAGGTTCCTCTCCTGAAAGTTCAGGAAATGATTCTTTTTGAAGCGTCCATTGATATTCAAACTCTGTAATTTGATCATAGAAGTCTTTTTCATCAGCCTCTCTTTCTTGTAAAACTTCATTGATGATATATTCCGTAAAGAGTTTCCATCGTTTCCGATAATAGGAATTCGTAAGTCCTCCCCAACCTCTATTAGCATAGTCATTAAGTTGAGTAGCTTTCTGTCCCCAAGTAGTCAAGATACAGCGTGCATTTTGCTCATAATAATCTTTTTCCTTATTACTATTTCCCCAATCACGAGCATCTCTGATCCACTTACCAATAGAGAAACTAGTTTCACAGGATAATAATCTATCAACATCTTTCAGTAACCCATCCATTTTGGCTGCCCATTTCTTCATCCCTTCGATATCTTTCTGATGATAACAATCGGTGAATGAAGCACGGAAATCGGAGAAAAGATTTCCTAGAACTTGTCTTCCAATATTGATTACATCAAATCGGTATCCTACTGAATTAACCTCTTTTGCTGATAATAACTGATACCAAATATTCCAAAGATCTTTATTATCGTAATGGATATCAGGATATGTATTCCAACTATCAGTGCCTTCTAGCTTCGGGCGTGCATTCATCAATACAGACTGTCCAGCAGTAGAGTGATGTACATATATTTTTGTGTATAAATTATCCCAGGCATCCAAAATTTGATGATTATCCTGTCCTCCTCGACGTAATGCCCATCTCCTGACCCATTCGCTATTGGTTATAGAATGGTTCCAGGCTTTTTCCAATACAAACTCATACATGAGTGGATTAACATCAAATCCTTCGAGTGTTGCACCGATCCCATTGACATTTTTGCCCCCTTCTATAAATAATCGCTCTAGTTTATTACTTATATCATCAATATTACCAGCTAACATAGAGTTTCCTCCAAAATTGCCTAAATAACACCAAACGTATGGTTTTCCATAATACCGCTCAGTTTCTCTCCATATTTCGACACTGTCACAGTAGTAGTCTAATAAAACAAGCTTATTGTTCGGTACAGAGTTCAAAAAGGCCTCTATACGGGGCTGACTCCATTTGTCTTTACTATGGTAAAACATCCATGTCATTTGTACCCAACGCGCCAAACTATCTACGCTTTCGATAGAACGGAAAATCTTATCAGAAACAGTACGTAGAAAATCTTTATTCCAGTCTGGAGAATCAACTTCGTTAAAAGGATCGATTCCATAGATATGGTCAGTACCATAAAGTTTTGTTTGCTTCTTTAGATAACTCTTCTGAATCTGGGCAAACAACGGATCCATAGGCTCAATAAAGTGACTGCGATACTTCTCGTCATATCCTCCCCATTGGCTCATAGGGGATATGGAAGCATTAGGATATATTTTTTTTAGCTCAGCAGGTACATGTCCGGAGAAAGCAGGTAAAACAGGCGTCATGCCTAATGCTCTTTCTCTGTTTACAATTTGTTTTTGTAATTTTTTCTGTTGTTTAATCCAAAATGTAGGTAATGGGCTTTGCCAATAGTCTACATTTGACATTCTGTGCCATGGTAAATGAGCAGGTCCTGTAAAATAAGAACGAATTTCCAGATCTTTCAACCCCATTTCTTTCCACACATCATACCAAATAGCCTCTTGCCCTGTTATAGCCAATGGCATATTTACTCCATTCAAGGCCATCCAGTCGATCAGTCGTTCCCAGTCTTTCCACTTCCAATAAGGCATTGTATAACCAAAAGTACAATAGTTCAAAAAGAATCTGATTTCACACCTTGCCGTTATAGTTACTTTGTGGGGAAGTGATGGTAGTGTTTTAGGCATCTCTACTTTGTCAAAAGCGTACCACGAAACATGCGTATTACAGTAGTACTTTAGATAATGATTCAGACCTGTTGCTAATGAATTTATACAGTTACCTGTGATTTGTATTTTACCATTAATGGATTCTATTGCAAAATAGTCATTTGGTATGGTATCATTGGGTAACAGATCGAAAATAAATGATTCTGAGTACTCTGGGAATAATCGATTGCACATTTCTTTCATCACCCGGTTTTTCGCAGTGATAATATTACAATTGCATGTAATGATTAGCAGTAATATAATATAGCGCATCATCTGTTTTTATTGTTGATAATCATTTCACTTATCACTTCATTGGCTGTTTTTGAGACACTCTTTTGATTCATTACATTCCATAATGAAGTATTTTTCTCTATTAGAAATTGAGTACCTACAATCCAACTTTGTGTCCAACCTGTTAATGTGCTCCATGCACCCCATCCGGCATCAGCATTAGATGCCCAATAATTCCAGTCTTGATAGTTAAAAGCTCTGAACCATGCTCCATCTACATTTTTAAATTTGTCACTTTTTACTTGAATGCGGATTAGAAAATCATTCATTTGATTCAATGCTTTCATATATTCCGGATTATTTGTAGCACTGGCGGCTTCACACAATCCAACGAATGCAAAATTGGTAGTGTATAGCATATCAGCAACTGGATCTCCATTATCGAAAATAAGAGGAGCTTCAGTGACTCCATATTCCTTGTTGGACGGCGTACGACCAAAGGAACTTTTCGACGCATCTCCTAATTCCTCACGAATACCCCCACATGATACTTGATTTTTTAATAATTCATTAGACATATATTTAAGCCACGCCAAGTGCTTCCGAGTGGGTTCTACACGATATAACCACGCCAATGGTAAAATCATTCTTGCCCTTTCTTGTTGTATGCCATTGGTCCATGACCATTTTTCGGGATATGACTCCATCATCATTGATATAGCCTTTTTTACTCTTTGTAATAGAGGCTCATATTGTGTTTGATTATATAACCATAGATAACAGGCCCAGTTCCATGCCTCAAAATGAGCGTGTAGATTTACAACACTATCATTGTAGTATGCTTTCCACCCTCTTCGCTGTATATCAGAATCTTGTAACGCACAACCTCTGAAACCGTTATAGCCTGTTGTACGAAAGTTTCCTATAATCCCTTCTATCAGCATTTTATCCCATTGAGGATTTTTCAATATAGCAGATGCAGCTATACTTCCTAGAAGAGAACGTGCATTATCATCACCATAATATGTACCCTTATGCGTATAAGCCCATCCCAGTAATCCGTAAGTAGGAGACGAAGGATTATTTCGTATAGAATCTCGGTATTCTTTGAAAGAATAATCGATTAAATTTGAGGCGACTCTAAGGTATTTATTATTATCTAATATATCTCCTGCAGCAGCAAAAGCATAAGCTGCTTCCCCCTGCACGTCATCTCTCATCCAATATCTATAGAGTTGGCGACCATCATGATAAATTCCAGACATATGCCCTTCTAATACTCCTAAACTTCCATCACCATCTTCAAGATCCTCTGGTAGTCCCGGTCCTACCGGCATTGTCCCATCTCCCATATATTTGTCTACCCAACTGGTCTTCCAGTTTGGATGTACAATGAAATGTCCGTTATAGAACCATTCTATCCCTTTCTTTATACTCTGGTAGCGAGCGTTGGATGGTAAGCTTTCTGTTTGAGTATATGAGGGATTTACATAAGTAGTCCATAATGAAAATGAGACTTCATCCTTATTTAGCAACCATTTGAATATATACTCAAACAATGCTTTTATTTTCAGCTCAGGCATATATCGGCTAGATGCAAAATTACTGATACAAGTAGTAGATACAAGAATATTCGGATTCTTATAATACAGTATCGGTTTAGTTGGAGTATCTTTAAGTCCATATACGGCTTTATCAAAGCCTGCAACTTTAGCAGCAACAAGTATGGGATTAGCGATGGAATCGCTAATCTTTTTTAAGATACATTTATTGAAAGACAGTAAGCTCATAGAAGGAAGGGTAGAGTTTATTGAATCACATACAACAATTCGTTCTAAATTTAATGTATCAGATTTGGTGTTTTCAACTTTTCCTATTTTTTGTGGAAATTCCACAAGAACACGTAATGATTTAGCGTTGATTAAATTTTCATCATCCGTATTAATAATAGTGCCTTCTGTAGGATACAAATCACTTAATAAAAGAATACTCGATTTTCTCGGGGCATTTTGTAAAGCTTCACTCACTGATGAGTAAAATTTCAAAGTATATCCTTCTTTTTTTAATACTTGAGTCAAATCGCTGTTAGGATTTCCATAACATATTATTTCATCTCTCCTTTTGCAAGAAGCAAAAGTTAAGATAAGACATAATACATACAAAATTCGTAATTTTAGCATAGTCTTTTATTTTTCGTTGATATTATTTAATGTACTCCAACATTGGAACAGGCCTCTTGGTACATGAAAACATCCTTTCCATTTACCCCCCTTCAAGGGCAACAACACTTCGCCTTTCCTATTCAAGTATCCGTACCATTCCGGATATTCAGCGTCCCTAAAGTGTACCCATGTATAATCGTGTACTTTTTCAAACCAATCCAAACATTTATAGTCACCTGTAAATTGATATCCTTTTAATAAAGAAATAAGTGTCTCGATATGTACCCACCAAAGTTTCTGGTCCCATTCCAACTGTTGTGGTGGATAGCCATTACGATCCATGAAATAATAGATACCTCCATATTCTTTATCCCAACCATATTCAAGCATTGTAAGAGTGATGTTCTTAGCCTTTTCGATTAAATCCGGACGGTTTAGACGTTTCCCTAAATCCATTATAAACCACATGGCTTCAATCGCATGGCCAGGGGTAA
>ERZ791883.596-NODE-596-length-42574-cov-20.307980_pt1 | contig 42574 bp, 39 predicted proteins | sample MGYA00510160_ERZ791883 | MGnify/ENA primary metagenome ERZ791883 (study PRJEB30046, sample SAMN00792072) | human gut metagenome | study: EMG produced TPA metagenomics assembly of the A metagenome-wide association study of gut microbiota in type 2... | reverse complement strand
CTGTTACCTCCACATTCTTTTTTATTTTGAATGTCCGCAAAATCCGTCCTACATCGGTCCTACAGTATGTATCACATAATCACATGGCAGATTATAGGCTTTTGTTATCTTTGCTTCTCCAGTCTCACATCCGTGAAGTGTCCTGCACTCTACCAAAAGCTCCGGTCCTGCTGCTCTATGAATCGCACCATCTACACCACCTCCGCCAAGAAGAGAGTTGTTTGCTGCATTTACGATTGCCTGCACATCTGTTACTTTTGTTATGTCACCTTTTATCGTTTTAATCAAATACATTGTTTAATATTCCTTCTCTATCTCATCATCTATTCCATACATTTTCTTGAATGTATCAAGGTCTGCCTGATTCTTAATCAGCATAATCTCTTCTATCTTACCAGTATGAATGTCCTTAAAGCTCGCAACCTGCTCGCCATTACATATGCTCACCTTAATTATTGGTTTCTTATTTTCTTTATCATAGGTCTTTGTAACTGTCTTTTTCTTAAATAGTCCCACTCTGAGCAGCTTCTTTTGACTTTGCCATCAGTATTAGTTTTTCAAATGACTGTGCAAAGCGTACATCATCTTCTTCTGTACGATTTCTCGATCCTTTCATATGATGCTTATGAGAGCAGCGTCTTGCCTTTTTGTTAAGATGCCGCTCCATAAGCATCTGGTCAATATTCTTATTCGTGTACCACTTGCCGGATTGGTGAATAGCATATGCACCTTTTCCAAGCGCCATAGCAGCTACACCATAATCCTGCTGCACCTGACTTAGTTCCTTGTCCGGCTGCATTTTATGCCACTTTCGGATGCACTCCCTGCAGCATGTTGCTGTTGCGTGCTGGGCAATAAATACTGGATGTCCACGCATTGGTGTCTGTTTGCCATCATTTGCTATATATGCCGGAGCTTCCCTCTTTGCAATAAAGTCCGCAGCGTGTTGTCTGATGGTATCAAGTCCCTTCTCATTTATGTAATCAATATCTTTCTGTTTCAAGTGAAAACTGCTTCGGAACTTGGAATTATCCAACCGCTCAAATAACTGCCTGTACCATTCATCCTTAGTCATTAAAACTTCACTACTTCCGGCTCATGTATAAATGATGAAAATGTAGCTGTCGCATTTTTAAAATAGAACACCTCTGTATTTCCATCATCTGCTGAGTACATATTCTGTAAAGATGGATAAGCATCAAGCATAGACTGTCTTGCTTCTCTTCTGTCATCTTCTACAAGTTCTCCGGCTACACGAAGCCACTCGCCATTTTTAAATGCACAGATTTCTACCTTCGGGTTTGCGTGAATCTGCTTTGAAACATCCTTTCTGCAATACTTCCTGTAATGGCTCCAAGTGTATCCGTATCTCCACCAAGTGATACTGCATTACGCACTGCGTCCTCAAAATCCTTGGATTCCAGAAATGCGATGATTGCCTGCAAGTCATTTTTCATATTATCAAATACTTCCTGACTATGACTTTTATCACAAAAAGCTGTATGCATCATACATCCATATACCCCCACATGTAATTGCATCATATCTTTCACATCTTTCCAAGGTTATCCTACACGATTAGGTTATATGCACCAGTGACAGCAATATCACCTCTTGCAATTTTGCCGATATTCGCTCTTTCTGCGAGAAGCTTTTCTTTTCCTGCTGCCTCATATATTGCTAAGTCCGTGCCACTTGCACATATCGGATTTGGATTAGCAGTATTTACAATCACATCTGCCTTTACCCTTGTAATATCGTTTCGGACAATCTTAAATGGCATTGCGGCACCTCCTTATCCATGCCTGTATTACTTTAATAGCTTCCTTATCTGCTTATCCGTTGCCTCCGGATACATCTCATGCATATAATTTACAATCTGCTTCCATGAATCCTGTGGATTATCCTTATAGCAGGAAGTCACATAATCATATCCATAGATATGCTCAATAGATGAATACACTGCCACATCCCATCCATATTCAATACCTCTTTTATTCACTCTCTTCTTAAAATCGCAGTTGCACAGATATGTCTGCATCATAAGATTCGTTATTGCACCATCAAATCCCTTTTCTCCATCCTTACCAAATCCAGCTTGTTTTTTCAATTCATTGGAATAAATCTCTGAATCAGCATTATCTTCCATAAAATTGACCATTATCTTTTTATGCTTATTAGGCGCTTTTCCATCATCATATAATGCATCAAAATCATATCCATCCCGACGATAATTAGCAAATACAGGAAACCAATTTTTTGATATAAATCCTGCCTTCTTATCAAAGAACTTTCCATAGACGATATCATGCCGCCTTGCTATAATAGCCCGCCACATCCATGGATCAATCTCCGGATTATCACTCCACCAGTACTCTGGAACAGTTCTTTCTTCAAGTGAAAACCCATCTATGTCATTCTTAAATAATGGAAAAAAGCCAAATTCATTTATATACTTGATTGCTTCATCTACAGAATGGATGCAATCCGGGTTGTCCCAATTCATGCCATGCATAATCCATTCACCTGATTCGTTTCCCATAATATGTGTACCTCATTACTCAGCGTACTTGTCAATCCAATTTTCGCCATCATATTCATCAATCTGTTTTACTAATCTCGTAAGATAATCTTGTAACCTGCTATCTTCTTCACTTGCATCTTTTCCATCTTCATTTCCTCGATACTCCTTCATGCACGCTATGTTACAAAAAAGTATTCTCATCATATCAACCTTCTTTTCCCTTTGAAAATGGACTCAAGTCGATAAACAATTTCTTCAATCCACTTGTGTCCTTGAACTCCTTGAATAAATACTCCAGAAGTTCTTCCTGCCTTGCCTGCCCTAATGTAAGTCTGTAAAGAGACAATATCTTTATCAGCCTTTCATAATTCATCTCATCCTTACTCATAGGATACATTGGCACAAGCCTTTCTATTTTTACACTCTGATTTTTTCCAAAACACCAGAATGGTACAAGCTCTGACTGATCATTCTGCTTTTCCGCTTTAGCAGCCTCAAACATTTCTGTCCATATGTCTCGCTTAAATGTGATACCATCTGCCTTACCATATTTATCAGCAACATTCTGTCTTATTGCTAGACACTTAAATCTATTGATTCTGCCTTCCCTTTGTTCCAAATCTATGGGATTACTTGGAAGATTCCAGTGCATAATCACTCGGCAGTAATTATGAAAATCCAGTCCTTCCTGTCCGATTGATGTTGTGGCAAGCACAAATGGACGCATTGGTGAGTTAAAGGCATTTCTGATATTTTCTTTACGCATGACTACCTTGGAATTATCTCCTGCATCCTTTGTAAATCCAACTGCATAACTCGACCTTATTCGACATCCATCACTCTTCCTGTCAGCTCCATTAATACGCTTTTTGAAATCAGGATAAGTATCAGCGATATAGGTGGCTGTATGTATTTTCAATGAATCCATCATCATGTCATGCACGATCTGATACTGATTTCCATCCGACTGAAAACCTGCTGTTTCTTTCAGCATATGGATATATTCATCAATCATTGCCTGAAAACAGCCATCTTTACAGTATTTAAGTACATTCTGCCAATGGGAATTATCATCCCTGCATCTGCCATAAGCAAGATCAATGATAGCTGTTGACTCCGGCAAATTGAAATTATTGACAAATACCTTTGCAAGCGATGTTGCTCTGGCTGTGCTTCTTCCATTAGAACGATAAATGCATATTGCTGGCGAACCCAGTACCATATTTACCAATGTTTCCAGAAGATCCTCCGGCTTTCTTCCAAGATGAATCTCCTCCGGGGCATCCAAATAACTTCTTAGCTTATCAATATGAGCAATAAAGCCCTTATTTTTCTTATCCTTTGAACTGCTTCTGACCTCAGATGTTGTATCCTCTTCGTCTGTATTCATTTCCCACACAATATCCTCTATCCAATGCTTTGCATAGATGACTCCATCCATGAGCATCGGTGCAAGATAATACCACCTGGCATCTTCCTTATTGTTACCCGAATCACCATACTTTTCTTCGATTATCGCAAGCTTCTCTTTCAGTTTCAGCCGTACAGATTTCTCTATTACTTCTAATGATTCATGATTATTCAATGACTCAATCGGTAAATACATATCAGAAAGTGTCTTTGAAGGATAAAGCAGTGCAAACAGGCTCATGCCTCTTACTTCTCCATTTGAAACATTAAACCTGAGCCTTGCCACCGGGTATCGTCTCGAACCATCCGCAAAATACCCCGTATTCTTCTTATCCTGATTCTTTATCTGATGTACCAGTTTTCCAACTGTAAGTCTTTCCGCCTCATAGGAAACAAGCGCACCTATCATTCGTGGAACCATCTCCCATGCAGAAAATACAAGTATTTTTGAAAAGCCTTTGCTGTTTTTATATGCTCCCTGCATCTCATAATATGGCAATGATGGAGGAATCCACAGATATTTTTCTGCACCGCCGGTAAATGCTTTTTCTTTCAGTGCCTCAAGCCTTGCATTGGTTTTCGGCAGTTCATCATATTTATTGATTTTATTGCGATTCAGCCACAAGAGACTTTGTTCTCTTTCACTTCCAAATTCATCTGGATATTTTGTATAATATTTTTCAATCTGCTCCTTAATCTTATACTTCTTCATAAATGACATAAGATACGGACAGCTCTTTGCATAATCTACAGGTAAAGAATGATTGGAATCTGTTTTTGACAGCAATCGTGACATCTGTATATAGGAGTTTATATCATTTTCATCTATCTGCAAATGATGCTTCACGCTGCTGTCATCCGTATAATCACCGGAATCCATGACAGATATACGCTCTGTCCTGCTGACTCCCTGATACATAGCATTTTCTGCCAGCTCCTTCATACGGATAATTGCACTGTCTCCTGCTTTCAACTCACTTAGCGCATGTGAATAATTCTTCCACACTTCCTTGAATTTAATGTCTTTGACTTCATCATCAAAAAGAAAGTTCATAACCTGAAAAAACTCTGCATAATGCTCATCAAGCTGATTTTCATCTATCTCTTCAAGGGTAGAATACAATTTATATGGTGTAGCCGACAACAGAAGTACCCTTGTATCATGTCCACTAAGAAAACTGTGTGCAAGAATACCAAGCTCACTGTCATCGGATGACAAAAGAAACTTAAATCTCTGAAACTCATCCATGATTACCAGATCCGGCTCAAGCATAGATACACTGATTCTCGCAAACATCACACGAAGCTTATTCATCACATAGTAATTGGAATATGTAAGCTGTTTATTGTATCTTCTTTCATGCAAATGATTAAGCAGCATGTCCCTTATACTTTCATACTCCTGATAATTAAGGATTTTTTCTATCACATTTTGTGGATAGACACCCTTCGTCATCTTTTCGCATTCTGCCACACGATTTTCAAAGTTCCATTTTGCCCATCCATCCCATGCTTTTACAGCATCCATTATCATAAATTTTTCAAGAGAAGTTGCATGTCCTTTAAAGTCCGGCATTCTCCTTAAAATGGCATACATAAGTGCTCTTTCCTGCACACTTCCACCTCCGGTGGTCATGCGGAAAGATGTTTCCGGTGTAAGTGGGATAAGCTGTATAAAACCTTCCTTTATCTGCGGATCATTTTCCTGCTCGGTAATCTTTAAATGCTGCATAGACAGTCTGGTATCTGATACTGAGCCGATGGCATTCTTTCCTGTTACATCAAGTTTTCTGATATTCTGATTTGCTATGTTCTGATTAGAGCAGATATAAATTACCTTAAACAGATCATCTTTCTCTTCGATTCTAAGTCTTGCTGTCTTTACAATTGCTCCTCTGGCAATAAGAGTTTTTCCCATACCCACTTCATCTGCTACAAGCACACGATTCTGATTATGCCGGAACAGATAATCCACTCTCTCCACAGTTGCTCTTTGAAAATCCTTCAGACCGGAAAGGGTACGCTTTTCAATTTCATCTATAATAAATTGTGACATGACATCACCTCGTTATCTTCTGATTTTCAAAGTATTACAAAAAGTCTCATACAGTTCACGGAATTCATCCGGTATAATATCCTTGTCTGTAACCATCTTAAGCACATATCCAATATCTTTTATTCTTTCCGGCTCTTCCACAGATGTTTTTAACATCTTTTCATAGAGTGCCGGCATTGCATCACTCGAATTGACAAAAAAACCGGATTCTCCCATCTGCTTTCCTTCAAGCATGGATGCTACATAATCATCGCCAAGTACAAACGCTATGTACTCAACAAATGATGCCCTATCTTTTACCACACTGTTTACAGCAGCACTTTCTCTGTCATCCGGGAAACCGCTTGTAGGGATCATAATTATTCTGCGGATTGTATCATCGCCTGATCTCGCAGTAATCTCATAGAACTCAGATAACTGCAATATCTCAAGCTCTGAAAACTCTATATGTTCTGACAACGTCTGCTCCTGCTTTGAATTAAATGGTGATACTGTAACCCTGCTATCAGATTCAATACCACTGAACTCAACATCTATCTTGTACTTTCCGGCATTCTCATTATCCTCTTGAATTACAGCCTGCCTTTTCACACGGCACAATTCCTTAATTTTCTGCTCCAGCCGATTTCTATTGTCACTTTCTGTTTCCAAAACTGCATCCGCTACTGTAACCTGCTCAAATGGATTCTTTGCATCTCCTACCGGTCCACAGAATATATCATCTAAGAATTTATCCCCATTCAGATACATATTCTTTGTACCAAGCCACAACATCATTTCAACATTTTTATTAATTGCAGAATAGGAAGCATTCATGGAACCAAGATACAGGTCAACATCTGAATATTTCCTTCTCAGATAGATTTTTGCATGAATATCCTGTTTCTTTTTATCTGCAAGCTCATCTGAGATTTCATCCTCACCATCTATAATCTCATCCTTTAATGCATAGATGGTAAAATTATCTACATCTGACGCTTTAAGTTTTCCAAGCTCAGAACGTCTCGTAACAAGTATTCTCTTGCAGTCTGACAATGCCCTGTCTGTAAGGTTAAAATCAGCAATCACACTTTCTGATAAAAACGGAGACATCACTACAAGCTCATTAAATGTCGAATTGGCATTTCCTCTTTCCTTGCAGAATAGAATATCATTCTGCATCCGATAGGCATTTTCCCCAATACCAAGCGGAAGCACTTCAAAATTCTCTCCAAATATTTTACTATCAAGTGAAAAAGATACATCCTTAATGTCTGCACATAATCCACGAATCAGATTTCTTTTCTTTCCAGCATTATTACTGGTATTATGCACATTCGTTACAAGATAATCCAGAAAATCACAAATCGCTTCCGTCTTTTTCTTCTGTCTTACATTTTTACTGCTATCCATTGCGAAGCTGATATCCCAGCTCCTGTCAAAAGTAAGATTTCTGCTCATTACCACAAAACGATATTTTTTATCTCCATCAGCGTTTACATATGCTAACACCCATGTTTTCGGATGAAATGACGGGTATCGACCAAGCTGTCTATCTTTCGGCAGTGCAACCTCTACTACCATTTTCTCTAATAAAATAGATAGTGCAGTCGGTTTTGTTGGCACTTTAATCTGTCCAGCCTCACAAAACAGCACGATTTTATCTGACACCTTCTGCAATGCATTCAGCATACCAATTGGATTCTGCATAAGCTTACTATCTGTTTCTTCAGATAATCCAAGGCATATCGCCACAGCTGTGAGTGCTTCTAGGTCAAGTGAATATGTAGTGCCTACTGCTCTGTCCAATCTATATCCGTCCGGAGGCATCAAAATACCGCTGTAATCCGTTCTATCTCGGTTTGAATCTGGTCTAAACATCAGCACTCACCTCCCCGGCATAGATGTCATTCACAATTCTTCTGGCATTTGAGAATCTGTAATCGAGCATTCCACCGCCTACCCATTTTGAATGATCAAATTCCTTTGTTCTGCTTAACTTCGCTCTGGCTGCTCCTTTCAGGCTCCGTTCCCTCTTACGAATCAGTTCATCCGCCATATCAATATCAGATGCCATAAATGCAGCCTGTATCCCACATAAAAAACTCTTTGCTCTTGGATTGATCAACTGCAATTCTTCAAACACAGCATCCAGATTGACTATTGCATTATGCTTAATATCCGGAAGCAACCTGCTCCATTCATCATTTACGTATGTATTCTCGCCTTCCGAAAGCATGACATTGTATCTTACTCTTGCCATATACACCAGATTATTAAAATCGCAGGCAAGCTTCATCATATATGCCAGCTTTTCACTTACTTTTTCTGATAGTTCAGCCGTTAAAGAAGCAAAATCATCATATTCATTCAAATCAATATGATTTTTCAACACATATTCCAAAAGAGACCCTTTCGTTGACTTCTGAATCTGCTTATCCAGATAGAAAGCTTCCTCCTGCGTCAGCTCTATTGTAAGGTTGTCTCTCCAATCATCATGATAAATCGGAAGATTCCAAAATCTAATATTGCCGATATCTCCTGCATCCGAATCATCCTTATCATTTTCCTCTGCATCATCATTTCTGTTTCCCAACCGGCTGACGGTCTTCTGTTCTTTTAGCTTTACCGCTAGTGAAACATACTCCGGTATAGACAGACCATAATCACAGAATATTCCAAAGGTACGAATTCCATTCCAGTAAATATCTGAAGGTTTTCTCGCCACCCAGCCATTTGGCAGAACACGGGTTCCAATGACTCCTTCTACCTTTGGATCTGCTTCTAACAGCCTGATTCCACAATCTTTTTCAGCAGAATCAATCGCCCTAAGAACTCTGTTAACATCTTTCCCATATCTACCATCGACAGCTTCTCGAAGCACATATGGAACAATTAGAAAATACTTTGCCCTGGTCTGGATGGTAGAAGTCCCCGGAAAGAAATAGTTGGCAAAAGCATCACGAATAATGCCGATTCCAAGTTCATCGACTGCTCCCTGTTCACTCAGAAGGTTGATCACATCTAATGCCTTCTGCCGGTCCTCTTTTGAAAAATCTATCCATCCTAACTGCATGTTTTCACTTCCTTATTTCTTCGTCAAATATGTATCTTCCACATAAGTCTCCGGTGTCGCCTCTTCAATTACTCCCGACTTTGGATCAAAGATATATTTCTTCTTCAATCTCTCATACAATACAGAACCTACAGTCTCCATTACCTGCTTCATCATATCCGGATCGTCAAATAGTTTTCTGAAAAACTGGTCATGATCTCCTGAGAGCCACATAGGAGATTAAAAAGTTTGCAAGCCAACCAGCTGGTACAGCAAGCCAGACAAAGGCAATGCCGAAACGCGGTGCACAGATCAGGGCAACGGACAGACGAATCGCAAGGTTCACCATGTTTGCAACGAGGAACGGACGCATAATTCCGAGACCGCGAAGAACTCCATCGGTTGCCATCTTGATACCCATGAAGATGAAAAAGTAACCAAGCCACCTCATATAATCACCAGACACCTGATAGGCAAACGCCGTTCCGTCTTTTCCTAAGAACAGCGAGGAGATCTGCGTGTGTAGCGTTTCAATGACGAGAAAGGCAAGAACGGCAAAGCACACGTCCAGCACCAGCGCCGCATGGTAGCCTTTTTTGATGCGTTGGGGTTTGCCTGCGCCAAGGTTTTGGGAAACATACGGCGAAACCGCATTGCCGATGGATACAAAGATCAATGAAAAAACATTTTCCACCCTCATCGTTGCTGTATACCCGGCGAGTGCCTGTGTACCGAAAGGATTTACCACTGCCTGCACAATCATCATACCGATGGACACTGTGGACTGCTGTAAAACCGACGGCACCGCAATGCGAAGCATGGAATACAGCTCCTGCCGCTCAAACCTGTTAAAGGGGCTTTTATATTGCCGCATCCGTGCAAAGAAAATCAAAAACGAAAACACTGCGGAAATTCCCTGTGCAATCAGGGTTGCAATAGCCGCACCGAACACACCGAGACCTAGCCCGGCTACCATCCAAAGATCCATTAAAATATTCAGGATGGACGAAAAAATCAGCAGTCCTAGCGGAATTTTGGATTCGCCGATTGAGGTGAACATGGTAGAAAGAATGTTATACATAAACAGAAACGGAAAGCCCACAAAATAGACCCGCAGATACAGTACTGCATCATCCAGTATGTCGGCAGGGGTTTGCAGTCCACTCATCATCGAGTTGGCGAAGAAAAAGCCAAAAACACCAAGGACTATACTTAGAAGCAAAAAGCTAATTAAGGAGGTTGACACGATTGTTTTCATTTTGCCATACTCCCTGGCTCCGAAATAACGGCTCACAAGCACACCGGCTCCGACACCGGCTCCCAGTGCCACACAAATGAACACATTGGTCAATGCTGCACATGCACCGACAGCTGCAAGTGCGGAAGAACCAACAAACTGGCCAACAATAATAGAGTCGGCCATATTGTATATTTGCTGAAAAAAACTTCCAAGAATCATTGGCATTGCAAAAACCGTCAACGCTTTGAGGGGCGTATCGGTTATCAAATACTCATCTTTCGACATTATCATATTCCTCCATGGTATCTTGTATCGTGGTATCCCATTCACTTACCTTCTCAAATTCCGATTTTGTAAAACACATTCCTTTTTACATAGGCACAGTATACCACATTTCCTGTTCCTATGTGATAACATTTACTGCTTCTTCCGATATGAACTTATCTTCTCCACAGTAACCTCCGGATAGAAGTGAATAAGAATCGTTGCTTTCTGCTCTGCCTCATCCTGCATGGAGAATCTTCTGCTTAATTCCTTATGTAAGTGAAAAGAAGTCCCCGAAGGAACTTCTTTCTCCACAAATCATATTCTTTTTTATCGAGGGAAGTCCGGTTGATGATCCTACTGTTTTACAAAATAGGAGTACAATGGGGGGACAAATCCCATCCACATTCCCTAAAAGCCTTGATTTTAAGCCTTTTCAGCCAAAAGTACGGTTTCTTGGCAAATTATAGCATATTGTTGCAAGTCTATTCTTACAATTCCATCAGAAAATGTTCATGCAGCGCACGTTTCACCTGATCGAAATTACCTCGCTCCGGACATTGGATGGAAACAACCAATCCCTTCTCTGGGAGAATCGTTGTAATCTGTCCGAATGCGCCATCAGCACGATAGGATCCTGGATATGGACTGATCCAGAACTGATAGCCATATCCTACATGCCAGAGATCTGCAGATGGCTCGAAGGTAAATTTCGGGGTGGACACCTCCTGCACCCAGTCCCTGCTGACAATCTGCTCGCCCTTCCAGTTACCCTCAGCCAGATAGAGCTGTCCCAGTTTCATCATCTCGGTACAAGTCAGATACATACCTCCGCCGCCATTCGGATGTCCCTGTGGATCATGCTCCCAGAGCGGCCATCCCATATCAAGGGGCTGGAATACCTTCTCATACAGATACTCTCCCATCCGCTTGCCAACGGCCCGTTCTACCATATGAGCAGCCAGAATACTGTCGGCAGAGGAATAGCAGAATGCACTGCCTGGCTCCACAGGAACCGGCTGTGCCATCATATATTTCTCATAATCCGGTGCGCCGACGCCCGGACGTCTGTCCGCATTCATCAGAAGTGCCTTACCAAAGCCACTGGACATGCAGAGCAGATGTTTCAACTGAATCTTCTCCAGATTTGGATCCGGATTTGAAGGAAGTTTATCTTTAAACACTTCCGCCACATGATCTTCCAGGCTTAGTTTTCCCTCTTCCATTGCGAGTCCAACTGCTGTTACCGTAAAACTCTTGGTATGTGAATAAATATTTCTCGGTGCATTTGCTGCGTAGTGCATCTCACAGAGTACCTTGTTCTCATCTCCGACACTGATAGCTTCCAGCGGCAGATTATGACTGCTGGCATAACGATGAAATTCCAAAAACTTCTCTTCCAGTAACATAATACCTCTATCCTTTCCGGCAAATCTCTGATGTCAGTCCGATATAACCGATGCGACGTGTCGCAAGGTTAAAACCAATCTATCTGACATCTCCAATCTGGTTCTATTATCTCATACACATCTCTGCATCTGTCGGCAGTGGCATCAGCGGTGCGGACGGCAGGGTCTGATACCAATAAGCAACACTGGTGTAATCATCGTAACGCGGTCCGGTCCAGCCCATGTTGTCGAGTGTCATACGAAACTTATTCTCAAAACGGATCGGGTCTGCAATATGGAAATGATACAGCAGGAATCTCTGCTGTCCGTTATAGAATTCCCGGTTGTCTCCATAGATTGCATACATGCCGGTATATAAGCCGCTGAAGGTCTGATAGCTCTTGATGATGATGTCATTTCCAAATCCATAGGAACCGCCGAAGTAGTCTTCAGTTCCGGTATAGTGGATAGACGGATACGGATCATCGTCCAGATACATGCGGGCTTCGCCTTCTACCCAACAGGTATTGTTGCCATTCATACCAGTTGCCAGAGTCACACCGACAAATTGTCCCCTGCCTTCGATTCCGTCAACGATTGTGTAGGTACGACCCTTCTGAACCGGGTGCTCTTGGCGATAGGTGGCATGGAAATAACCAGCCTCCGCCGGAATCTCCTGATAAGCTCCGGTGATAATATAATAGAGATTTTCATCCTTGTCACCACGGTTTTCCATCGTGATCCGAGCTCTCTTATGGAACGGCATCTCAAAATAGCTGTTATAGCCGCGACCAGGAGCTACCAGCATCATGGCAGAATTCAACACCGGATATTTGCCATCCCGGTCCACGAAATTTTCATCATAGGCACATCCGAAGAATGCAGAGAGCGGAGCTTCCACAGACGGATATTCCTGATCATCCCAATACATACGGATGATAAAATGGTGCCCGACATATCCGGTAAACCACATATGCTGGATCACACCCGGTCCTGCAGCATCTACCAGAGTTACGGTTTCCCCTGCAGGAATCGTCACGGTCGGACGAAGCTTGGTGCAGTCACCGCCCTGGGAACCACCTGCGCGTACACCGGTTGGATTCTCTGCGGAAAATGCAAACGTTTTGGAGTTCTGGATCATACAATAGTTGTTCATATTCTTCTCCTCTCTGATCAAACCTGGATCATCTGAAATTATTGCTTACTTATTCACTATAACATTTATCTCCCATGAAGTGACGGAATTACAGAATCATTCCGTCTGCGCCTTCTCATTTTCTTCCCGGATAATCTCCTTTCTGGCGTTCTGTACACGCGCATTGCCAGTAACCACAGCCTTGTCCTCAACCTTCATATTCTTACGAAATAAATCTTATATGGCAGCCTCTTTTTATACAGACGCACAAAAACAATTTTATTTTCCTATCAGCACCTGCTTTCCCTGAAAAGCAAATCCATATGCGCGAATTTGATCTGGCCGAAATCCTCTGGCAAGTAACTGCGCATCATATTGTTTATGACGAATCTGTTCTAACGCATTGTTCACAGTCGCATTCAAATCAGCCTCCGACTCCGGATCAATCACTTTAAATTCCAGAATAATTGCATCCGACTGACCAATTTCAACAGGCTCAAGCATAATATCATAACGCCCAAATCCACTTTCACGATTGGAGGTAATATGGTAGTTATCCTGCAGATCTACCATCAGTCCAAGAACAAACCCATGGTAAAAACGTTCCGGTTCTGCCGAAGCAGAAGGTCCCTTTCCCGTATCAAAGAAACTGAACGTTTCTAAGGCTATCCTGTTAATATAATGATTCATTGCCCGAACATCATCCGCAAGCAGTGCCTTAACAAATGCATTATAATTTGGAGTATATTTTTTAAACCAGCCATCGATCATTCGGTGAAACATGACATCTACCTCATGATTTGTCAAAGAAAGATGGTAATTCTGATTGGATGCAGCAGCATCCTTCGGAGCCTGATTAATTTTCAAATATCCACTTGAAAGCAACAAACTCCATATCGCCGTCATATTATCATCCAACTGATCAAATACAATCTGCTCATCAATTTCCGTTACCAGTTCTTTTCCGGACAGTAAATCCTCCATGGCCTCTTTGATTGCAGAATTTCCCCTTTGAATAAGATGTCCAATCAGGCTGTTAGAACTGGTATTAGCCCAATAAATATCAATTTTTCTTTTATCAAGAAAATTCGTAATTGACCATGGATTGTATATATCCTTTTTACCTCCAAAAACGAAACCATCATACCATTTCTTTACAACATCACATTGATCAGACATTCCGGCTTCATCCAGTGCTGTAAAGACTTCCGATTCTGTAAAACCAAACGATGTCGCGTACTTCTCGGAAGTAGTTGTGATCACTTCCAAATTATTCAGATCTGAAAAAATGGATTCCTTGCTAACTCTCGTAATACCTGTCATAATTGCCCGCTCAAGATATGGATTTGTCTTGAACGTTGCATTGAACAGGCTTCGAGTAAAGGCCGTCAGTTCCCTCCAATATCCATATGCATAGGATTCCTGTAATGGCGTATCGTACTCATCAAGCAAAACGATGACCTTTTTCCCATAATATTTGCTGAGGAAAAGGCACAAATTTTGTAACGCCATAACTGCATCGGCATCATTCATCTCCGGTGTAACTGCCTGGAACCGCTTTTTTTCACGCTCATTTAATGTGTCACCATTTAACAGATACATATTTTCATCATATAATGAAGCAATCAACGAACAGATCTGTCTTCTTGCGTTCTCATAAGTATTTGTTTTGACTGCTGCAAAACTTAAGAAGAGAACAGGATAGGTTCCCTGTAATTTCCGTAAACCAGCATTCTTTTCGATGCTCAATCCTTCGAATAAATCCAAACGTTTCGCATATTTCACTGAAAAGAAACATTCCACCATACTCATATTTAAAGTCTTGCCGAAACGACGAGGTCGTGTGATCAAAGTTACATCATCCTGTGAATTCCACCATTCTTTGATAAAGTCCGTTTTATCAATATAAAAACAATTGTGTTCACGGAGCGAAGCAAAATCCTGCTTTCCTATGCTGATTGTTTTCATGAATATCCCCCTTTAGGAAATTGAAATCCTATCTACATGCTACACTTATTGTTATAGTATAACAAACTTTTATCATAGATGAAACACAATGTTTTTCATCTCGCTTTCCTTGGATTCCCTTACGGGTTTCTATGTAATCAGAGGGTCACAGTCCCTCTGCCGAAGGACTAACCGCCTACCGTTATGGTAGCACCCATGAGCAATTGTATCAGACAGAATTCAATTTATCAATTCCTAAAATATTTTTACCACCCTTTAATCTATCTGTTCGTTACTGTTCAGACGCAAGCTTGACACCACGTTGTCAAGCTATGCGCCATAGTATTAATTATTGAGTGATTACAGCCCATTTAAAATGCCTCGTAGAGGCATTTTAAATGGGCTGTAATCGTTGCTGGTAACACCGTTAGGTGTGAACAGTAACTTATCTAGTTCTTATCAGCCGCCAGTATCTGATCGATCGTCTTCATCAACTGCTTATATGCCTCGTCATTATCAATACCGCCCATGATCGGCTCTCCGATAATATTTCCGTTACGGTCAAGCACGATTGTAGTCGGGAAGGCCATAATGCTTGTTGCATATTTTCCGGCTTCACTGTTGGAATCAAGGGAAAGATTCGTATATTTTGCACCCTGCTTCTCTAAAATACTCTTAGCTTCAGCAATTCCATCCTCATTTCCGTCAAGAGAATCTGTATTGATACCAATTACCTGTCCGCCCTTTTCCTTCAGCTCCTCATTTAATTTATTCAGTTCCGGAAGCTCCTGTACGCATGGAGAACATCCATTAAACCAAAAATTCAAAACCGTGACCGCATTCTTTGAAATGATGCTGCTGTCCACGTCATTTCCATCCAGATCCTTTGCCTTAAACTCCGGAAATACGCTTGCTCCCTCTTTGCCGGAATCCTTATTTGATGCATTCGCACTCTGCTTCTCAAGAAGTGGCTGAAGCTCATCCTCAAGCTTTTTGATTTCTTCAACATCTTCCTTCAAAGACTTGAGTTCATCATCGGTAAACTTATCCTTAATTTTGTCTAAAGAATTTGCCAGAAAATCTCCGTAATTCGTATCTGTCGCATCCTCGACAGTTGATTTGTCAATGCTGTTAAATACCTTCTCCCATAAAGCCTTATGGTTTTCAAGAATACTGTTCTCTTTCTGTGTCAATTCATTAATCTTTGCATCCAGATCTTCTGCTTCCTGCGTTGACATCTGCGACTCTGTTGCTGTATTTTCCTTGTTAGCAGAATTTCCGCACGCACTTACTCCGAGTACCATCGCTGCAATAAGCAGCATCACTGTTAATTTCTTCATTTTATTCTCCTTTATTCTCTTTCAAATTTGTTTTACCTGTTCCAAATCCATATTGATAGTGAATTGCTTCCGTCGGGCATTCCTTTATACACATGCCACAGCGGATACATTCCGTATGGTTCGGATGCTTTGTGACATCCACGTCCATCTTGCAGGCTCTCTCACATTTGCCGCAGGATACACATTTATCCTCATCCACCTTCATCTGCAGAAAAGATACTTTGTTAAAGAGTGCATAAACTGCACCGAGCGGACATATCCATTTACAGAATGGGCGGTAAAACATAAGGCTTAGGATTACAAAAGTAATAAGTATACCGAATTTCCATGTAAACAGTTTGCCAAGGGCCGCTCTGATACTTGCATTGGCAATCGAAAGCGGAATCGCTCCCTCCAGCACTCCCTGCGGGCAAAGATATTTACAGAAAAACGGATTTCCCATTCCCAGTGAATTTGTCACCAGAAGGGGTAGTAAAATAACAAAAATCAACAACACACCATATTTTATATAACGAAGCGGCTTAAGCTTTTTCGTTGAAAATTTCTTAAACGGTATCTTATGCAGCAACTCCTGAAACCATCCGAACGGACATAAAAATCCGCACACAAATCGTCCGAGCAAAACGCCGATCAATATAAAAAATCCCGTTATGTAATAAGAAAATTTAAACTTCGAAGAACCGATTACAGCCTGAAAAGCACCGATCGGACACGCCCCGGTTGCAGCCGGACAGGAATAACAATTCAGCCCCGGTACACAGACCGTCTTTGCATCCCCTCTGTAAATCTCTCCTTTAAAGAAGTTCGGCAGATGGATATTGGTAAGAATCGTTGCCACGGCCTGAATCCATCCCCGAAAGTGCGCCAGAAACTGTGATATTTTATGTTTTTTCTTATCCAATTCCAACACACTCCATACATAATTTGATTGCCTTTGAGAGTACCGTGGCTGCCTCCCCGCGCATCGCACCGTATCCGATCATCAGGATCGCTGCTGCCAGAAGCGTGATCTGCGCTGCTGCTCTGTTTATCTGTTTCATATCTTTTCCCTTCCTAAGTTTTAACATTTTGTCGTTGTTTACGATAATAATAGATTAGCAAAGAAATATGAACACCCTGTGTTTGAAAAAGAAAGATATCTTTAAGATTTTGTCTTGTAATATTTTTATGGGTATTATCATAAATGATATTTTCATCCAATACCCCATTTAAAAAGTTTATATTTTTTTAATGGGGTCAGACCCCAATGTGCTGACCCCTGAAATAAGACTACACCAGTGTGCTGTCATTCCGCTTAGAATCTGCGGTAAGTTCCGATACGGCACAATCGGGTAGGTCGATATACCGAAAATAAAATGCAGTTAGCACCTACCACAATGTGCCGTTGGACAGTTACATCAAGGCAATCGATTCTTACAATCGTGAACCATTCTAATCCACTCGTTCAGGCGACAATTGCGTGCCACTAATGCTGTTTGAGATTTCATAGACTTCCTCCACCTGTCTCTAATTCCTTTTCCAGCTTTTTTTCAATTTTATTGAAATAATCTCTTTCTCCAATAAAGTGCATATCGCCAACTGCCTGATATATATTCAATATTTCCAGTACACTCTTCTTACTACATTACAAGACATTCTTTTTTATAAAAGGCAATACCATATCGAATCACTTTCTTAAAACCATCCTGTTCAATTTTAGTTGCATATTTTTTCTCTTCGATCTGTTGTAAAGCTTTATAGCATTCGTCTGCCAAACAATCCTTATTTTTTGCAATCTTCAATTCGATAACAATGGCTCTCCGAAGCTTTCGATCCTTAATTACCAGATCTGATCGTCCCAATCCGTTCTCATAGTTAGACTCAACAATATACCCGGCGTTGGCAAATAATCCGGCAACAAATGCATGATAAAAGCTTTCCGCGTAGTCATGATAACTGATCGTATTAAAAAGCAGATCGGATAGAATTTCTGTAAGTTTGTCCGCATCTTCATTCCATAAAGCTTCAAATAGCGAACTCCTGTTGCTTCGCGCAAGTGAATCCGAAAACCATTCTGTTACGCTTTTTTGAAAAATAGACATCACTTCATGATTTGGAATCTTAAGAAGCGTTTCCGATAAATTATGCGTACTGCCCACCTTCGTAAGATATCCTGTAAGATATAATAAACTCCAAAGATTCTGTTCCGAAGATGTGAGTACATTATAAGTAAGATTTTCTTCGATTGCTTCGCTAATTGTTCCACCATTTAGTAATGTTTCGAATTTTTCGGTCACATCAAAATCAGTCCGTTCCAAAAAAGTGCGAATAACAGAATTGTCGCTTGTATGTTCCCAAAAATTCTCAGGCTCCTGAGTTCCGGTTGCCATCACCTTTTGAATATAATTAAGCACATCCCATGGACAATAAATATCTAGATTTCCGAAATGATAGCCATCGTACCACTTTTGAATGACGGCAGCGCATGCTTCGCAATGTGTATCTGTAAGAAGCTTTGTAACTTCCGGTTGCGTAAAACCAAAAAATTCATTGTATCGATTGTCGGAAATTGTATCGGTAATAAAATTATTGGTACCGGTAAAAATACTCTCCTTTGTAATGCGAAGGCATCCGGTAATGACTGCAAATTTTAAAAATTCGTTATCTTTTAATGCAGTGCCAAGCAACGGACTTATAATCTCAAGCATTTGATCATAATAGCCTTTGGAATCCGCTTTTGCAATCGGGACATCATATTCGTCAAGAAGCAGAATAACCGGCTTATGATAATATTGAGCCATAATTCGGGTTAAAAAAGATAGTGATTTCTTAATTTCTGCAGTTGTAGCCCGGTTGTCTTTCAATCGTTCATAAATAGATCGGTCACTGGCATCCATCTGATCCAAATCAAGCAAATAGGAATGTTGTTTAAACAGATCTGCCAATTCAGCCGTTAACATATCATAAGCAGATTCAAATTTGAGACCATCAATATTTTTCAATGTCAGAAAAATGACAGGACATTGATTCATCCATTCCGCACATAAGGATTTATTCCCTGCTATATATAATCCATCAAAAAGTGCTCGACTATCTTTGCGAATATCAAAAAAATCTGCCAACATGCACATTGCCAATGTCTTGCCAAATCGTCTTGGACGGGTAATTAAAGTTCCCTTTGACAAATTATTTTGAAGCAGATTCTCAATGAGACCGGTTTTATCAATATAATAATAATGATTCTTTCGAATTTCTGTGAAATTGCTCATTCCGATCGGAAGAGTTATCTTGTTTTCCATTTCGAAATCCTCCTTCGCAGCCTCTGCGATATATGGTATTACAATACACATATAGTATAACAAACTTTTTCTTTATATGAAACAAAAGAATTTGAGCGCTCATTTTCATTTTCACTCGATCCATAGCGGCGACCGGCATCTTATCATTTGTCTCCATGCCCAATCTTTGCAGATCTTGTTTATACACAGACGTCACATCTGACGGCAGCTGAAGAATCAATGCGAAAACAACCTTATCATATGCACGTTCCTCGAAATCAATAATCACAGTTTTTAATTTCTTTGGATCCGTCATCCATATCCTTTTCAATTCCTGTCTGGCAATATCACGTACCTCGGACATGCCAGCCATATACCCGATTCAAGACCTCACACATAATATCTTCCATTGCCTTGTTCTCATCAAGCATATTCAGCTTGCCGCTATATTTTAAATATGTATGCAAAAATGCGAACATTGAACTGAGCTGTTCTTTATCTGTGTGTGATCTTGTCATAAAATTTATCTCTCCAAAATACTTTTTTGCAAAGAAAGCCGATGCCTCAGCATCGACTTTCCAACTCTACTTTCAAATCCTCTTATTCCACCCCGACGCATCCGGCAACATCCACGTTCCAATCCTTCAGCATCCGAAGTTCCTTTTCAATTTCCTGATAAATTGAGACATCTGTAATCTCAACCAGCACTACGTGACCGGCTTCCGAAGCCTCACGCATCGCAGCCGCATCGTAGCAGATATTCTCGCCATATACAGTCTGAATGCCCTTCGCTTTCAGTCCATCTACAAACTTAGTAATTGTAGACTTATCCACACGTTCAATCTCCGAACCTGTCAGGAAAAGCTTCGTAATTTCCTCCTTCTGACAATACAGTTCGAGATTGGAAACAGCCAGCTGCACCGAAGCTTCCGCACTCAGCATCTTCTGGTTGCGATACTTGATACGAAGCAGAAATCCGGTAATACCCTTGCTACCCTTTCCCTGTGTCAGGATTCCGAACTGACGCAGCTTGTAGAAACGAACCAGTTCCTCAGCCTGCTGCAGCTTGTTTGACAGGACTGCCACACAGACAAGAAATAATGCTGCAAGAAAAATTCCCATCACAAAGCCAAGCACAACATACTTCTTGCTGAATACCGGTGGATTAACTGTAACCGGTGCAGTTTCCTCTGCCTCGGTCTCATCCGCTCTCTCGTCAGCAAGTTCACTGTCAACAACCTTAAGCTGATCCTCCGTCATGGTAGAAGTCAATGTTGAAATCTGATCCCGGTATGACTTCAGAAGGCTGGCCACAGAATTCTGCGAATTAGCCAGATCCGCATCCGTCTGAACCTGATAGTTTTCCGATACGAGAACCAATTTGTGCGCTCCGATTCGATCGGCGATATCCTCATACCGTCCCTTTAACGCCTTCTGGATTGCATCCGAAACACTCTGCAGACTCTTCTCATCCGTATATTTCACAAGCACGGAAAACGTATTATCCGAATCTACGCTCGCAGAAACGAGCTCCGCCAGATACTTCTCCTCTGCCTTCGTATTCACATCTTTCCAGATTTCTTTCTGGTTTAACCCATTCGCAGCATAATCCACATACGTATTTGTGATCGCTGAAGTATAATTCTGCTTGTTATCCTTCGCATAATTGTATGTATAATCCGAATCAATATAATACTTAAGCTCCAGAACATGCTCCTGATATGGGTCAATATTCATCAAAAGCGATTCCTGCATGTACAGACTGTTCTTATCCAGCAGAACCTGCAGACTCTTCACATCATCGATCTGCTGCTGCTCCGTCTTCGTAAACGTAACCGTCTGTGCCTCATCCTGCTGAGGCTGCTGCGCCGCCTTATACGCCCGCGCATCCTTGGCATACTTCACTCCCGGAAGTAAGATTGCAAAAAGCACAGCACACACGATCCACAATTTCCATCCCAACATCACCTTCTAGAATAAATGACGAAGAGAAATTTCCCTAACTTGATTTTCCATTTGTATGTTCTCCAATTTGTAATTTAATAGACGTAACTAAGTGTACTGCATTTATTGGTAAAAAGCAATGCTTTACCACACCCATTCGTTTTTGACCTCGTTGATTTCCTTTGGATCGCATGCCACCGCTTTCCAGCGCTGCACACCCTCATACGAGTCCGTCTGAACCATCTGCCGCATCTGGAATGCGATCGCAACACATGCCTTGCGCATATGCAGAACATCCTTAAATGCTAATCCGTTTTCCGTATTCTTATGTAGCATATCCGCAAGCAAAAGCAGGCATTCATCCACCCTTTCAAGATTCTCGCCATGCAGGATCGGGCATCCGGCATAGAACAAATTATGCAGGACCCATGCCGCCGATATCAAGCCTGGCATCTTACCATAAGATAAAAGATTCAGGATCTCATCCAGCAACTTTTGCGCATATGCCTGCTCCGGATGCGCCATCATATAATGAAACGCAGCCATCAAGGCTCCAATCGTCAGCTGCCGGTCAGCAGAACGCATCTCAACGATCATCTGCTTCGCAAGTTTCTCACTATCTCCAAGCTCAACCTCAAGTTCCTTCGTGCTTAATTCCAAAGCCTGCATCTCTGCAATCATACGCCGGAGCGACTCACTTCTCTCCTCGGACACACTACCGGTATTACGCACAATTGCCGCCATACACTGCAGCATTCTCCGCGCCCGATAACTGTACTCATCCCAGATCACACTGTCCGACATGGATCTCGACATCTTCGTTTTCAGAATATCCCAGTAATCCAGGATCCCAGCCAATAGGCGATCCGCCTCTTCGCCACTCCAATATCCGGCATTCATATTGTCACACACTAAAATAAGTTCATCCAGATACGGAATCTTTTGCAGCGAAAGCGAGCATCCTCTCTCCTTCTCAAACTGCGCTGCCACGCTCTGTGACAGAAACCAGCCTTTTACCGAACGTGCCGGAATATACACATCGGTACATGGCATCTTTTCAAACGCAAACACATGCATATTCGACAGTCTGGGGAGACCATTCTCCCCCACGAAGCTCCATATCAGCTTCGCATATCCCTGCCGCTGTTCTTCATTTAGAAGCCCCATGGAATCAAGAATTTCCAGACGCAGCACCTTCGTCTGCCAAACATATCCGTACTCCTGCGGAATCTCAAGCAGCTTCGCGGTCGTCTCCGGCCGAACCTCACATAACGCTTTCAGCGGTCCCAATTCAGTCTTATCAAAGTAACATGCAAAGAGGTCCATTCCCTCTCCATGCCCATGCATCGTCTTATGTTCCACGATTGCCGTCTGCAACATTGTATCCAGCATCTGCGCCTTAATCCGCTCCGAAACCTGTCTCGTAATTTCCACACAAAGCAGCGCCATCTGAAACGAAACCGGAAGCGACTCTTTCTCTAGGAGCGATTTCAGCATCAATAACGCCTCTCCCTGATTTTCCTCCGGACACCGCGACATAAACCGGACCAGAAGATTCGGAACATTTTCCAGGATCTGCGCGATCATGCCACCCGACATATTTTCCCGATCCTCAATCTCATCCAGATTTCCGGAAAAAGCATGAATCAGTCTCGAAACGATCCGCTTTGCTTCCTCATTGGATAACGCAGACAGATATTCCCGATCCACCAGCGTCTCGATGATCTTACTCCGCGATGTCTTACACAACAAGAACACGCCCAGCGCATTGTTTAATTCCAGTACTGCCTCGATCCACGGATGTTCCCATTCCCCAAGCAGCGTCACGTATTGACATCTCAATGGCAGCGCAAGCCGATCCAGCAAACGATAAAACCGATACGCACTCATGCATCCACTGCTGCCAAACCCCAACGTGTGGATCTCGCGGTTTAATTCAAAAGCCTCTTTTTCCTCATATTTATTTACATGCCACCGAAGTAAGTCCTCTGTCGTACGATTTCTCCACGCGGTCCAATCAAACACTTCTTTGTAACGCTCGATTTCATCCTCAATCTGATTGATTGTCCGCTGCTTCGCCTCATACACACCCATACGATTCCACACCCCCTGCGCGCATAGTGCGTACAGTTGTAATGCACAGGCCTGTAACGACGCATAGTACAGATAATTTTCCGGCTGCTCAACGCCTGCCTGCCGGATCTCCGGTATCATCCGCTGGAATTCCTCAACAACCGCTTCTGCTTCATCCAATTCCACCCGGATACTCAATGTCTGCAATCGCAATTCATAATCCGTCTTGTCCAATCTGCAATGGCTCAGGTACCTGCGCGTCGCCGGAATATCCATGTGATAAAGCGCCTGTTTCGCCCTCTCAACCTGTAAGATCTGCTCACCATGCCACCGAAGCTTTGCATGCGATTTTAGTGCTTCATAGACCGTATCCCATTCCGCATCCATGCCGCATTCCCGATATTCACGAAGCAGTGCCATACCAACGTCAAACCATTGGGTAACGGCTTCTTCTTGTTCGGCAGGAAAGTCTTCCTTGTTCCACGCCGCGAACCTTTTGCCATAAGAATCCCATATCTGATAGATATTTCGCACTTCATAGTCCAAATAACCACTCATGCTTTTCTCATAACGCCACACCAATTCGTAGCAGAATGCAAACATCGTATCGATGTCAATCGTGGTATGGCATTGCAATAATCCAACCTCCGACGTCTTATTGGCAAGCTCTATACAAATCTCACAAGGAGGGATATACCAGTTCGGATATGCTAATCGTTCCCTGCTCCAGGCCTCTGTCAGCTTCCGAATATCCGCTTCACGTTCCTCCGGATTCATTCCATGCTCCCAGTGAACGTTCTGATAGGTCAGATTCCATCTCGGTATATAAAATCTGGATTCCTTTTTATTCTCTTCCCGCTCAATATAGGATTCCCGATTGTCGCTTTGCTCCTGTCTTGCATACAGGTAATCCTCCTGCTCCCTCTGTCTGTCATCGAGCAGCCGCTGCATCTCCAGCGAGAGTGTTTGAACCTCTCCCCGCAGTCCAAGCACCGCTGTATGCGTATCTGCCAGCAGAACATGTCCATACTTGTCCGGCCGATTACGCATAATCGAGGTCTCAATGATTTCCATAAAATGCCGCTTGCAATTCTCACGGTTGTTCTTCTCAAGACCCTCTAACTTGTGATCCAACTCCTTCTCCAAGGCATCCATCCATGAGAAATCATCAATGCTGCGCATCATCTTCGCTAGCGCCACCATATTTTCTTTATCAAAAATGCGTGCACGAAAATCATTCTCTTCCGTCTTGTAATATTCATATCCGGCGACCATCTCACCAGCCTCAACAAACATCTGAATAAAACGCGCCTCATCGATGCCTCGGACCGCAAATTCGCCTAAGAAGCCTCGGGCGCCACCGGTGATTGCAGATTGTACAAGGTCTGTGATGTCATTGCTCATAGATTCGACCTCCTATTTTAGTTTACTTCTCAAGTAATCTGCATAACTCAACTTTACTACTTCCCATTCCATCCCTTATTCGTCATCCGCCATCTTATAATTATCAATACATGTTCAAAATATTCCCACCAATGCCATTTATCTCTCTTTTCAATCAACTCTATTCTGCGTTCCATCGCAGGATGTCCCTCGACTTTTATATACCTTCTGTAATATTGAAGAATCATATTTTCTTTCTTTTTATTTTGTGCCCAAATATCTGCTTTCCAAAAATCAATAAACGCCATTTTACTACATGTACAAATATTTATTGCCATTCTATCTGCACGCAGTTCCGCAATCTGTTGCCAATATCTTACATCACACATTACATTTTCAAAGATATATTCAATTGTCATAATAAGTAGTATAATAATTACTATTATAATTGAAGTTCTAAACACCCATACTCCAATACCATTTAATATAAAAAGAATTAGAAACACGAAATTTGTTCTTCTGGTTCTCTTTCTTATATTTGAAAAATCATTATAATAAATATGCCCAAGTTCATGTGCAATTGTCACTAATAATAGTTCTTTTGCAGTCTCTCCATAAATTAAATTAATGAAACCATTTGAAATATTTATCTGTGGTACATCATTCTCATTGATTTTACTATTTGCATATATCTTCTCGGTCTCTATGATCTTACATTCAAGATTTTCTATCTTCAATTGTCCACACATACTTTCAATATCATCTTTCATACTATCTAAAATAATATTCTCAATGCAAATACCTTTATCTGCATTTGTAATTTTTTTTATCAACCGTGAAGAAACCAAATCCCTTATCATCAAGAAAATGAATATAACACTACATATAATTTGAAATACTTTGTTTTCTTTGAAATATTCCATACAAACATATACTATTGCTATTACCACTAGACATACAGAAAATATTGTAACAGTTCTTTTGTTTACAATCAGTAGTTCTTTTTCCTCATTAGTTTTTAACAAATTAGGTTTTCGCTCCAACGGAATCATTACATTTTGCACATATACATTAACTTTTTTTATAATTCGTTGCGACTCTTCTTTCAATTGTTTATATACTAATCCACCTACAAAAAAAATATATATTCCGAATCCACACAGTCCACTATTCTTAATTTGCAATAAAAATTTCAAAAAAATGGGTACCAGAAATATGTATCCGCCAAACATACATAATTCCATAAATAATTCAAATAAACAGTCTCTAATCGAACAAAAATATTTTTCTTGTTCATCGCTTTCTTTCCTTCCCATAATATGTAAAAATATATTTTTTCTTTGTGCCCAAAAAACTTTTATACTTCTTCGAACAATACTTTTACAATTTAGTTCTTTAGCAACTATCCATTTATACCATATGCCAAGAATAATAAACTCTATTAAATATCCACAAATTATCATCATAACTTCATTTTCTCGTTCCTATAATACGTTCAATTCATCAAACGTATAACCATCCATAAGTAATCAAGATTATATTGTTTCTTTATTCCTCTGTGTTCTTTCCATTACAACTTCTCCAACTTGATTATTCCAGGGCTCTTTGAGCCACCTGTCCGGACTTTCGCACGAGAATATTCAGTATTTGGATCAATAAAATAATAATTTAAAGGCTGGACTTTCTCTTTATACTCCATAACATCTATTTCTTCTGGATTTGACAAACATACTATATTTCAATCAAAAATTTTGCAGTAGGCCGCCGGAATTGGCTGTTTGCCAAGAGTATCCGTGGTGCAGATGCCAGTGCTGTTGTTGATAGTATCGCAGAAACAGCCCTGCTGAATGGTCTGAAGCCGTATGTATATCTTTCCTATGTATTAGACGAGCTTCGTAAAATGGGACCTTTTCCAAAGCCGGATGATCTAAATCGGCTTTTGCCATGGTCAAATGAATTACCGGAAGGATTTCGAACCAAAAAGAAGAAATAAAACGTGCCGCCCTGATGGGCGCATGTTTAAAAAGGCAAGGTACAGATGATTACGTACTTACAATAAAAGAACTATCATAAACAAATTATTTTCTAGCAAGAAAAACATCATATGTATCCACTCATCTTTATCTTAAATAAAATAATTTCAAACAATATATTTAAAATATCGTTCACATTTAAGTTAACAAGCTCCAATAAGCAATGATTTTGTTTGGTTATCCAAAATAAAAATATACTTCCAGTCCGAATAAGAGATTATTCCACTCATTTCATTTTCCAACAAAATCACCTTAGCTAAATGGTTATAAAAATCATCATAAACATCCAATTTATAATGAGAATATTGCTCCCGTAAATAATCTGAAAAATCATTCTCGTCAATTTCTATTTTAATTTTTCCCTTTATGTTAATCAGAGCAATATCTGTCATTCGAAATATATTTATATTTTGCTTTGTCTCCCATTCAGAAAGAATATATTTTATTAATTTTTTATTCCACGAAGCCATAGTCATATCAAAATGGTACTCAATTCCTTTTCTTATTTTTATTGCAGAAATGCCAATTAAAATCTCAAATAGCAATATCCCAACAAAAGGGAGAAAGCACACTATAATTCTAACTATTTCATTATTTTTAAATAAAACCGGAAAATAACTTGTATCTCCTGAACTACACCAAGTCAAAAAAACAGACTGCAAAAAAGAGCCTATGAAAGCGATATATTTTTTATACAAATAAGTATTTTGATTTTGATTTTGTAATGCCGTTCTTATTATATTTTCATATGATACTTTAAGCAGCTCTTTTTGTCTATTCTTTTCAACCGTGTCATCCATAATCACTTATTTACTCCTAAGGAACATTAGTCTACCTATATTATGCTCTTGCACTTTCTACTTTTCGATTTATTTTATATGTAACCGGCACACAATAAGATCGTCTCAGATCATATAGAATGGTTTCAACACCATCAAATGTGCAATATTGGTACATCCTCAACCACAAGTACCTTATCATAATACCATATCTTTGAGAAAATATCTCTTGTACCGCATAACTCGAATCGCTCGATTCGCTCGACCACAAAACTCACATACAATAACATCTCCATCGAATTCGATTCCGATATTTCAGAAGCATTTCTGGCAACCATCATTAAGGCGGTCCGCCATGCTTAAAGATTCTGATCTCGGCGGTCTGCCTGCCCGTGTCATTGATCACCGGCTTCTGGATGAAGAACTGGCCAGACTTTTTCCTCACGGATATAAAGAACTTCCGGACGAGATCTATCGCCCGCTTCACATCATCCCTGAAACATTTATCGTGGATGAACATCATGTCCATTTTATGCTTCAAAAGATAATGACGGAACCAATGTGAAGGTGCCTCGTGGAACGGATCTGTTCCGAAACAATATTGCTACACCTTTATTGGTCGCTTCTATCATAAAATCAACAAAATTTCGATAAGCTGGCTTAATTATAACAGAAAGCAGGAGATTTTGTTAAAAAAACTCCTGCAAAATCGGCAAAATTTAAAAGCCGGTGAAATTTACTCTTGCACCGGAATTTACTTTTTCAAGTTAGCAAGTTTATATTTTTTTAATGGGGTCAGACCCCTTTTACTAACATATATATATATGACTTATTCTGATGAAAACAAAAACCTGCTACCCCGAAAAAAATGGGCATATGTAAGGTTATCACAAAAGAAAATGCACTTTTGCACCATGCCACATTCATTAAATTGACAGGATATACAACGATTGCATGTCCAAATATTACTAATACGATTGCAAAACCTCTGAGAATATCAATTTCTCTGTATCGCCGCATTTTCTATATTTGTATGATATCATTCATACTTTTCTCCTCTCCATCGTAATTATGAACTAATTTCAATTCACTTCTTTCTTTATATATTATATTCATATAAACTAACATTCACTATTCTTTAAAAAATCTTTCCATTTCTTTTCATCATATAATTCTGAATACTCGCATTTTCTGCACAATAAATCCATATTATTTTTACACATCATACTGTCCTGTATTTTCTTCATATTCTCGGAATGAACAATTTCATCATATGTATTTTCATTTAAATTTCCTAATACATACTCCATTCCCCAATCCATGCAACATAAAATCAAAGATCCATCTGGTAATAAAATCGTTGCTTCTGGCAATGTTACTGCTTCATCTTTTCCTGTATATAAAAACCTACGATTACAAATCACCTTCTGCACTGTTCTATATTCTTTAAAGCAACTATCCATCAAGATAACATTACTGTTTTTTATTTTTTCATAATTTTGTTTTTCAACATTTCCAGCCCTCAAATTAACAGGCGATTCTTGTATGTCTGTTTTTATTATCCTCTTTATATCAGGATGAACCTCTCCTATGCACATATAAGTCACATTAGAAAAATCAAATTTCTGAAATAAATCAAGTTTTTTCAAATATTCTTCATTAACCTGTAAAGTTATCAAATTATTTTTATCAGGTAAATGAATCACAAATGTTTTTATTTCAATATTCTTTAAAGATTTTATTTCTTTCAATGATGCATTCCTAAATGTTGTATATAAATGAACGTTATAATCTTTTTCACTTGCATACTTAATCATTTTTATTGCGTCCTTGTTTAACAAAGATTCACTTAACCCAGTAAAACAAATGTCCATCTTTTTGGGTATTTGCCTTAAATATTTTTAAACATTCTAAAACTCATATTTGCTGGTCTTTTTTCTGCAAAATAAGTCTTGATTAATTTCTTCTGCGGACAATATAAACACATATTACTGCATCCCACATTAGTAGTAATTTCAACCCAACGTTGTAATTTATATGGTTTCATTATATCAAACTTCTCCCTTCGTCTCCTTTTAATGGGGACAGCCCCCTTTTTATGTATTTTTATTCTTAATAACTGCATTTAAACAAAATCCTTAAATCTTCCTCAATTTTTAAAAACCCATACTTTTTTAATGGGTCAGACCCCTTTTATTCTTATTCATTCTTCTCTAATCAAATATCTTCTACAATATTCACCATAGTCTATTATCGTATCTGTTCGCATAATATATATCCTAACAAACTCTATATTGAGAGCCTGTGTCAAATGACAAATTTGGCTTTCATCAATTAAAGCACCGCCTACATTTGCATCTCTTAATTTTGCGCCTTTTAAATTTGCACCTCGTAAATCTGCTCCTCCTAAATTTGCCCTTTCTAAATCTGAACCTCGCAAATCCGCTCCTCGCAAATTTATATCAATTAAACTCTGACTTACCATTATCGCACTACTTAAATTAGCACCCGCCAATTTTGATCCTTCAAGCTTTGCTCCAACCATGGTCACATGACTTAAATCGGCTCTTCTTAAATCTGCATTTTTCAAAATTGTAAATGACATTTTTGCTCCACTCATATTCGCCTCTCTTAAATCACATCCACTTAAATTCAATACACTCATATTTGCTCCACTGATGTTTATTCTTTTTAAATCCATATTACTTAAATCAAGTTCACGCAAATTTAACTTTCTATTAATATTCCAGTATAAAAATTTTCCTATTTCCGTTTTGTATTGTAAATTCACGGCATTTCCCAGATGCAATATTTCCAACATATTAGCAAATATATCAAGCTCCACTTCAATTATGTTTTTACATTGGTTATTTGAATAAAAAGACATTCCATCCCTCAACATAATATAGAATGCATTAGATACTATCACAAATTCTTTTTGCAGCATGCTTTTCATAATTTTATATTTCAAAAAATCAAGAATTTCATAGGACAAATTGTTCCCCTTAAATAAATTCCCAAATACGCCAGCTAAATTATTCTCTTTTGTGCCTTCTGTGTTTAATTCCTCCATGATTTTTTTAAATATATACTCCGACACAAAGTAATCATATATTGACTTATGTATAAATTCTATATTAGAGGATGAAGTTTCAAATAAATGCCTAATTGGGAACTCCAAAATACTTGTCTTTCTTTCATGATAACTAAGCTTAGGAACTTGATACTCTCCATCCGACAATACCAACGTATTTTTTTCATACATAGTAAAAGCAATTATATTCATGAATTCTAAATATTTTCTAATGTTTTTTGGTGCTCTTAAAATCTGAGTTCCTGAACTATAGCCTTTTTCACCATCAAAAAATTTGTCAAATATACCTCCCTTTTCTGCAAAAATACGATTGTATAACTCTGACTTATTTAGATTTTGACAAACATCAATATTTGACATAATCGCCATATATAGAATTACCGGTATACCCAAAACATCTAAATTTTTCTCTATTTTTTTCTTATTGTTCAATCCTTTTCCTGTAATTGTTTTACAAAAAAAATCGGCCTTTTCAATATCAAAGTTTTTTAGTTCTATAATATTTTCATAATCATCCAAATTAATATAAGCTGATCTTGATGTTATAATGCATTTAAAATTTAATAAATCTTTTATATCTACCATAAAATCCATTAACAATTTATCTCTAATATTTAAAGTTTTCATTTCATCAAAACCATCTAAAATTAAAATTTTTCCCTCCAAATCACTTTTCTTACATGCAAACATATTATATATTGCCTTTAGAATTCCGTTACTTATCTCCTCATATTCCCAATCACGAAATCTCAAAACACAAACGTTCTCATTTGACTTATAATTATTTGCAATCCATGCGGTAATGCTAGATTTTCCTATTCCTGGCGCGCCAACTACAAACAGGATGGATGTTTTATCATAATGTACGAACTTTGCTATTATTTCTTCCAGATTATCATCAGTGGAGAATTGCATTCCTTTAATTGGCCGATAAAGCCTGAAATCAGGTATAATAAATGCATTTGCCAGTGTAACAGGATTTTCTTCATTTTCCATATGAAGAAACATTCTTCCATTCCAATTGTCTATATAGTCTTGTTTCCTATTATTCTTAAAGCTTAACTCATTACTTCGTTTTTGCTCTAATATCATTTTGAGCATTTCAAGAATACATTGATTATATGAGTCCATTTTTTCAAAATTATCCACCATATAATTTGATAATATCTGTAATTCTTTTTGATTTTCATCCACGGAATTACTTATTTGTATCAACAAATTTCTTTCGAATGTATCACTTTCTTGTATCAACTTAGTAAATTCCTGCGCTACAATATACAATCCTCGTTCAATATCGCTTTCATACTCTATATCATTCTTCTTGAGTTTTCTGTATTCTTCACGCAGGTACTCATACAACATAGTTGGATTATAACCACATTGTCTTAACACTTTTTCTGTAATTACACAATTCGAAAATAGTACTTGGATTTCCTCTATAACGTAATCTATATGCATATCACAAATATTGGCAGATTTTAGTTTTTCTTTTGAAATTATATTTGTAAGCTTAGATTTTTCATTATAAATGAATTTTTTAATTGTATCTATGCTTTTTCCAGTCTCCGCATCAATTAACGCCGCAAGTAATTCATTTACAAAATTATTTTCAGAAATATTATTACATATCAATTTCATAATTATTGATAGTAATTTTGCACCAAATTCCATTTTCGTTTGTATGATAACTAAGAATTAATTATCACACGTTTCCTTTCTTTTAATATTGTGATTTAATACAATTCAGATGCTATAGATTTTTGATTTTATCTTGTAGCTTAACTACTCGGCAGGAATGTATTTCCGCTATCTTTATCTAAAAATTTTCTGCCAAAACGCATCCCAACTCTGCTTCTTCGTAAATCCTCAACCACAAGTACCTTATCATGATATCATATTTTTGAGAAAATATCGTAAGTTTGGTAAGTACGTAATCAAGGTACAGATGATTACTGGTCCTTACCTGTCATGGCGTATCCATCACTCATGAACTGTTCCAGATAGCCAAGATCTCTTTTTACGTAGCCAATCTGTCTGCGGAGTGCGCTGCGGATTTTCTTTGCCGTGTGCTTCCTGCTCTTAGCAAATGAATCTTCCATCGAATGCAGCCATTCAAACAGGGCATCCACTACCGGACGCGACTGCTTCTGGCGTTCCTGATACCGTTCTTCCGATGTCTTATCTTTGATCAGTTCCTCCACTTTATACAGGATTCCGATCCTCGTCATTGCCTGATATGCAACTGTTTCTTTCAGCTGCTCCTTTGTGAAATCCTTTTTAATGCCGTGAGCGCAGCATCAAAACGGCGTCTCGCATGGGTAAAGCATCCTGTTACGATAATGGAATCGTTCAGTCCATGATATGCCTGATATCCATCGCAGGTCAGATATCCATGAAATGTGTCTCTAAGGAAGTTTACCGGGTGATATCCGCCACGTATTCTCTCATAATCAAAAAGAACCATCTGTGGGGCTTCACTGTAACGGTCTGTCAGATATACCCACATCCAGTTTTGGGATGATCCTTTCTGATCCGGTTCATCAATTACCTGAATCCTGGTCTCATCACAATGGATGTATCTGCTCTTTAGGAATTCTTCCTTCATCTGCCCATAAAGCAGGTCCAGATACCGGTCTGCACAGCTGATGATCCAGTTCGCCATTGTTTTTGTCGAAAGGTTTAAGTCATACCTTGCGAATTCACGTTCCTGTCTTGCCAGCGGCATGCCATTGACATACTTTGCATTCATGATTCCAGCAACCAGCGAAGGAGTAGCAATGCTTCCCTTGATCAGCGGCAGCTCTTTTTCCGGCCGGATCATAGCGCCACATTTGGGACAACTATATACATAGGTAACTTCTTCCACCACTTCAAAGGTGGATGGGATGAATTTCAGTCGTTTTACGACTTCTTTTGTGACGACTTTATACTTTGTTCCACAGTCCGGACAATAGCGGTCTTCGCCGGTCAGTTTATATTCGATTGTTTCTGTCACTTCGAAATTAGAAAGATCTTCTTCTTTTTTGCCGGTGCGTTTTTTCCGTTTGTGCGATGGAATCACGATTTTCTCTTCAATCTCAGCAGTATCCGTATCTGCATTGACTTCAGCCTCATTAAACAGATCCATCTGTTCATATCCATCTGCGTATTTTTCACTGGAAGAACCGAAACGTCTTCTCTGTGCAAGCGCAAGACGGTCTGAAAGCATTGCGTTCATAAATTCCAGTTCTTTCTGCTTGTCTTTCAGAAGCTGTACCTCGGTCTCTTTTTCCCGAACCTAATTCTGCATGATTCTCATAACTTCCATCATGTTTTCACAGCTCATGTTATTCAGCTGTTCCTCTGTAAAAAACGGATCCATCCGGCAATCTCCAAACTCTTAAATGATAATTCAAGTATAACATAAAAAAGCCTGTTATTCGAGAAAAATCAACGTTTTACTGTGTAGGAATATATACCGATATCCACGAGTATTTCGTTTTTTTGCGAATTGACAAATCCGTTCTTTATACAACAATCTTTGGATGACGTTCTTCAAAAGCTCCCTTCGGAGTAAGTGAAAGACCATCACACAGCCAATGCATTTCTTTCATGGTCACTTTCTGTAATTCATCCGGGGTTTCCGGCCAGTGAAAGGAATCCCTGTCAAGCCTCTTCATCAGAATCCAGAAACCGGATCCGTCCCATTGCAGAATCTTAATAGAAGTACGTCTGCTGTTGCAGAACGCAAACATGCAGTGCAAATAGGGATCGAGTTTGAATTTCAGCTTGATAATTGCAGCCAGTCCGTGATAGCTTTTTCTCAGATCGGTAGCTCCACAGGCAAGGTAAACGGTTGTGCCACCCGCCAGATCAAGCATGATCTTTCAGTCCCTGGATCAGAACACGAAAAAGTTCCGGCGGGCATTCCGGCATCACTTCAATCCGAATAGCGTTTGTGATAAAAATACGGACTGGAGACGGGCTGATGTTCAAAGTCTCATTCTTTGAAATTTCTTTTTCCGTTGGCATTTTTGCAAAAATCATATCTGTATCCGATTGTTCGTCCAATGTTTTCAGCTTGCGCATCCAGTAATTCATTGTAGAGACTGGAATGCGATGTTCCTGACACCATGTTTTGCAAGTATGCTCACTGGATTGAAATTCATGGATTCGTTCAGACCACAGTGTGATTTTTTCATAATGATACAGTTTCCTTCCTTTGTTATGAAAAAAGTGTATCAGAAAAATATGGGTGCTAACAGATACGGATGATTACGTACTTACCTATTATTAACCTGCTGTTTAACCAAAGCCCCATAAAATACAATTTTGAGATAGAATGACTAATTATTTTTTATAGTTTTAGTATTATCTGTCAGTTTCACACAATCTGAGAATCTATATATATTAACTCGTTTTTCCTCCATATGTATATTGTAAAAATATATCCAATCATTTTTTATTTTATAATCATCAGCAATAATTCTAATATCTTTTAAATCAGCACATATTGCTCGACAATCTTGGATCTTTTTATATAATTTTTGCTCTAATTTTGATAATTTATAAGAATATTCAATATTTGTCACGAAACTACTATCAATCATTTCATCTATTCCATATGTTGTTGTATACTTTACCATATTTCCAATTTTTTTTATTTCTCCTTTTGTCTTTACATCTTTAATTTCATTTTTTGTTTTAATATAAATAACATTTAATCCATTCTCGTTTTTCAATATTTCAAACATAAAATCAACACCAAGTGTTATTGCATATATTAAATAGGCTAAATTATACATATATGATTTTGGGAAAAAAATAATTCCAAATAAACTTGCAGAAATTGTTATATTTCTTAAAGTAACCGTAATACACAATCTCAATGAGCCTTTCTGATCTACCAAATTTATTTTATGTAGCATATGTAATAAAACAAATGACAAACCAATGCATAAAAATGCTATTATCATGTGTAATTCTATGCTATTTTGTATAAAAAATCCAAATAGAAGTAGCAATGTGCAAAAGCAATATATCATCAGCGTGATTGCACTTCGTAAATAACTTTTTGTTATTATATACGTCATACAGAATATAATAACTGCACCCAAAGCCAAACCAAATACAAATAAATTTAAATAAATAAAACTAGTCTTTTTTTTAAGTTCAAATATTTGTTCCATTCCAACTACCACAATATAAAAAATATAATCGGATGCAAGCCACCCCGAAAGTCTTATTATTAGTTGTATATAAGATAACCAATATAATTTATTTTGATCTTGAGTATTACGTATTTTTCTAATTACCATGTACTTTTCTTTGTTTATTTTTTCTATTGGTTGAAATATTTTTTTAATTAAAGGAACTAATGGGACCCCAAAAAGTGTCAAAATAGTTGTTATTGCGGCATAAATATTTCTGAAAAATTGGCAAATATATTGAAGAATATTTTGTTGTATTAATTTATTATTTCCTTTAAAATACCAAACAAAATATAATATTATCCAAGCACAAATTTCTATCACTCCACAAAATATTACAATCTTTCTCTGCTGTTTATGTTCCTTCATCCACTTATATATCATTTCTATAAGCCCCTTTTTATTTTCGTTATGCAACTATCATTTCATTTTTCACATTTTCCTTATAAAATACTCTTATTCAATTTACTTATCAAGTATTTTGTTCCAAAAATATTTTGTAAATTAACGCAATAATGATAATCAGTATTAAAAACTATAATTTAGTTACTTACTTTGACATAGAATATTAAATATATGTTTCGTTGCACATTAGATCAGGCATGTCCTTCGACCTGCCCGATAACATCCATCTTTTGTTCAATTTTATTTAGCCTGTACGAAATGCCTCTAAAAAATCAAACATTTTTAGCGTCTGTCCCTACTAATTATCCCTAAAAACTTTTGGTCCATAAACTTTAGAACCCCGCTTATTCTGTTACAATATATGGGAAATGTCCATCAAATAATAAATCCTTAATTACCACGCTATGCGAGAACTCTTTCTTTTTAAGATGTTCAATTCAGCAGCCATCTCATCCAATGTCCTACCAAAATAATAATGACGCGACATATCATATAAATCTATCGCTTATATTTTCTAATTTTCAAAATTTCCTCTGCATATGTCCTTAATCGTCTTTCTGCTACTTCTTTTTTTTTCATAATCATTTCTATTATATTTGTTTTCATTTCGGTCTAAAATAATGTGTGTTAGTATCTAACGCAGTGAGTCTCCTACAAAATTTCACATTTTATCTACTTCCACTTTAATTCACATTCGAAATTTTTGTCTTTCAAAATCTCATTAATTTGTTGTTTATCAACTATCTCTGTTTCATCAGTATCCAATCCATGTCCATTTTTAAATCTTCCTTTATGATACAAATATTCTCCCATCCGCTCTGAATATGCTATATCCCATGCCAAGTTAGTATCATCGTCAAAAAATCCATTCAAAAAACCACCAACATACAGCGTCTTTATAAATCCATCATTGTCATATATGACCTCATATGCATTTCCAGTGTTATCATTATAACGCCCGTTTGATGTATCTCCAGAATAATATTTTTTTAATTGAAATTTACCAATCTCCAAATAATACTCCGGATCTTTCAAATCATCCACTGTAACTTCAGCATCAACAAATGGCTTAATTTCTAAACTATCACAATAATATGTTTTAGAAATACCTCTATTGATATTCCCATCTACTTTTCTTTTTGTGTATATCCATTCCGCATCATCTTCCTGATATAACGAAGTATAATCCAATCGATTACCATCATCAAAATTTGATTTACATGCTCCGAAAAAAGTTCCATCATTGTTAAACGAATTAGTTATACATTCCCCTTCCCAATGATAATTTTCATTATATTTTCCCCAAAAATATACCTTTTTGCCATCAACTATGTCATATATTAGTATCAACTTCTTTCCTACAAGATCTTTTGCTATATATGTTTTTCCTGTTAAATCTTTTCCAACAATAGTGGTTGCTTCGAATGATGACTTACTGTTAGATATACCATTGTTTTCAATGGTTACCTCATTGGGCAAACTTTCACCCGATCCAAAAATTATTTTAACCTCGGAATTATTTATATTAATATTTGAATTATCATTCTTATTTGTATTATCATTCTTATTCGTGTTATTAATCATATTATTATACTCTTTCACCAAATCTTCGACACTTTTAATGTCACCTGAATTGTTATCATTTGTCACTACTACATTATCGCTTATATATTTATTTTGTGCTTTCTTTTGTATACTTTGTCCGATTCCATTTGCTATGACAAATTCTATGATAGCTATAATTATAGACGTAATTGCCTTTATTCTTGCACATTTAATTTTTGTTAAAAATTTTTGTACAGTTATCTTTTGTTTTTTTCCCATATCTAATCCTTTGTTTTATTCTCTCTAAATATAGATTTCAACGTTTTCTATACTTTAATTTTCACAATACTCTCTTTCACATTGTTTATCAAGTAATTTTTACGCAAATGACAATTCGCGTTCTAATTAATTAAATATAGGATCTAAAATAAATGTTGGGTGGGTATAAAAATAGCTCCAAATCCAGTAAAGAGGTGTAATTTCAAAGAATCACACTCCAACGCTTGACATAGAACCAAAAAAATTTATGTTTTTTAATGAAGTCAGACCATTTTTATTGTATTAAGCAACACACTTCGTATATGAATCTACAAGTGTCTGATTTGGTGACAGGGAAATCCCCAAAGCTGCAGCCTCAGCAGCTTTTTCCGCGGAATGATGTCTGCCACCAGATAAGTTTCTAATATGCTGGTCAACACCATATGCTTCCTGCGGAGAAGTATATTTCCGAGCTGGAATTATTTCTTCAGGCGCAGGCGGAGTTACCGATGCTGCACTTAAAGGTTCCGGCAGTTTTTCAGGAATTTTTGTGATGCCTTTTTCGAAAGACTCCCATAAATCCATTATGGCATCCTTGTTTTTGAGAACAAGGATAACTCCAATAATGGCGGTAACGCTGATTCCCGCAAGAAGCAGCGATTTCTTGTGCATCTTTACCCACTTAATAAAACTGTATCGTTCTGTTTCCATCTGAATGCCTCCTTCTGTTTTTATGGACATTAATGTCCGCAACTGTTATAATCATTGTAGACATTAATGTCCGCACAGTCAATAGCAACGGTTGCGGCGTTTTTGACATAAATGTCCACTATGGAGGAATTATAATGGCAAACAAAACTTCACAGAAAGTTCCAGTAAACAAACAGCGTTTCTTGAAAGTTCTAAAATTGCGTAACTGTAGCATAAGGAAATTGGGAGAAGCCTATGAACAAATAGAAAGAACCGAAAAAACTATTCGTCGATACTTAAATATCGGAGAGATGCCCCCTGACCTCTTAGACAAGATTGCAAAATATCTAAATGTTCATCCGGACTATTTATCAGGTGTATATGATGATGCCGCTGACTGCATAGAAGATAAATATCTTAGAGCCCTTTCCAAATCCTTCATCAAACCCGAAAAGTACCCTTATCTATTAAAGGCTAAAAGCGAGATAGAATATACATCTTACTTTGAAAATCTCCTCACCATGAATGATATTTCTATGGAGCAATTCAACACTCTCCCACCTGAAGAGCGGGTTCTTTTTCGCCAAGAAATGGTTGTTGCAATTCTTGGTGTGATTACTAAGCATTTTACAACTGACTCTCTCGGAAATAATCTTCAAGACGAACTTGACTACTGCAAATCATTTATAGGCGATTGCGACCCATTATCATATTATGCACATTAGAGGGAATAGGTCTGCCAGATCCGAAATTTGATGATGCATCCTTTGGTAATCATGTGGGCACATCCCATCCTTAAATCATCGAAAACTGATTTTTCGTAAACGTCAAATCATGCGCCAGTCATTAAATTCAACGCCGCCTGTTATGGGCGGCGCGGCTTCCGGCATTCGTCCGGAAGACTATCTGACCATGGCATGAGATGATCCAGTTTTGCCGGATCTATATTTCCTTTTTCATCACAGAGTTTTGGCAACTCTGTAAGGATATACTTAAAGTAATAATACGGTCGCAGCTGATTCAGCTTTGCGGTTTCAGAAATACTATATACCATTGCACTGGCAGATGCTCCTTTTGCGGTATTGTGGAACATCCAGTTTTTCTTGCCCAGACAAAAGGTTCGTATAGCTCTCTCCGAAGCTGAATTGTCGATAGGCACATTGCCATCTTCGAGAAATATCTGTAAGTATTTTTCCTGATTGATTACGAAATTAAGTTCCTGCCCTGTTTTTGATTTTGGAGGTACTGTACAATCGCTTACCTGCTGTTTTACCCACGCAAAGAATTCTTCAACCATCGGCTTGATCACTTCCTGCCGTTTTTGAAGACGTTCCCTTGATGAGAGTCCTTTTAGCTCAGTATCAGCATTATAAAATTCAGCGATCTTCTGCAACGCCTGGTATGCAACCGATTGTCTTACCGACGACGGATCCTTTTTATCTGCAGCCTTAACCGCATCTGCAAAATCACGCCTTGCATGTGCCCAGCAGTTCGCATTTGTTACATCTGGCAGCTTTTTGTCAACCAGATGGTATTGCTGCAAACTGTCAGTTACAAGGACTCCCTTATAGTCCTTGTAAAAATCCAGAGGTTTTTGATGATCACGCCCCTTCTGATATTCATAGACCACGATTGGACGCCTGGTATAAAACTCTCCGGAGCGGTGCACCCACATATAGCATTTACTGTTGGGGTGGTCGCTGTCTGCTATCACCTGCGTTGGTGTTTCATCAGACTGCGTGACATGCAGCGACAGCAGTTCCTGCTTCATTCGCTCAACGAACGGAGTGAAATACATCTGGGAGCATTTAACAATCCAGTTGGACATTGTCTGGCGTGATATATTCACACCATTACGTTGGAATTCCTGTTCAATCCGGTGTAATGCGGATGAATTCACATATTTTACATTCAGTATGGAAGCCAGTAATGATGGTGTTACAATGCTGTTGCGAAGCAGATCCCTGGGTCTGTTTCCACGCAGAAATTCATCCTAATGATCACCATCGGTTCCTACATATACCTCGACGGTATGAATTTCGACCGTCCATGATTCAGGCTCATGGCGAAGCCTTTTGTAGGTTTCATCCGGCATACGGCGCCAGTTGTTCTTTCCATAAAAAGCATCGAGCTGTTCTTCAGAAACACTGTACGGTGGAAGTATTTCCTCCGGGAAATCCTTCAGATCAAGATCCCGTTGTCCTTTTTTCTTCACTGTACGCTTTGCTGGGAGAACTTCTTCCGCAGAAGGCTCCTTTTTTGATTCATCGCAGGCAGCCTCCGCTTCATCAAAAAAGGAAAGCTGACCTTCGATTGACTTTAAGGTCTCTGTATGTTTGCCAAATCTGTAATTGTTGGCAATGCGAACCTGCTCAATGAGCTTTTCGATGTTGTCATTTAAAGCATCAAGCTGCCCCTGCATCATAAGAACAATCGTGATCAGTTCTTCACGGCTGCAATTATTCAGTTCTTCCAAAGTGTGTTTCTGTGCCATTGCTTCGCTCCTTCAAACTGATTTTATTATAGCAGAAGTGAGCTTAATTAGCGAATGCTTATGTGCTGGTTCTTCGTCATTATGCCTACAGACGTAAGGCTGTATACTGCCAATAAAAGCAAGGAAATATAGAGTTTTCAAAGTTCGAAATATTTATTTCAAGCCTCTTCCAGCCAACATAGCAGTGACAAAGATGGCTTACAATCGAAGCTGTACTATAGTTTTTGCAGCACCATAAATGTCTTTAAAAAATCTCTGTTTTGCACAAACTCAGAATGGCTTTTGTGGTGTGACATCCTTAATCTTAGGATCAAGCGGATTTAAACCGAGCATCAGGTAATCGAATTGTTCCTCAGTAAGATCCGCAGCTTCTTCCGTGGTTCTTGGCCAGGATAACGAACCAGCTTCGATCCGTTTATACAGCAGAAGAAATCCATCGCCCATCCAGAGCAGTCCTTTGATTCTGTCGGAGCGCCTGCCACAGAACAGGAACAGGGTTCCTTTTTCAAACGGATTCTGCTTATACTTATCACCAATGATCATCGAGAGACCATCAATGCCTTTGCGCAGGTCAACTGTTCCACACGCAAGTACGACACGGGTGATTTTAGCAACGTTCTCCAGCATGGATTACCTCCTTTAGGAGCAGACTCAGTACTTCCTCTGAAATAGCATTCGATATTTCCAAAGTGATAGCTCCATGTCGGATAACCGCGGTCGTAGTTGAATTCAGCGAATCTTGTGTTGAAACAACTTTCTCCGATGTGGGAGCTGCGAATTCAACAAAAGAAATTTCCGCAGGTTCTTCAGTAGCTGCTGGAAGTTGCATCTGGTCGTATGATTCTTTGCGAAACTTACGCAGCCAGTAATAGTATGACTTTTCTTTGATGTCATTGTCTTTCAGCCATTGCCGGACGGTTACGTTTGCAGGTCGTTCCTGACATTGTTTTATGATGTTTAACCAATTGGCACGCCTGACATTGTGTGTGAGTTGATCCATGATAGTTTGCCTCCTCTAAAAAACTATTAGTTTTTTCGTAAGCGCCTAGTTTCAGGGTGGATTTAAAATCATCACAAAATTTGCCATAATTA
>ERZ791883.559-NODE-559-length-44481-cov-4.999460_pt1 | contig 44481 bp, 47 predicted proteins | sample MGYA00510160_ERZ791883 | MGnify/ENA primary metagenome ERZ791883 (study PRJEB30046, sample SAMN00792072) | human gut metagenome | study: EMG produced TPA metagenomics assembly of the A metagenome-wide association study of gut microbiota in type 2... | reverse complement strand
TCTTCCATAGATTATAATCCAGTTTAATACTTACATTCGCAAATTCAGAAATAACCAAACTATTAATCCATATTGTAGCATTCACTTGACGAACAGACTGCAAAAAAGAAGAATATAGTTTCTGCTTACTCTTATCATGATTACCTATCGGACAAAATAAAAATACCCAAATATTATTATCAAAAAAGAAATTATCCATGCTCTTAGGGGAGTAATTTCTAATATCTGTGTGATTATTCCCCATCTAAAATTTCTTTTGTAGTTTTAGAAAATTCCTGTTCGTTTTTAAAATATTCCTTTGCTCTATCCGTTACTTTCTTAAACAATGGTAAATCTTCCTTATTTACATTAGATAAAAACAAACGGGATGCTAACTCTTCCGAACTGAAATCATTATACAATTGCCCAATAGCAGCATTTAAAAAAGCAGAAGTCAACAAAGTTATGCCAGAAAAATCAATAGTTACTTTCTGGTATCGTTCCAGTAATAAATGAATACGCTGATTGATTTTATCTCCTTCATCAGAAGATACGGCAATATCTAATACGGTATACTCATTAATTTTCAATATGGCATTTTCCTTTTTCATATTCATGGTACAAAATTACTAAAATATATCATTCATAGTCAAATTAGCCTCACTTTTTAATTGATAAAAGCAGCTATCATCAAAATTGAACTCAATATTAACGATAGTCCCTGGAAAATTGTTCTTTAGTGTGTTCATACGCACACGATTCCCACGATATTCCCAATATCCATTTGATGATATTATTTGCATTACTCCATTGTTTAGCTTTATAAATTCAAGAATTAGACTTAACCCTAATCCTCCAGTCCTCCCTATTTTGGTTGTATTTCCATATTTTATAGCCCAATCTATAGCCATACAAGCATCAAATTCTTCTAAAGGGAAATGAAAATCATTAACGTTCTTATGAATAGTTTGTCCTATATCAACGATTGTTATATCCAGTCGAGCAGGGCTTTTTCGTGGATAATATTGCCCACAAGTATGAATAAACTCACATTTCCCATGAGTTCTCGCATTTTCAAATATTTCAAAAATACTCTCTGTTATTCTTTTTCCAAGCAATAAACTATGCTTAGGAAAGTCTGATTTTGAAAGAAGCTCTCTTTTTATATAACCATTAAAAGCATTATCTTGATTATGTTTAAATCTTTGAAAACTTACAACCGTTCCATTATGGTTATCTGACAAATCTAAATAGTTATTTCCTATAAACCCATTTCTTGTCAATATATCGACTAATGAATTAGACATATTAGAATAAGCTATTCTGACTCTATTTTCTTCCATCAGCAAACAGATAGACCCCAAAACTGCACATAGATTAGCTTCAAACCAACGATTTGAGGAGAAATCCAAATCAATAATGGTGTCACTATATTCTTTCATTTGATGGTACAGTAAGACTAATTGCTCATATCCTTCATAATTACTCCCTATACTTGTCCCTATTTTAATTTTTGGCATACTCTGATTATAAAATTGCCGTAAAAATAGAAATAAAAAACAATACTTCGACAAATTTCCACCGAAGTATTGACCATATAAAACAAATTATTAAACTAAAACCATAAAGCAACATTAGCAACACTACAAACATTTTCAACAAAAACAAAATTCCCAATAATCGAGACCAGCAACTTAATGATAAGATACTTCTACAGTGCGAAGATAGTATATGTTCATGATATAGGCAAAAAACGAAAATCAGAGAGACGGGACAGACGAACAAAGGCAGCTTATTGGGCTGCCTTGTGAAGCCATTTCTATTTTAGAAACCGATTCCCAAACACTCAAAATTATTAGCTCCTACTGGATCTAGAATTGTAGCATATACAGAAAATCCATCGGCTAAAAGCTGCGCATGTAATACTGTACCTGTTTCACACCAACATAGCATCAATCTTGCACATCCACTGGGAGTAGATGAAAGCCTTGTTATATCTTCTTGAATAGCATTATACATTTTCTCCATATTTGCTAAAGCATATAAGCATTTAAACTCACAATACACTTCTAGTTGTGAATCACGCAATCTTAGATCAGCTCTGCCGTAATTCCCTGGATATGTTGCTTCTCTCATAAATTCTAAACCTGGAACCGTGCTTAAATAAGCACAAAAATCGGCTTGAAACCAAGCCTCCCATCCGCCTTCTAAATTTCTTAGAATGAACATTTTATTGTAGGTAATCCCTGACCACCCAATCCAATTTATCAATAAATTCGAAACATTCATGTTTTATCACATATTTCCTCCTACTCTCTTCTCGGCTTTTCGGAACCCGCCTATAAATTAACTATCTCTGTAAGCTTACATTGCAAAGATATAGGGATAGAGAACCAAGAACAATTATAAATTTTAGATAGGTTGATTGGTCTTTCAGAAACGGAAAAATTTCTCTTAAATATCTTACCCTAAAAATTTAACGAATCAAATTTACCAAGCCTAAAAACAATTTATGAAGAAAACACCTAAAAAATCTAACCGAACGAATCAAATGCCGCAATGCTTTGTTAAGGTACAACTCAAATGAAATAGAATGATGAAAAGAAAACTTGAAATACATAAGATTGACGTATCCAGTAGTTTGCCGATCCCATACGACGATGAAGGTATACGGGCCGGTTTCCCGTCACCGGCACAAGACTATATGGAACAAGCCATAGATCTGAACAAAGAGCTAATCAAACATCCGGCCAGTGCATTCTTTGGATGTGTAGTAGGCGATTCGATGCGGGATGAAGGCATAGAAGAAGGAGACATTCTGGTCATCGACAAATCACTGGAATTACAGGATGACGACCTTGCCGTGTGTTTTATTGATGGAGATTTTACTGTAAAGCGGGTACGAATTGAACCTAATGCCGTCTGGTTAATACCGGCGAATCCGAAATACTCCTTGATTAAAGTAACAAAGGAGAATGAATTTATCGTCTGGGGAATAGTGACCTATACCATCAAAAAGAACAGGAGAAAAAGATAATGTTTGGACTAATGGACTGCAATAACTTCTACGCAAGTTGCGAGAGAGTGTTCAATCCGGCTTTGAACGGTAAGCCGATCGTTGTTTTAAGTAATAACGACGGATGTGTTATTGCCAGAAGTAACGAAGCGAAAGCATTGGGGATTAAAATGGGAGTTCCGGCTTATCAGATCAAAGATGATATTCAGAAATATGGCATATCTGTCTTTTCATCGAACTATACGCTATACGGCGACATGTCCGGACGCGTGATGTCCATACTGGCAGAACAAGTGCCGGAAATGGAAGTATACAGTATAGACGAAGCATTTCTTAACCTGGAAGGAATTCGGGATATTCAGTCACTCGGAACAGACATCATAAACAAAGTAATCCGCGGAACCGGCATACCTGTTAGTTTGGGTATCGCCCCAACCAAAACACTCGCAAAGGTCGCCAATAAATTTGCAAAGAAATATCCTGCTTACAATCGTTTATGTATCATCGATACAGAAGAAAAGCGCACCAAGGCTCTGCAGCTTACTGAAATTGGAGACATCTGGGGGATCGGTCACCGGCAAGTTGCCAAGTTAGAAAAGCAGGGAGTCAAAACAGCCTATGACTTTACCGAGTTGCCCGAATCTTGGGTGCGTAAGAACATGACTGTAGTCGGAGAAAGGACCTGGAAAGAACTTCAAGGCATTTCCTGTATTGATATGGAAACCACACCACCGGCCAAAAAGCAGATATGTACAAGTCGGTCATTCGGCAAGATGGTGGAGGACATCGATACAATGTCGGAAGCAATCGCCACTCACGCTTCTACATGCGCAAAGAAACTCCGACAACAGAAAAGCTATGCAATGTCACTAATGGCATTCATCCATACGAATAACTTCCGTAAAGATTCGCCACAATATTGGAGGAATACAGTTATACATCTTCCGATACCAACCAATGACACATTAGAAATTGTACATTATGCACTGGCCGGGCTAAAAACGATTTTCATGCAAGGCTATCAATATAAGAAAACCGGAGTTATTATCACCGAAATAACCGATAGCACCCAATTGGGACTGTTTGATTCAGTAGATCGCGAGAAACGTGAACGTCTTCAACAAACAATAGATAAGATAAACGGTAAACACAGCCGACTCGTCAAATTAGCGATTCAAGGTACAGGGAGGAATTGGAAGCTTAAACAAAAACAGCTATCAGGGCATTATACCACTGACATCAATCAGATTATAAGCATTAATTGTACTTACCCAACTGCATGTCAACGAAAACAATATAGCTGAACTTTCGTAAGACGGAACAAGCACTTTAGATAGAATCCGATACATAACCTACCTGGAAAATTGTACTGTTCCGCATATAATTTGAGAGAAATATTGTGAAAGAAAAAGGCTGCTTAACGTATCGTCTCATCCATCCAAAAAGAAGAGTCATTCATGATATGAAAGAGTTTCCCTCTTTTCTGAAAATAGTCCGGATGCGACAATATCTTCTCTCTTAACTCATCAGCGCTATCCAAGCTTTCTATCTGATTATCAAAAAGCATATTAGCAGACACATAAGTTTTGACACAGAGATAATCCAACTCTTTTATTACGACACCAAAGAAAATTCCGGTCTTAGTATACCCGACAAAACCCTCATGTCCTTTATTAGAGCCTTCTCTGAAATCAAAAGTAAAGAGACCGCTATTTAAAAAGAAATATTTTATTTGTTCATCAAAAGAAATCCCTTCTAAGCCGTTGGGTATTAGCTGACGCTCCCGATACCTTTTCCAAAAATGAGGTTTAAAGTCAATTATAGACAGATTACTATATATATTTTTAGGATAAATAATTCCCATACCCCAATTTTCATATTTAAGGTAAGGGACAATACCGGGACATTTTCTCTCATTACGATAACGAGCCAACATTATCACATTCCACATATTACCCGATGACGATTTCCATGAAAACTGATGTATAACCGGAAATAGGACAGCTTTAATAAACTTTCGGTAGTTACTAGCCTTATTATCCAACATTTTTTCATAAAAAGCCGGATAGTCATTCTTTATTTCTTTACACACCTCTTCGGTGGTCATGGTTGGGACAAGCATCGCATACAAATTTGGACAAAGATAAAAATTAAAATTCGTTCTTATACATTTTTTCACATTTTTCTTATCACTTTTTTTAATCATAGCCACCCGTATGTTTTACCTTAAAAAAACACCAACAATAAAAAAGCAATAATAGTAAAGAAGATGAATTATAATCAGAAACAGACCTTTAATCATTATTCATGGTTATTACTTATTTAGACAACGGATTAGCTAAAAAATATTGGGTAACTTTACTTTTATTATAAAACTGCAGAATCTTATTATCATTCAGTTTATCAGGGTCAATTCCACCATCACGATATTTCGCGTTTTCCGGCTTATGAAAACCTAACAGATTCCGATCCGTATATGGCAGCCAATCATTCCCTCTCAAATAAGTATGTAGTTGCCACATGAACTCAGTCCATCCCACTCCACCGGAAGCATAAGTCATGTTACTAGAATGACCATATCCCATACAGTGCATAAATTCATGTGTAATTGATTCCCAACCGCTAAAAGAAGCATAATGACCATAATAATTCCAGTGAGTTACTCCCCACACGTTTCCTCCGCCCAAACCGCCAACAGAGGGTTTAGATCGTCCACAAACAAAGTTATGCGATTGTTTGAAACGTTTTTCTTCTGATAAATACTTTTCCGGTGTGAACTTAACACGGTTATTATCATAAAGTTCTCCACCAAATATCTTACTAAAATTTCTCATGATAAAAGCATACTCGGGAGTAGTCATCATATAGGCATAATTTGTAATAATGACCACCCACTCACGTGCATAGATGGCACTCAACTCGCGCCATGAACCACTTTCATACCCCGGTTTCCAATCATAATTTGAAAAAGAAATATTCCACTCCGCATCTATTTTAGAAAGCATTTCAAAATGCTTATCATCGCTAAGTAAACGAAATTTCATTCTCTTTTCGTTCAGGCTCGAAAGGGACAGAGTATCCACACCGTTATCCTTTTTATATATGAAATTTCCATTGATCAACGATGGCTTAAACTCAAATTGTGAGAATCCCGGTATGGAGTCCAGATAAGCAATAGGAACATACTGGGAACCACCTTCTACATAGACTTCAAGTGTGAGATCATAAACCGTCTTGGCGGAATAGCTGGTAATTGAAAGCAATTGATCATTTGCTTTTCTAATTTGAAAAAGTTCATTCACTCTGAAAGAGCGCTTGCTCTTATCAGTTACAACTGAAGTAGGTTCTTCAAGAGACAATATTTTCCGGGCATATTCAGCCGGAATTTTATCGTACGTAACTGTATCGATCTTAAAACCGGGACCATCTGATGTCATCAGATTACGCGTAACGGAAGTTGGAGGACCTTGGTCAATATCCATTTCATCGCAAGAGAAGACAACACACAATAAACATAACGAGAAAAAACTAATAATACATTCAGAAAAATTTAAAATCATTTTCATACTCAATTGTTTTTAAAGATAAATATATAATTAAAGGTCTGTTTTTTTTAAAATCCGAACATTCTTACACTTTTAATTCCTTTATACTATAAAAACATTTGAAGCAAGGGGCATACTAACCCAAAAGAGGTTAAATAAAAAGGTAAAAAAATAAATAATTTTATCAGTAGTTTTAAAATAAGATACAATCATGAAGTGGTTGTAAATCAGCATTATCTTACTACTGATAAAAATGAAATCTAATATATAATTGGATGGAAACCTTGTAATCTAAAGAATATTATAAAAAGAAAGGCGGCCTGATAAGCCGCCATATCCGTTTTACAACGGTACTAGAAACATCGATACCGCTATTATATCCTATTTAGCTTCTCAGGATTTACTTCTGAAAACACTGAACAGGCCCCCGGTAATCCATACGGAAAAGACAAATGGTGCCGTTAAAGTCACTATGCCCATATGCATACCCGTTAACTGCAGAACGATAGACAGTATGATAGAAAATATCGCTTTGACTACTCCTATGCCTGTCTTATCTCCCAAGGCTATGGCACAAAGCACTCCGTTATATCCTAATAATCCCAAATTCCATGCAGCAAGATCAGTATGTGGATATAAAATCATAAATAAAGGAAGTATTGCACCGGTCAGTGTATACAGAGCATTCATACGAGAATTAATCAGGATCCCTAAAAGAAAAAATAATCCCGAAAGTATATTTCCCTGAAACATCACCTGACCGATATTTAAGCAGAATGAACGGAAAATATCCATTGTTAGTTCAGGCTTTTCCAACGATGAAGATAACAGTAAAGAAGGGTATAGATAATGACACCCAACAAGCAGAAGCCATACAACAAAAATAAAGGGTGCTGTCAGTCCCGATACTCTGTTCTGATAACGAAAACAACGCGCAACCCATGTGGAGAAAGCAGAGCCTGAGATAAGCAATAATATAGATGTAACATTGATTTCCATAAAGACTCCAATTGCAATACCGACCAATGTCCCATTAAAACCATACAATCCGTTACGAATATCCTCCTTATCATATCCGGATAATGAAGCTGTCAAAGTGCTAACGACTGTACCGAGTACAGATAAAACTGCGAGTTGCCATGAATTAAAAGCAATTCCTAATAACATCAACCCACCGGAGAGAGCATTATTCTGAAACATCACTTGCCCAATTCCACGACCTAATATTAAAATGTTTTTATACATATGTAATTGTTTTTATGCTGCAAATGTATATAATGTCAGCCGAAAAACAAAACAGGGATATTTATCACGGAAATAACATTTTAAGAATCAATATCTTACAAATAGAGGCAGCCTTATCGGGGCCGCCTCTGTTCATAAATACAAAGTACATTCGAATCTTTTATTCCGTCTTTAATCCTTTCTTGTCCAGATAGGCTTTAAACTGATGCAGATATTCGTCTGATGGTCCGTCAAAGAATGAAACACCGGATGCACCGTTATCAAATGCTTCATCCAATGCTTTCTCAAAATCGTTCTTTATATCGGGAAACATCAGTCCGGCATACACTTTCGCACGTCCGTCAACGGTCTTAACACTCTCTTGAACCGAACGCCCGATCCATTCCGGTCCTTCGTAATAAAAACCATTATAGATCATCGGGAAATAAGCATCCAGCGACCAGTTACCCCAATCCTGACGCACCATTTTCTTGGCCATAGAAGGACCGGGGAATACAGCAGCAGAAATTGCTTTCCCATCGGCTTTCACCGCTTTTGTAATTTGGTCGACAACACGACTGATCGCATCCAAGCGGAAATTGATCCATGACTGATCTTCCATCGGGTACTTTAACTCCAACGGATCACGCCCTGTTTGTTCTTTAAATTTAGTACGGCAAACATCACAATAGCAATAATCATATTCAGGATGTTCACTTGTCTGTTCTATTCCATAATTTTTCCACAAGCTGACAGGCAGAACTACATCCGGGAAACGAACATAGTCCAAATGTACTCCATCTACATAGGGTAAATGAGCTATCTTCACATAATCATCTGCCAAATATTGGGCCACTCCTTCATGGTTGGGACAAAGAAAACGGTAATAATCCACATAAGCAGGCTTATCATGCGTAGACTCCCCCTTACGATTCACCGCAAACCAATCGGGATGTACGTTGAGCAATTCGGCACGATTCATTGTCCACTTCCAGAAATGAGCTTCAAGACCGGCTTCCTTACACATGCGGTATAGGTTTTCATCATATCCTTCAAACATCACCCCGCTGATGCCGCACTCTTTAAGCAGGGCAAACCATTGGCGGTAATCCGTTTCACTTTTACTCTTATTTATACGTGTCCACACCCAGTTCTTCACTTGACGCGGAGCAACCTTTTCTGTCCAAAACCGTCCCTCATTATTAATGATGTAACGTCTGCCTTCACCCGGAACAGTAATGGCTATTTGATATGTATTCCAAGTGGCTTCAACCGAGATTTGCGCACCTTGCGGGAGACCTTTCAATTCGGCATCTGTCAGGAAGAAATCCTGTTCCGTACGCAGATAATTTTTCTCTTTTGCATACCTTTCCTGTTGTACATAGAACATAGCCCAAAGCAGTTTATACACAGAAGCATTATACGGTAATGCAAAAGTATGTTCGGGTGTTCCTACTTTCTCGTCAGCAAAAAACAAATATCCCCAACGATCCGGCATATGCATATCAACTTTTCCGGTAGGTGTCCAAACCCAATTTTCTTCAGGTCCTCCTGCCTTCAGCCATTGTACACGTGAAAAATTAATTCGCCAGCAATTACCAGCTTTCAATGGATTATTGAAATTCATAGTCAATGCTTTATGTGGAATAGCCATCTCCACACTCCAATATTTATCTTTGTCTTTCGACTTATTCAGCGTACCTTCGCGATGAATGGCCAACTTTAATCCCGGACAATCCCATTGTACCATAAAGTTTCCACCAGACCGATAAGGCCTGTCCAGCATTAGGTCGAATATGACCCCACGCGCGTTGGTTTCTATTTCAAAATAGTTGTGCCCGTCCCAGTCAGGATCTATGAAAACCTCAAAATCATTATCATAATAAATAATAGTATCCCGCTGTGTAAGACGTGCCTTGATATCATCCTCCTGCAACATCGCCCCTATATAAAGATATTCATCGTCCCACAGCATCTTGGCCGTAGTTTCATATTTAGGTGTAGGAAACCCCTCCCCGCTGATATCTACAAACGGAGCTGTCGGTTTTGCCTTCTGCCACGAAACTTCATCCAGTTTGCCATCTATTTTCAGTTTACCATCCGTACGATAACACACATATGAACGAGGTTCAGTCAGGAAACGCCCGTATTTCTGAAAAATACTTTGTGCACCGACAGGCAAACTAAAAAAGAAGAAAATAAGAAAAGAAAACTTCATAGCTAAAAAAACAGGTTGTATTTGCTTCATTATTGATTAATTTTAGTTACAGTTTCAAAGATATGAATTATTCTGAAACCTATAAAGAATTCAACCTATAATTATAATTGCAATGAAGCGAATCATAAAACATAGAACACAATGCTTTTATTTCATAGCCAAAAGATTTCTCAAAAGCCGGAAAATTATAAAGAAATGTCCCTCGAACACATCTCCCTGGCTTTTTGTACTGATGAAACTAAAACGCCCCGGCTCTTTCGAGTCGGGGCCTGACATAAATTAAGTTGTGTGCTTTCTTCAAAGATTGGGAAACTATCTATTCAGTATATTCCCTCTTTCATTCAAGAATACAGCCTGTTCATGAAAATCACTCGACAATATAATCACTTTGTAGAGTTTACCCTCCGAACGACTATAAGCAATAAAAGCTTCTTTAATCAGTGCTCCTTCGCAGGATAACTCATCAATCACCGCTTCTGGAAGATTATTAACCTCAATAGGTGTAAAGTCTTCCCGCGAATCTCTTTGTTCCACTTTCGGGGACTTTTTCTTTAGAGGTTCATCTGCTTTTGCTACTGAAAATCCCAATCCCATTACTATTACCAATGCTACTAATACCTTTTTCATAATTCTTGAAAACTTAATTGTTCTAGATCTACTAACTATAACTAAACATCTGAATATTGTTATGCAATGCACATGCCAGACTTGTGTAGATCCGGATTAGATCTTCATTTTCAAAGAATTATATTATAACAGCCTTTATTGAAATAGTGGAATACGAAGAAATATTCCACATTTTCTGTAGAATTTTTCCACAGAAATCAAGTGGGTTACGTACTTTTGCGAAGTTACTTAGGCATCCCCGTATCTCATTTCTCCTCCAGCTTCTCCCTGATACGATAAAGACGAGTTATAGCCGGATTGTAGAAAGCATCGGGATAATGGGCTCTGATACACGATAAATCAGATTCTATACAAAGTTTTACATCAAAAATACGCTCCGCTTTACTCAGTTCCAGTTCCTGAGGTAACTGTGCAGTCTGTGCCCATTCCATTAATTCTTTCACACTCTGTTCGTCAAACTTATATTCCATCTTAGTCTTGTTTTTCCGCAAATTTACAACTTAAAGGGCATAAAACAAAGCACCCTCCTCATTTCCTCCCGGTTCAATCCCTACTTATAGTGATTGCCTTCTTCACAATACCTAAATCAAGTGATTGCCCCGCAACACAGAACCAGCTATCTTTGCCAATACATTAATTAGTCATAATTATTACGTAAGTCACATTTAAGTGAGATAAGCCAATCCGGCCGAAGTGATTCTCCCGGATTCCATTTTGTTGAGTTGTTATTTTAATTATCATACTGTTTAATTGTTGTATGTAAATAACGTATTCAAATAGAACGAAAAACGTCCGGCCTGTGAAGGTCGGACGTTTTTTTTATTTCTTATCCGCGAATGACTTTTTCAGCAGCTGCATTATCCATAAATAGTTCCACGTTATCGGCATGATGCGCTATATAGGCGGCCGGTCCGGTATCTCCCGAATAAAAGATATCTTCTACAACCGAACTTTTCACCCTTCCTGTTATCAGGAAGATGATCCTTCGGGCATTCAAAATCGGAAGTCCTGTCAAAGCTATTCTCTTTTGACCGTTATTCGGATTAAAATTCGCCTCATATATATGATCAGTTGAAAGCAATTCCTCCTGTCCGGGAAAGATAGACGACGTATGTCCGTCATTACCCGCTCCCAACAGCACTACGTCAAATACCGGGAACTCATTCTCCACCGGCACTTCTTTCATCACCAGCTTCGAATAGCGGGCAGCCTCCTTCTTCGGATTCTTCTCCCCCTGTATTCGAAACACATTCTCGTACGGAATAGGTACAATACTCAGCAACAACGACCGCATCATGCCATAATTACTGTCCGAATTTTCGGGAGGCACACAACGTTCATCTACCCAAAACACTTTCAGTCGTTCCCAAGGAGTGATATCCGTATATTCATTCGCCCATAAGTCAAACATCAGTGCCGGAGTGCTTCCACCACTAAACGCGATACAAAAGGTCCTGTCCGGTTCATCTAACATCAGTTTCACCAAATGTAATATCAGTGCACGTGCCGTCTCTATGGACGAAGGAAAAATGTAGGGTTTCATAGCTCGCAATATTGATCTGTGTTTGTTAAGTTCTTGCATGGATTGGTCCATTCGGCACCATGCTCATGCATCATAGCCTCACTCTCCAAAGGTCCCCAAGTTCCAGCAGGATAACCATACAACGGCGCCTCGGGATGTTCATTCCAATAACGCAGAATCGGATCGAAGAAATGCCAGGATGCTTCTACTGCATCACTCCGTGTAAAGAGGGTCTGGTCGCCCAGGATACAGTCTTCTATCAGACGGGCATAGGCATCTCCGCCGGGGACGCCCCCCAACTGATCATAACTGAAATCCATCGTTACCTGTTTGACCTCAAATCCGGGTCCCGGCACTTTCATGCCAAATTTCAACACAATACCTTCATTGGGCTGCAAACGCAATATCAGCTTATTGGCTCTCGGACAATTACCACCCGCGCAATGGAACATCTGATGAGGAGTTTCACGGAAATGCACCACTATCTCAGTCACTTTTGTCGGCATCTGTTTTCCGGTCCTGATATAAAAAGGTACTCCACTCCACCGCCAGTTACTGATACCCAGTTTCATTGCAATATAAGTCTCGGTACGTGAGTCGGGTGAAATATTTTTCTCTTCCCGATACCCCCTTTTATTTCCCCCTGCCGTATATTGCCCCCGGACAATATGTTCACTCAAATCCGTTTCGGTCAAAGGAGTCAGAGACTCGTATACCTTCACCACTTCATTACGGAAATTATCCGCATTAAACACAGCGGGAGGTTCCATAGCAGTCAATGCCACGAGCTGGATCAGATGATTCTGTACCATATCCCTCAGTGCCCCCGTAGTATCATAAAAACCGCCGCGTTGCTCGATTCCGAGATTCTCCACGGCGGTCACTTCCACATAATCTATATAATTACGGTTCCATAAAGGCTCAAAAATACCATTGGCAAAACGAAAAGCTAACAGATTCTGAGCTGTTTCTTTACCTAAGAAATGATCGATTCGGTAAATCTGATGTTCGTCGAATACAGAAGCATAAATTTTATTCAATTTCTCAGCCGACTCCAGATCATACCCGAATGGCTTTTCAACGATAATTCGTGCACGGCCTTTATTCAGATGCACCGACTTCAGGTGCAACGGAATCACACCATACAATGATGGAGGCGTAGCGAGGTAAAACAGCAGGTCATCCGGCCGGCTATCTCCGCTCAGTTCTTCAATGCGCAGGCGAAGCTGTCCGTATCCGCTTTCCAATGCCGGGTCTATTGCCAGATAGTGAAGATGTCCAACGAAAGCGTCCATCTTCTCCTTATTCTGCTCTTCCGACTTCACAAATTTCTCCATCTCATTATAAATGTAAGTCCGATAGTCCGCATCTTCATAAACCGTACGTCCCACCCCGAGAATTTCAAATTCTTCCGGAAGACGCTTGGCTACATACAACGAATACAATGCCGGCATCAACTTACGCTTCGTCAAGTCACCCGAAGCACCAAAGATAGTCATTACAAATTTACTCATATTTCTTTTTTTGCTTATACATTATACGTACCCGACTTTGTATCTCCTCCGTGTCCTGTCCAGTTTTCATGGAAAAAGACTCCTCGTAACTCATCTTTCCGCTCAAATGTATGAGCACCGAAATAATCGCGCTGTGCCTGTACCAGATTGGCCGGAAGATCAGCCGACACTAACGAATAGAAATAATTCAAAGCCGAAGAGAAAGCCGGAACAGGCAGTTCCTCACGCATGGCTTGTGCCACCAGGTTCTTCCAGCCGGACAACAGACCTTTGATCTCTTCTTCAAAATAAGGGGCCAGCAGCAGATGTTTAGGCTTTTCTTTTGCCTCAAATGCCGCAGCAATATCATTCAGGAAAACACTGCGAATAATACAACCGCCTCTCCACATCCGTGCAATCGAAGCCAGATCGAGGTTCCATCCAAATGTATCGGAAGCACGTTGCAACACCGCAAACCCTTGAGCATACGAAACCAGTTTCGAAGCATACAATGCCGAGAAAATCTCTTTTTCCGTATCTTGTTTATTATATACAGCCATCGAGTGCCTGCATTGATATTGCCGGGCAGCAGCTTCACGCAGTTCCTTCCGGGCCGACAAACTGCGTTCAAAAACGGCCGTAGCAATCAATCCCAGTGGCATACCTAATTCCATGGCATTAATCACCGACCATTTGCCTGTCCCTTTCTGTCCGGCGGCATCCAGGATCTTATCAATCAGATAGGCCCCTGTCTTATCTTTATGGCGGAGTATATTACCTGTAATTTCTATCAGATAACTCCGTAGTTTACCTTCATTCCAACGGGTGAACACAGATGCCATCTCCTCGTTAGTCATATCCAGCAGCTCCTTCATCACCCAATAAGCTTCAGCAATCAACTGCATATCACCATACTCTATCCCGTTGTGTATCATTTTCACAAAATGTCCCGATCCGGCAGGTCCCACCCACTGGCAGCACGGAGTACCATCCGGCGCTTGGGCCGCAATACTCTGCAAAATCGGTTTCACCTCTTCCCATGCTTTCTCCGAACCGCCCGGCATGATAGAAGCTCCGTTCAAAGCTCCCTCTTCTCCTCCCGAGACACCGGCACCGACGAACAGAAAACCTTTCGACTCTGCCAGTTTCACTCTTCGGTTCGTATCTTCATAATTCGAGTTACCACCGTCAATCAATATATCACCCGGAGAAAGATACGGGAAAAGTTGCTCCATCAGCTCATCCACCGGACTACCGGCACGTACCATCATCATTATCTTACGAGGCAAAGCGATCGATTCTACAAAAGCCTCTATATCCGTGAAGCCCTCTATATGCTTGCCTTTAGCCCTTCCGTTGATGAAACGTTCCACCACGCCTTCTTCCACACCCGGTACCGTACGATTATACACCGATACGCTCCAACCTCTGCTTTCCATGTTCAGAGCTAAATTTTCTCCCATCACAGCTAAACCAATCAGGCCTATATCTGTTTTATTCTGAGTTGCCATAATTGTAATATGTATCTAAATTGGTTGATTTTTTGTTCTTTTTCTTATTATCTATAACACATATCGAAAATATTTGTTCGGATAGTTTCAGAAAAAAGTATTACTTTTGTAACAAACTGCTAAAACCTCGTAATGAAGAAAATACACATAGGACTTTTGCCACGTATCATCATAGCTATTATACTTGGTATCGCTATCGGAAATTTCCTGCCGACACCTTTGGTACGGCTGTTCGTGACCTTCAACTCCATCTTTGGAGAATTCCTCAATTTCTCCATACCTCTTATCATTCTCGGACTGGTTACCATTGCCATAGCCGATATTGGTAAAGGAGCCGGACGAATGCTGCTTGTCACGGCACTCATTGCATATGGTGCCACTCTTTTCTCCGGATTTCTGTCCTACTTCACCGGAGCCGCCATTTTCCCTTCGCTCATTACTCCGGGAGCACCTCTCGACGAAGTGAGTGAGGCGCAAGGAATCCTACCCTATTTCTCTGTTGCCATTCCACCCTTGATGAATGTCATGACGGCACTGGTCCTTGCCTTTACCCTCGGCCTGGGGTTGGCAAGCCTGCATAGTGACGCCCTGAAAAACGTAGCACGAGACTTTCAAGAGATCATCGTACGTATGATAAGCGCAGTCATCCTCCCGTTGCTGCCCATTTACATCTTTGGTATTTTCCTCAATATGACACACTCCGGACAAGTATTCTCCATCCTTATGGTGTTTATTAAAATTATCGGTGTCATTTTCATACTACATATTTTCTTGCTGGTTTTTCAATATTGCATTGCGGCATTGTTTGTCCGTAAAAACCCGTTCCGCTTGTTGGGACGGATGCTGCCGGCTTATTTCACCGCTTTAGGCACTCAGTCATCAGCCGCCACCATCCCTGTCACACTCGAACAGACCAAGAAGAACGGTGTATCAGCCGATATAGCCGGATTTGTCATCCCGCTTTGCGCCACCATTCATTTATCCGGAAGCACCCTGAAGATTGTGGCCTGTGCTTTAGCCTTAATGATGATGCAGGGCATGCCTTTCGATTTTTCCCTGTTTGCAGGTTTCATTTTCATGCTCGGCATCACGATGATTGCCGCTCCCGGCGTTCCTGGAGGCGCTATTATGGCTTCTTTAGGCATCCTCCAGTCCATGCTCGGTTTCGATGAATCGACCCAGGCATTGATGATCGCCCTCTACATTGCTATGGACAGTTTCGGTACAGCTTGTAACGTAACCGGTGATGGAGCCATCGCTCTGATTATAGACAAGATCATGGGGAAAAGAAAAACTCCCGAAAGCCTCTAATGGCTATCGGGAGTTCACCCTGTTTGGTTATTAATTCCGTTTTATAATGTCATAGCCTGCCCGCCTATTACACCGGCTACAGCACTTGCCACAGCAATAATCAACTTCAATATAATATTCCATCCCGTTTTCTTCATACTCTTTATCCTCCTTCCGTTGTCAATAATTATTATATCAGCAATAAATTTTATCAGGCTGTCGGATCATCCACAATATCTCCACTACCCGATCCGCCATTAATTGCTCCCCCTATCGCACTGACTTTCTGGAATTCCACTCCCTGAAGCAAAGCACGGGTAGTGCCGATAGCTGCGGGACGAGTATATTCCGGAGTAAACAGACAACGAAGAGCCGCCACCTGATTCGGACTCACCTCTTCCTCTTGATCCACTCCATGCCCTTGTGTACAAGCTTTCATCGTGAAAGTGCCTAATCCCTCCAGACGTACCGAACGGCTATTCAACAATTCTTTACGCATGGCAGTCATCAAGTTACGAATCACATTATGAACATCACCCGGTGTCAACGATGATTTTTCAGCTATTACTTCAGCCAACTGTTGTGAAGTTACCATTTTTCCAACTTTCACCAGAGTCAGGTGCCACTGTTTCTTTCCCTCTTTAGTTTTCAACTGCGATTGTCTCGCTCTATAAAATAAAGGCATAATTTTTCTCCTTCTTTACTAATGTTACTACTACGTTTCATTCATGTTTTGTTGATCAACACTGCAAAGATGAAAATTTACAAATTATCGGCAAAGGAAAAAACGGTCCGGAAAGCAGTTTTCTCAGGAAAACTTACAACGCGCTTATTATCTGCACTATAACCCTAAGCTCTTCGTTCAAAACAGGTGCATACACATGTACCCAATATCAGTTAAGTTTTAGTTCATCCGACAAATGCATAGTTCCAGTACAGAAAGTCTCACAATAGTAGTAATATATAGATATTATTTTTAAATTTTGCAATTAAATAATAATACTCCACCATATATGAGTAAAGCAGACTATATTACCAACCAAGAGATAATGCTACTTTTAGCGAAACGCATAAAGGAGTATAGGCTTGCCGCACGGATGAGCCAAAAGGAAATGGCGGAGAAATCCGGTGTGAGTCTTGCTACTATAAGCCATTTTGAACAAGGTGTCAATCAGAACATGACCCTGAATAATTTCATATCATTGTTGCGGATAATCGGCATGGAGCAACGTATAAATGATTTACTGCCTGAGTTGCCCATGCCACTAATGGCACTGAAACAACTAAATAAATTCATTCCCAAAAGAGTAAGGAGAAACAATAATGATACAAAATCTTGACGTGTTTTTATGGAATCGGAAAGTGGGTACATTGGTAGCCTATAAGGAGAAATACGTAGACAAGGTAATCAGTGTTGTCAGCAACTACCAGCGATATGCGCACATAGCAGGAGTTGATGCCTATTGGGGGCATCAAATAAAAGAGGAAATCAATGACCGTATTGGGATGTTATAAGCTAAATATAAAAAATGGGAATATCAATGCTATATTGAATATGAATCATCGTAATTATTAGTTACCATTTGTTTTGTAACTCTATTATTTTTCGACTGTAACTTCTTTTATTTTTTAGACTATATTAGATCTATGGTAGGAAGCATAATATTGACAATATCACTTCGCTTGATGCAAGCAAAAGAAACGCTTCATAAATAGAATATAGACCAAACTCAGCGCAATAATGGTACCCGACAAATACCCATATTCATTCCCCGGAAATAGAAAATACCCGACTATAACTACTGCCTGCACCAACATATACACCAACGAAACCACCATGTGAGGAATTTTCAGCTCATTTGCCATAATCTGGTACAAATGTTTCCGATGTGGCAAACCAATATTCTCATGCAACATCAACCGATGAATTATTGTCAGCACACTATCCACCCCATAGACTGCCAACAAGACAATCCAGCTGAAATTTTCCGTACGGATTATCAGCATACCGATCAGAAAGAGGATCACGAAAGCAATGCTAACCGAACCTACATCCCCCGCAAAACACTTTGCCTGTTTCCGGAAATTGAAGAAGTTAAAGACCAACACAGCACAAAGCATGGTATAAATCAAAGCCGGCTCTACAAATGGAACATATACCCCATTTATAAATGCTAATGCCGTCAGCACCACCAACGAGTATCCACCTGTAATGCCATTAATACCATCCATAAAATTATAGGCATTGATAATCCCTGTGCAAACAATCAAAGCAACCACAATGGTCCACCAAGGCAAGCTGAACAACCCCCATTGATAGAACATCAAAGCCATCGCCGTAAAATGAAACACCAAACGTACCCCCTGAGAAGTAGAACGAATGTCGTCTACAAAACTGATAAAAGTAATCAATGTCAGAGCCAGCATAAACCAAGGATACTCAAACTGATTCGTCAGAAAGTAAGCTAATGCGCCAAAGAAGAAAATGATTCCTCCCCCTCTCAAAGTGATCCGGATGTGCGAACTCCGCTCGTTCGGTTTATCGATGATATTGCATTTATCAGCAATACGGAAATAAAAAAGTTCTGCCAGGAATAGCAGAACTAAGATTAGCAGATAATACATAAACTATTCGTTCTTTTTAATGAAATAAAACCAAAGTTGAAGTCCTAAAAAGGCAAAAGAAATACCCCCTATTAGGAGTCCCATAATCAAAAAAAATTCCACTTACAACACCTCTTTATTCTATCTGAAAATTCCCCAAGACATTCATAGGTTTCCACCCAAGTTCACGCGTTGCCTTTTCATTACTAAAAGTCAAAGAGCTTGTTATTTTACGAAGTTTCAAAGAATTGATCGGAGCTTTTTCACCCAGGCAGTCTCCAACGACAGCCATGCTTTTAGCCAACCAATAAGGAATAGATATTGGTCCTTTTCTACTCAATTGTTTACATATCACCATCTCCAGTTCACGAAAACTCGGCTGGTAACTGTCACAAACATTATATATCCCACCCTTTTCTATTAACATAGGAAGAAGATTTGCAATATCCTGAACCATCAGAACACTTTTCCGGGCTTTTCCCCCGGCAATACTTAAGTACTTACCATTTTTAATACCATGAATCATCGCTCCTAAATTTCCAGGAGGATTAGGTCCGGCAATCAATGAAGGACGAAGTATACTTAACTTTACATTATGCATAGCACACCACCCTTCCAAGTATTTCTCAGCCTTAATCTTACTCAAAGCATAAGGAGTAGTTCCATTTAAAGGATGCTCTTCCGTGATATTCTCACCCGAATCACAACCATAAACAGCAACCGTACTAATAAAAATAAACGCTTTAGGAATACCACTTCGCTCTAAAGCAGTACACAAATTCTTAGTACCTTGAAGGTTCACATCAAAAAAAAGTCGCTTCTCTGCTTCCGTCTTAGGCACGGAATGCGCTTTACCTGCAGCGTGAAAAACGACATCAAATGCATCAATAAAAGTAGGAATATCTGTAGCTATATCAACTAAATAAGTATCCTGAGGAGAAAGCCCAACAGATATAATATTATATGCCCCATTCAAAAGTTGAATAATATTACTACCAAGAAATCCGGATGCGCCTGTAAATAAAAGTGTCATAAAAATAATCTATTATATTATTCGTCTTCAAACGCTTTATCAAGCCAGAGAAAACGTTTATCTAACCAAAATTTCATGTATTGTACTTCATTTTCATAGGCTCCCCATACAGCATAATTAGGCCATGTATTTGAATATAATGTTCCCCATCGATTATTATTTTCAATAGCTGAATAATGTAATGTGTCTGCTGTTTTATTTATGTACATAAAAATATCCTCTTTCCTCTCCATAAAATATTTAAAGCGTTCCTTCACTTTATCAACAAAATAAGTATCTTCAAATAATCTTTTTATCCACGAAGCTTCTTTAACCCAAAAGCCAGTAGCCAATTGATTATTATTATAATTTATATTACCAAATGCAATGTCAAAATCCCAAAGAGGTCCCATCTTTATTTTACCATTAGGAGACACATTCATATAACAACTTGACCAAAACACGGCATCATTATTTTTTGCTATTTCATTGACTAAATACCAATCAACAAAACTATTAACATCTAAATACTTACGGTATCCATTTATCGGATCTTTAAAATTATCACCAAATAAGACTCTTTCAGCTTCTGTTATGTATTCTTTGATAAAACAATACTTTTCATCCCCCACTTCAACATCCGGCTTCTTTATATTCACCAATATCCGTTCCGTTTCAAAATAAGTATCTGTAGCATCCAGTTTATCAAGATGATCAATCTCTAATAAAAATCCATCATCAGTAACATCCACTCTTGAAGTGGACACTTTTACCTGCTCACATAACTGATAAGTACCTTCATACACGTCATTTATGAACACCTCTACAAAATGAGTTCGTGGTGTCCACTCTAATTGTGAGATGCGTCCCATATAAAAAGCAGTCTCATTCCTTAAATTTGTTTTATCTGCATAATTAGCCAATAGCACCCATTCTTTATCCTTTGGAGCGCCCAGCAATGACACTTTCTCCGGAAATTTCAACTTATAAGGTTTTTTAGGGAGAGTCCAAGTAGAATTTCCTCTCCCTTTTATTTTCACATCACTATTAAAAGGAAGAGAATCCCCCCAAATACAGATAGTAGCATTCTTATATTCATTCTTAGAAGAAATGGCACTACCATCTTCCGTTTCTATAAATAAAACAGGCAATTTTGTAAAACACGAAATAGTAATGATATAATGCTTTTCTTCTCCCGAAGCATTAACTACCACATACTCAACTGGTTTACTAAAATCATTTATACTCACCCCACTTTTCTGTTCAATTCCATTTACTAGAATTCGCTCTCCAACAAATTCAAAATGTGCTATTAGTAGCGAATCTTTTATTATATATGGAATTAATGTGGTTATCTCCCCATTGTCAATCCTGCATTCAACATCATTAAGCAAAAGTTTCGGATTATCTGCCTGCAAAAAGTCAAAGGACGTGATTCCGAAATCAATATTATCGAAATCATCATCGTTATCACAAGAAAAAAACAATATGCATATCAATATCCCACAAAAATTTCTTAACGTATTCATACTATTATCGATTATATATTTTTTTATACTCTCCAACCATTTTGTCCACCGTCAGTTTTTCATTAAATATGGCTAATGATCTTGCTGAAAAACGACTATAAATAGCATCATCTTTTAATATGTATTCTATTTTCTTAGCAAAATCAATAGAATTATTATTCACGACATAACCATTTTCACCATTATATACTATCTCACCGATTCCACCGACATTAGAAGAAACAATTGGCTTCCCACAACTCATAGCCTCAATTATTACGATCGGGAGCCCCTCATAATCAGACGGTAATACAAACAAGTCCACCTGTGTATTATAGATGCCTGCATTGGTAATATTTCCCAAACAAAAGACATTATTTGGCAAATTCATCATTTTTTCTTGATTGCCTATCCAAATGAATGCATATTGTGGAAGTAAAGTTGCCACCTCAAGAAATATATCAAATCTTTTTTGTTTAGATATACGAGCTATACACAAAATCTTTTTAGTATAATTCAAGCATTCTTCCGGTAAAGGTAAATTTGTTCTAATATTCGTAGATATTATACCATTATAAATATATCCAACATTATTCGTGATCTTCTCTTTTATGAGATTATCCATATCATATTTACAAACTCCAATAATTGCTTTACAACGATATTGTAACATTCGTTCCAAGAACAAAAAAGGTCTATAAGCTAATCTTATGGAATCAAAACCATGCACAGTATAAATAACTTTTCCTTTGGGAAAGGCTAACCTCCCCAACAATCCTACTTTAGAAGAGTGCAAATGAATTACATCCGGTTCATATCTCCTATATATAGACAGGAAGCTGAACAATACTTTAATATCGTTTATTATAGAAATATTCCTTTTCAAAGCTGGTACATTTATACGTCTTATACGCTTATCCAACAGCTCCCACATCTTTCCATCTCCTTCTCCGGCTATGACAATAACCTCATTTTCCCTACACAATGAATTAACAATATTGATCAATACACTTTGCGCACCTCCTAAATCAGAACGCGTAATCACATGCATAATTTTCATAACAAATAAATAAAAGTAATACTAAAAGTCTGTAGAATTAAATTATTGCAAATAGCCCAAATAAAGATCTTCCCACTCTTTAACAATCGAATTAATATCAAATCGTTTTGCCTTGTCTTTATTAGTATTTCCCAACTGTTCGCGTTCCTCAGGAGACATTATTACTATTTTTTTCATCTTATCAGCCAGTAAAAAAGGATCATGTGTTGGCACCACATATTCATAATCATCCACCACTTCAGCACAGCCCCCGGCATCAGTAGTCAAAACAGGTAAATTAGCAGCCATAGCCTCAGCTAATACAAGTCCAAAACCTTCCCATGCAGAAGATAATACGAAACAATCTGCCGCACTATAATAATCTTCAATATGGATATGAGCACCTGCAAATATTACATTATTTATCAACTTCAACTCTTTTACCTTTTCTTCCAATTCTTTTTTAAGTTCCCCATCCCCTACTATTAGCAGTTTAATATCAGGACAAATAGAGCAAGTCTCTTTAAAAGCCAATAACAGATTCACATGATCTTTAGCTGGGGTCAAACGTGCCACATTTAAGAAAAGGAACTCATTATTGGAAACTGAATATTGAGTTCTAATTTTCAATCTTTTATCTTCATTTCTTCCAAAGCGAACAAGATCAATGCCATTATAAACAGTCATACTTTTATTTCGTCCGAAAGCTTTTTGCTGAATAAAATAAGTTGTAGCTTCCCTTGAAACATTCGTATTTATGTCCGACAAGAAATCTGTATATTGATATATTTTCATCCTCAGCCGTCCTTCTATATTTTTATTGTGCTCAGTAGATATCAAAAGAGGAATATGACAATGAAGACGTAATAATCTTACAAAAATATTAGCATGAACCATATTTCCATGGACTACTTGAGGAGAAAAAACTTTAAGAAACTGTTTAGCTTTCAATTGTGCTTTTAGCAAACTGAAAGGATTCTTTGACAATCCTAAACTTTGAACTATAATATCTCTATCAATGCGGTCTTTAAACCAGTTCTCGCCAGTCAAATACAAGATAGCTACATGATGTCCCCGCCGCCTCATTTCATTGGCCAGACAAACGGTTATAGTCTCAGCACCTCCAAGAGAAAGTCCCGTAATAACATATACAATATTCATATTATCAAGAAAATAGACGTTTAAGCAGCAAATGCAAAGAAGGAAATTTTTGCTTCAAATAAAATAATAAATACATATGAATATAACATCGATGAATTACCGCTCCTACAGGAAGTTGCACTTCCTTGAATAAACGAATATTCTCATTATTCATATTTCTCAGATTAGCAGAAGCTCCTCCTACATTAAAGACAGTCACATTCACATTTACATATTCATACTGTATACCTTCAAGAATCAACTGGACCCACAATTTATAATCAGCACTATTTCGGTAAGCTGTATCAAACCTTGTGTTTTTCATTAATGTAGCCTTTACAAAAGTAGCTGGCTGCTGAAAAGGACAGGTAAATAGCATTGCTAATTTCCTCGGAATAATAGACGGTCGACAAAGTTTCGTTCTCTTATTTTCAGAACTAATAAACATATTTCCGGCAACAATATCCTTCTGTGTCTTGGCTAGAAATAATGATATATTATACAACGTCTTATTATCATAATAAAAATCATCACTATTCAAATAATGCACCCAATCACCCGTTACATAAGGCAATGCTTTATTCATTGCATCATATAAGCCCTTATCAGGCTCACTTACGTATTGAAATAATACATTTTTTGCTTCAAATAATCGCTGATACTTCAGTATCATCCCTAACGTACCGTCATTGGAAGCGCCATCAATTACTATGTATTCATAAGGAAGATAATGCTGATTCAAAACAGAAGTAAAAGTTCTTTCTATCGTATCTACACTATTACGACAAACAGTTATAACTGTTATTCTGAGATTCATACTTTTCAATATTTTCGACATTAAGAGATAATATTATCACAAACCAACTAAATGCATAATAATAAGAAGTATTGGTATGTAAATAGACTATACTAGAAAATAAGCTAAACAGCATGTATTTACTAAAAACAGATTTAGAGAACAATAATTTTACAAATACTGAACAATAGAAACACACAAACAAGAATAATCCTATAAGTCCCAAATCTCTAATGATATTCACATATGTACTAATAGCCGCTTCCAGATTCAAATAATCATAAGACCCCGGGCCATATCCCCACAATAAATGCAAAAGTGAGTAATGTTCTCTTATATAATCCAAGGATTCTTCATTTAAGGATGTACGAGAAGAAAAAGATGTACTATCAAATTTAGACAATATAATAATATCAAATACTGCATCTAACTCTTGTTTATACAAGCTATAAAACAATAGCAACACAGAAAAAAGCAACAAAATTTTTAAAGCAAAATATTTTCTTGATGAAAACAGAAAAAGAATAATAAGATAAAAAATACTTAAGATAAAAAAAGTAGTACTAAAAGCAAATAGCATAGCTAATATAGTCAATACTATCAATACTATATTTTTCAACCGAAACAATCGTCCCCTTTCCATGTAACAAATCACAGGAAAATATAACAAAACAAACATTGCAAAATATCCTGATTCTACAAAAAAAGAACGACTTCTTATCCCCAAAATGAAGATAGGATCATAATCACTACCATATGGACGAGGAATAAGATTTGTAAACCCTATATTGAAAATATTCACATCAAGATATTCTAATATAGAAAACGAAACGGTTATATAATAAATTATATATAATACATGATTTATTTTATTTATTGGTATCCTCTTAAATAAAGAAAACGGCACTACAAAAAAAAGTAATATAGAAGTAGTCCAAGCAGCAGAATGTGAAATCAATTTTAAATTCCCATCTGAAATATTTAGCAAGAAAGAAACATAAATATTCAATAAAAGCAAGCAAAGTATACCTACTTGGACATTTAATATAACGTAGTGTTTATACAACAAATAAATCAAAAGTGAAAGAGATAATAAAACGGAAAAATTAATTGTTCCACTTATAGCGAAGGCATGTACAAAAGGAAAAGAGAAAATATATAAAACATAAAATCGTGACAGCCATTTAAACTGTTTATTTTTAGGAATTTCATGATTAGATAAATCACACAATAGTTTATCCATAATAGAATGTTCTACTATTTTTAAATAGTTTGATTTATATTTCTAATAAGTCTACAAGGATTACCTCCAGCAATACAATCAGCAGGTATATCATTCGTCACAACTGATCCTGCGCCAATAATGCTTCGAGCACCAATATGTACCCCTTTTAAAATTATGCTTCGAGCACCAACCAAGACATCATCATCTATGACAATTCCTTTATTTATCTTAAACTTTTGATCTTTCTGTCCATCACGACGATATAAAAAATTCAAGCTATGAGCATCACTATCCATTAAAATACAATCACCACCAATATTCACGTTATTACCTATAACTATAGACTGATGTGCCCATATACACCCAGAGCTAATTCCCACGTTATTTCCTATCCGTAATGAAGCATTCTGATTAATAGTAATCACCCCCTCTAGATTTCGGCAAAGAGGATTCAAACAATCACCACTTGTAAAATGAAACTCATCACCAATAACAGCAATACCCCCTCTAGCAATGTATAGATATATTTTATTATATAATTTACAGCCTTTCCCCATAGAAACACCGCACAAATAGAACTTTATAAGATTCCATCGCATATAAAATTCAGCTTTAATACGCCTTGGTATACGTAAAAACTTACCTACTATATAAAACATCACCAACACATTTAGCCAATAAATAAAATCAAAATATTAAATATAACTATCCTTACACACCCACTTCTTAATTAATTTTTTCACTTCCTTATAAAAAGATTTAGGAGGTCTATAGTCACCAAAAAATGTTTTAGACAAATATTTATAATATTCCTTTCTCCAAGGATGATCACAACCGCTCTCCCAAGGTTTAGGTCTAGAAACATAATGAATTATAAATGGATCTTTTACTTCATCATAAATTATATTTTTATAGTCTTGATGATCACATACAATATTACCATCAACATCTATATCAGATATAGCAAAAATACTCTTCTTAAAATAAGGAGTAAGCATATTCCATCTGCAAGAGAGACGTAAACATGATCTATGCAATACAGCATTTAAGACATCTTGATCATGATATATTATTTTATCATTATTATTTTTTAAATATTCAAGTAACTTTTTTGTAATATGGTTAGTTCTCCAATATTCCAAATTTATCAATAATACACCAGCATTAAAATAGCCATATTCTAATGGATATCCTAAACGAAGAATCGTATCAACATTCCAATCTGCTATTTGATAAACAGCCCCAATAGCGTATTCTTTTAATTGAGTATTCATCAAAACAGAAATATCGTGTCTAACAATAATATCACAATCAAGATATAATACTTGTTTCACACTAAGAGGTAAAATATCAGCAATTAATAGTCTATAATAAGTCGCTATACTTATGTGACTAACACAATCTAGCCGAGGCATCGGACAATTTTTTAAAAATAAATTATTTACAACAATGAGATGGAAGACACCACCATTGTTCATAACAAGTTCTTGCAAAATACGTTCATTAGCAACAGTTAGTCCTTCAGTAAGAATATAAATATTAACATTCTTATTGTTACTCAACAATGACATAATTGTAGCCGAACAATGCTGAACAAAATTATCATCTGTAGACAATACAATATTCATTCTCTATATTTTATTATTTTTGCAGGATTCCCTGCGACAACAGCATATTGAGGTACATTTTTTACGACAACACTACCCGCGGCAATGACAGCGCCTTTTTTTATTATCACCCCTGGTAATAAAACACTATTTGCCCCTACCCAAACATCATCTTCAATAATCACATTATTTTTATCCTCATTCCACATTTGTTTATTTATTAGCATATTCTTTGCTATTCCATGATTAGACGCTACAATTGTAACATGTTGAGATATGGAACAATTATTGCCAATACGTATAAAGCCCCCACCAGACCTAATATTATTAAATTCGCCTATATAAGTATTATTTCCAATTTCTAAAAACGAATTATCAATTGAATTAAATGGATCATTCGATACAACAAGAAGTGTATAATCCCCTACATACGAACCATTTCCTATTTTCTTTATTTGATTAATTCTCTCATAACATACACATGAACGACGACTAATTTGCGCATTAGGAAATTTAAATCTTAGTAGCCAAAGACGAAAATAAGATATCGGTAAAATATAATTCTTAATCATATTATATTTCATAAATATTGTTCTCCTATTTATTATAATTAATTTTATCGAGCAGTACTGAAATAAAAAAATAAGTTTTAATTAAAAAAAATTCCCAAAAAGTATTTTTTTCAATTTGATGCAATGAATATAAATATGGTACATTATGCACTTTATAAATATATTTAAATTTACATAGAAGAATTGCCAATTTTATTCTATCACTCATTTGAATACTTCCATTATGACATCTATATATCGTAAGCCTTTTTCGTAAAAAATAAAAAGGAATACCTTTTCCAGTTATTTTTAACCACATTGGCCAATCTTCTAATAACTTTATACTCTCGTCAAATCCACCTATACATTCCCATAACGACTTTCTCATAAAAACACTAACCGCTGGAATATAATTCATCGTTAGCAAAGCTTTATACTGCAGACACCCATTAGGTTTTGTATCTAAGAAGTCATACCACTTATTATACCAATCATAGTTTCTGATATCGTCTCCAAAAACATCTATCATAGAAGATACAATTTTAATATCTCTATTAGTTTCAACAAAACGAACAAAATCTTCAATACAGTTAGGAACCAGTAAATCATCACCAGCAATACCTTTTATCCATTCAGCATTTGCAGCTTTGTAACACCTATTACAATTAGCTGATATACCAGTATTATAATCAGAAGTAACTATAATAACATTCGCAAAATGCATTCTATATTTTTGGACCCATTTCCGACATATATCAACAGTATTATCAGTAGAACAATCATCACTAATAACTAATTCGATATTTTTATACGTCTGTTCTTTTATACTCTCCAAAGTCTCTAAAATAAATATAGAAGAATTATAAGTTATAACACAGACAGAAACTAATGGAACATCACACATAAACTATCTTTAAAAAAAGTATACTATTTATACAAATCACACATATAAACCCACACAGCTCCATGATGCGAATTATTTACATAAATATAAAAAACTCAACTTAGTTGTTGCTTAGTTTTAAGAAGCCATAAATAAAGACATAAACAAAAGCTAACGAGCGTCATCTTTTATCAACAAACAAATCAATAAAACACCTATCGCTTTATAACTTTTATTATTTCAGATAAATCCTCAACTTTTCCCAAATATGCAACAACTATATATATCAAAGGACCTAAGAGTACTCCAACAATCAATTGTTCTAAACAAGAGGTACAAATATTTAATACTGGAATTAATACCATTACCATGCATCCAGTCGACAGTATGATCTTAATGCACCCCTTTAATTGTTTAAATCCTCCATAGCCAAATAATTTTCCTGGATAATAAGTATTTATAAAATAACAAATAATAGTTGAAACTAAATTTCCTACAACAACAGCCTTAACACCTAATGGAATAGTGAATATCATAGTAAGCACAATTACAGGCAACTTCATTAAATCAACTTTAAGATATAAATCCGATCGACCAATAGCATTTAAAATATTCATATTTAATACACTAATAGGAGTTAATATCCTAGCAAAACACAACCACTGTATTAAAGGAACTGCCGATAACCATTTATCAGTCAATACTAATCTCACCAAAGGAAATGCTAAGACAGCTAGCAGTGTCATCACAGGAAATACAATAAAAGCTGTCATTGAAAGCATCTTACTATAAACAGTGGCCAAACGTTTTCTGTCAGATTGTATTGAAGCAAACAAAGGATATGTCACTGCGTTTAATATCTCTCCAATCGTTCCAACTGCTACATCTGTTATTTGAGTTGAACGTGTATAATATCCCAATTCCGATGCATGAAAACGTTTTCCAATTGCGATGGTATAAATATTATCTAAAACCACTGCATAAATTCCAGCGAACAATAAATTTACACCAAAAGAGAACATACTTTTTAATGATCGAAAAGAAAAAACCCATTGAGGACACCAACGTGTAAAAGCAGACAACAATACAGAAATCAAGCAAGTACATAGTAAAGTTTGATAAACTAACGCCCATACTCCATAATTACAATATGCCAAAAAAACTCCTATTAACCCACTGATCAAAGTACTAATAAAGTTAACTTGAGCTAATGTCTTAAAATCAATTTTGATTAATAATCTAGCGCGTTGAACAATATTAAAAGAGCCCAAAATTACATTAATAGCTAAAACTCTTAATATCGTACATAAACTTGGTTCAGCATAAAAATCAGCAACAATAGGTGCAAAACAAAATAAAACGAAATAAAATAAGATAGCTACTCCAATATTAAAATAGAAAACTGTAGAAAAATCAACTTCGTTTCGATCTTGTTTCTGAACAAGTGCTTTAGAAAACCCACTTTCTATAAAAATCTGTGAAACAGACATTAATATGGCTAGCATACCAATAAGTCCATAATCACTAGGGGATAATAACCGAGCTAACAATAACCCTATTATGAACGACACCCCTCTCACTGAGGCTTTTTCAACAAAACTCCATACAAAGCCAATCAGTGCCTTATCACGTAACGCCCCCACTATATTAAGCTAAATTTATATGTATAATTTTTCAATAGCAGAATATATATTATCAGTCGCTGTCTGACGGTTTATAGGCATCAAATACTCTTTATAAAAAGCTATTCTACCCTCACGTAAAGGATCTTTTCCTTCTAATAATAAATTAATGAAAAAATCAATATCCTCTCTTGAATTAGCCTTATAATGTATATTCCATGAAATCTTTCCCATCTCGTTTAATTGCTTTTCAATTCCTTCCCGACATAAAAACAAAGCCGGTTTTTTAGTATATAAATATTCAGTCATGAATGATACACTATCAAAAATCATTGCATCAGAAGTCATAAAAAGATCAATATAGTCTGACATTTCCAATTGAGTATTCTCCATCGTTTCCCAACAATGATAATAAGCATCTGTACGCTCTTTTCCCCACAAAGCATGTTTATACAACTTAGGTTTCAAAATAGGATGGGGTTTAAAAGCAATCTGTAATATATTTTTATATTTCTTTGCAACTTCAAGCATATAATCTGAATATTGCAAAAAAGTAGAAAAAGTTATTGCTTCCTCTGCGAGATTTCCAATCGTATGATGTGGAGCCCATATCAATTTTATTTGCTGTGTATTTTTCCAAACATTAATTGGCTGATAATCTTTATCAAAAAAAATATCAAGGCCGGGATAACCAGTAACTAATACATTCTTAGCTCGTACAAGAGAATGTTTTTTTGCTATTTTTTTACTTATGTCACTTTCTAAAAAGAAACGCCAAACAAAATTCTGCAAAGGCTGGTTATATTGAAACTCATATAACCAATCACAAGTATAAGAATATGGAACATAACAATTTAAAGAATTAGTGTAATTAGTAATATAATATTCTTTTTTCGTTATCCCAAAATATGGATTTGTAAAAAAAACAATATCTGGACAAAGTTCTGTTTTTACATCAAGCCAAACTTTTCTATGCCGATCATAAGCATTAACAAAATGATAATTCTTATTAGTCAACATTTTTTCAACCTCGCACATTTCATCAAACATATTGGCTTCCCCTTGTGATATATAAGGACAAATAACAATAATTGGATTTAGCCGTTTATTTTTGCACATTTTTTTATATAATCCATCTAATTTCCAAACAGAAGCGTGTATTATAAAAAAAACTACATTGATGCGTTTCTTATTTTTCAATCTCTTTTTTATCCAATAATAACGATATTGAAAAAGCAAGAATCTCAGTAATACATAAGGTTCGAAAAGTAATTTACGGATGACATATTTACTTTTTTTTAAAAACGTATTTATAAATAAAAAACAGTACCTTAACATTTTTAAAAAGCAGAAATAAGTCCAACAACTTTTTGTATTTCTTCCGAAGTCATAACCGGACTCATCGGCAAGCTTAACTCTTCCGCATGAATTTGTTCTGTAATCGGAAAACTTAAGTTATTCCATTCTTTATAACACCCCTGCTTATGAGGAGGAATAGGATAATGAATTATAGTCTGAACTTCATTTCTAACCAAATATTTTTGTAATTCATCGCGTTGTTTGCAACGAATTGGAAAAATATGAAAAACATGGCTATCCCAATCATTTACTATTGGAACAATTATTTTAGGATTCGTAATATTGCCAATATAATATTTCGCTACTTCTTTTCGAATAGCTAAGTCTTCATCTAAATATTTCAATTTTACATTCAATACAGCTGCCTGTATTTCATCTAAACGGCTATTGCGACCTATATATTTAAATACATATTTCTCCGTTGAACCATAGTTAGCAATGGCACGTATTACCTTTGCCAATTCTTGATCATTAGTAGTTACAGCTCCGGCATCACCAAATGCACCTAGATTCTTACCCGGATAAAAGCTATGACCGGCTGCATCGCCTAATGAACCCGTTTTTTTTCCATCATACAAACAGCCATGCGCTTGTGCATTATCCTCAATCAACTTTAGATTATACTGTTTACAAATCTTATCAATCTTATCAGTATAGGCACACTGGCCATATAAATGTACTATCAATATTGCTCGTGTTTTAGAAGTAATTGCAGCTTCTATCAAGTTATCATCAATTTGATAAGTCTCAATGGAAGGTTCTACCAATACAGGCTTTAAACCGTTTTCTGAAATGGCTAGAATAGAAGCAATATAGGTATTAGCCGGCACAATCACTTCATCACCTACTTGCATAATTCCCAATTCAATATAAGCCCGAAAAATCCAAATCAAAGCATCTAAGCCATTGGCACATCCCACTGTATATTTTGTTCCTATGTACTTGGAGTAATTCATTTCGAATTCTTCATTTTCTTTGCCCTGAAGATACCAGCCACTGTCAACAACCCGATTAACAGCCTCATGAATTTCCTGTGAGTATTTCTGTGTTATTTTTTGTAAATCTAAGAATTTTACCATCACTTTATATTATATATTCCAATCCGTTTTTATCTTTCTTTTCTAAATCTAACAAGATTCCCTCATTAGTAATATATCCATGATGAACAGCCGGGTTACCATACCAAACAGTATTGGCCGGAATGTCTTTGGTTACGACACTACCAGCACCAATAAATGCATATTCACCAATTGTATGCCCCGCCATAATTGTTGAATTAGCACCGATTGATGCACCTTTTTTAACCAAAGTTTTTAAAAATAAATCAGGATACATTTTAGAGCGAGGTACTTTATCGTTTGTAAAAGTTACATTAGGCCCAATAAATACATTATCTTCCAAGGTTACTCCGTCCCACAACTGAACACCGGATTTTACCGTAACATTATTGCCTAATTTAACATCATTCTCAATTAGCACATTGGCGCAAATATTACAGTTCGAACCAATTTCTGCACCGGGTAAAACTATACAATACTGCCAAATATGGGTATCATTCCCTATTTGTTGAGATAAAACTTCGGAAGATGGATGTATTCTAATCATTTTTATACCTTATAAAATCTTGATAATCTCTTATATAATCATGTTCATCATAAATATGGGAAGCCAATACCAAACAAACAGCTCCAGACGAAAAATCATCTAAGGTTCTCCAAATACCAGGAACAACTAAAAGTCCTTGATAAGGACGATTCAGTACAAAGGAACGTCTTACTTTTCCATCGTCTAAAGTAACGGTAAAACTACCACTGGCAGCAACAATCAACTGGCGTAGTTCCTTATGAGCGTGTCCGCCACGACTCTCGCCCCCAGGAATATCATATAAATAATAAGTACGCTGTATATCAAAAGGAACCGTAAAACTATTTTCAACTACAGTAATATTTCCTTTCTCATGATGATGCTTGTCCAATTCAATTATTGTACAATCATAAACGCAAGTATTCTTCATCGTACCATCTCCTCTTTAATTTTAATAAAATGAGGAGAAAACTGCTCTCTTCCATAAAACCCCATTTTATCTCCTCCTTTTCATTTTTAAAAAATCATTATAGTCCCGAATATAATCTTTCTCCTCATAAACAGTTGAAGACAGTATTAATGCTAACGAATTTGTAGAAAAATTATTTATCTCGCGCCATAAACCTTTCGGCACATAAAGTCCATAATAAGAACGATTTAAAGAGAACGTTTTTCGTTCATTACCATCATCTAAAATTACATCAAAGCTACCAGATAAAGCGACAATAAACTCTTCATTTTCTCTATATGCATGTCCACCACGTGACTCACCACCGGGAACATCGTAAATCCAATAAGTTCGCTCTATCGTAAAAGGAATATTTTTAAGTTCCTCTATAATAGACAAATTCCCTCGTTTATCCAATACTTTAGGAAGTTGTATTATTCTCACAGCATCCATTTTCATTTCTTAGAAATCTCCTCAATCACTTTTAGTAAATATTGCCCATATTGATTTTTTAACATTGGTTTAGCCAATAATCTCATTTTTCTCAAAGAAATCCAACCTTGCCTCAACGCAATACCTTCTAAACAAGCAATCTTTAAACCTTGTCGTTTTTCAATCACTTCAATAAAAGTGCTTGCCTCAGATAAAGAATCATGTGTACCTGTATCCAACCAAGCAAATCCTCGTCCTAATATTTGAACTTTTAACTCCTTAGCTGACAAAAATCGCTGATTAATTGTAGTTATTTCTAACTCTCCACGAGGAGAAAGTTCAATATTTTTAGCTATTTCTACGACCTTGTTAGGGTAGAAATAAAGCCCCACAACGGCATAATTAGACTTAGGAGTTTGAGGTTTTTCTTCAATACTAAGCACATTTCCATCCTTATCAAACTCCGCTACACCATAACGTTCAGGATCACCAACCCAATAACCAAAAACAGTGGCTTTGTTTTCTGACTCAGCAAAATGAACCGCTTCACGTAACATATGCGTAAAACCTTGCCCGTAAAAAATATTATCTCCTAAAACTAAGCATACAGAATCATCGCCTATAAACTTCTCACCAATAATAAATGCCTGTGCCAAACCGTCTGGGGAAGGTTGCTCGGCGTACTCAAAACGTACTCCAAAGTCAGAACCATCACCCAGCAAACGTTGAAAGCCGGGTAAGTCATAAGGAGTGGAGATAATCAATATTTCACGAATCCCTGCCAACATGAGTACAGAGATAGGATAATAGATCATCGGCTTATCAAATATCGGAAGTAACTGCTTACTGACTCCTTTGGTAATCGGATATAAACGTGTACCAGATCCACCGGCTAAAACAATACCTTTCATACACAGAAAATATAAATATTCCTAAAATTATTTTATATTAGGGTAAATAATTTGATCTATAATCATTCGTCCAACAGTTTCTATTGCTTGATATTCTATTTTATGAGGTAATCTCACACTAAATGTTCTATAAACCTTATCTAACAATTCTTTGGTATAAAACAAACAACCATTTTCTACTCGATCAACACCATCTAAATAAATAGAGCATTTATTAGCTACACGCATTTCCTCCATCGAAAAAATAGTAGTATCAAAATAAGAAGTAACCTTTTGTTTAGTTCCATCAATAATATAAGGATACCCTCCTATTTCACCTTGTGCACCTGGAGAATGAAATTTGATCTTCTTATGATTACGAATAGCATCTAAAATAGAATATATAATATCAAAATTACTAGAAGCATTCATCATATTTCGTTTCTGATCCACAGGCATAGGTATCATGCATGATCGCAGGAGATCTTTCGTATCATAATTACATTTTTTGCCTTGATACCTAATGTCTAATAAAACGTTTTCTCCCTCTGCATGCCCTTCTTTACTGATAACAACATCATGAAAATGACTGACAGCTAAGGTTACATCAATATTATTCAAATTATCAATACCCATCTTGTCTGCAATATAAAATTTTATCCTCGGAATCAAGTGATTGAGGTTTCCGCTCCCAAAATCAAAAAAGGTTTTTCCCGCAGATTTCAACCAAGGAATTACTGCATCCGAATAAGAAGTATTGATCGTGATAGCATCACAATCAGCCAGTTCATAGGCCGCCATTATATTTTTCGCATAACGCATAGAGAGAGGTGTCCATACACCGTACGCACGTAATTTACTCCAAGATATACTTCCATACTTGAGTCCCGAATAGACACGGCTACTATTAATGATAAAATCCGGTTGATGTTTTTTCAAAATCTCACTTATAGTCTGTATACTATCAAGGTCACATTCTGATTCTATAAAAATTTTACTCTGTAACTGTTTCCTAATCGTAGCAGCGGTCTTCACAATATTAACATCCTTAAGCATCTTTTCCGAATTACGACCAACTACAACAATGCGTAACTGAGGATCAGACAGACTTAATAAATAGTCAAGTAAATACAACCCTACACTACCTAAACCAATAATCATGATGACTATTGGAGAATTATTTTCAATCTTGCCTTGCAATAAGGCTAATTTTTCATTTATATTTTTCATTTTGTCAATAGTGAATTTACTTTCTGATAATCCGCAACTGTATTACAATTAAACCAAGTGTTCAAAGCAATAAAGTTCAAATCGCTTACAGGAATATTATCAAAATAAGCTTGAATTATTTCCAAATTAGTACCTTGTATTTGTTTGGGAGACAATAGGCTGATAACCGAGTTCAATTTGCTTAAAGAAGTAAATTTCCAAATTTGGCCAGAATTATAAATGGCTTTTATAGGAGAAGGAATAGATAACAAACTATGATTAGTGTCATAAATATAATGAACTTTGTCAATTTCATCAACATATAAGGCCACAGCTTTCTCAGAAGTAATAAATTCATGATTAACCGTAATCACATCATACAATGATTTTTTTACCAAAGAAAAACTTTCATTATCAAAATACAAATCCCCCTCAACAAAAATAATTTCGTTCGCAACCTCAGGAACTCTTTCAACACCTTTAATCAAGCTATATCCGGACCCATAATCTTTATAATGAGCATTATATACTAATTCTATTTGCGGTCCAAGATTGCTCAAATATTTTTCGGCATACATTACCAATTCATCATACAAATACCCTCCAACAATGATAACACGCTCAAAATCAAGAACTTTACACACAATCTGGTACAATAAAGAATGTGTAGGGGAATCCTCGTAATATAAACACTTTAACACGTTTCTCGAGGTATCGCGATTAAAACGGCTTGATATTCCCGCAACTGTTACAATCAGAACTTTCATTTTTTCAAACTTTCAACACACATATCCAATCCTTCAGAAAGCGAAACGATCGGTACCCAACCAGTTCTTTTACGAATTTTGTCTGTATTCAAAATCCTACGCTCAGGATCAGATGCACGATATCCCTCAAAATGAATTGTTGGATTATAGATGTCTAATTTGGAACCAATCATAGAAACAAGGTCTAATATTGAGATTTCTTCATCAGTAGCAACATTATAAACAGTTCCATCCAACGCCATATCCGATTGCATCAGCGCAAGTACAGCACGGCAACTATCAATATTATGTAAAAAAGAGCGCCTATTCTTTTTAGAATTCTCTAATAAGATTACTTCTTTATCTTCCAATAAACTATTAATAATATGGGGAATTATATGCTTAGCAAAACGTTCATGATTACTATAGACATTAGCAAAACGAATGGAGCAACCTCTAATATAACCTTTATCAACAGCATCTTTTAAAAAAAATTCCGTCAGCAACTTTCCCACCGCATAGCTTGTACGCTGACTATGTTCCGCTGAGGCAAGTACAAGATAATCATCTTCTTTCACACCTCCATTTTCATTCCACGATTGCATCGAATAAACTTCAGAAGTAGAACAATTGATAAAAATAGCAGCATCAAGGCTTATTGCCTGGTTAAGAAAATCCCGCATAGACAAAACATTTGTTTGGAATGTATGCTCCACTTCATAGAAATGTTCTGTATGTACTACTGCGGCACAATTTATATAGATTACTTGCGCAAAATCATTTCGCACTCTCAAAATCCCTTCTTTAACATGTGACATCTGACTTTCATTGTTCAAATCATATTCAAAGAAATGAAAATGAGAAGATTCCATAATGTCTTGTACCGAATCCAAAGAACTGGCAAAAAAATTATCAAAACCAATTACCGAATGTCCTGCTTTCAGAAGTTGCCGAGCCAATTCACTGCCCGTCATACCTGTCACACCACTAATCACATATAAATTATTCATGTCAATATATTATCTATATACCTGTTAATATTCTATCTTTATAAAAAGGATCGATGCCGTCCGGATACAAATTCCGCTCTGACTCAATATCATAAGACACAGCATTAAAATGTACTGAGCCGCTATCGACTTCTATATATACATATTGCGCACGAGGATTCTGATTCCTAGGCTGTCCCACAGAACCAGGATTTATAAAAACTGTCTTTTTTTTGTTTCGAAGATCAGGACGGTCCACTTTAAAATAAGACTCCATATAATGAGGCTGGTGTGTATGCCCGGAAAAAACATAATCATAAGTACTATAACGAATATCATGAATCTTCTCTGGCAGTAACTTGCCCCAATAAGGGTCAGCAATATCACCATGTAGAAATAGTATATTCTTTCCTGATAAATTTATAGAAAAAAAACCTTTCTGATTCATCCTATTTTGAATATAAGAATAAGATGAATCTGAAAGCACAGATGATGTATATTCCAACAAACGTTTACCTCTCTCTGTGGAAAAATGGCTCAAATCCAAATCTAATAAAGCTTTTTCATGATTTCCCATCAAGTTTACAATAACAGGGCACGAAATCTGATTTAATGCATTAATAACTTCATTGGGACGCATACCGTAATTAACAATATCTCCCAATGAAACAATCGCATCTGGCTGATATTTAGAGAAAGCATCATCTAAAACAGCAAGTAGTGCAGTTAAATTCGCATGTATGTCAGAAAGAATAATTAATTTATCCATTGGTAATAAAGTCCATAAAATGCTCTTTATTCTCTACCGGAGTAGTCGTAGGGCGACCCAGATCATCACGTGAATCGATCCGGACCTTAATTTCAAGAAGAACCGGGCCGGACAGGCCGGACAGCTTCTCAAGCGCACACGAAAGCCCTTCCTTGTCGGAGGCAGTCAGTACATGCGCATAACCGCAACCTTTCGCTATCGAGGCGATATCCAGACGGAAACCGAGCGTGGGTTGACCGCCGACAGATTCATGCGCACCGTTGTTGAAAAGGACGTGCCTGTAATTCTTGGGAGAAAGATCGCCGATATTGCTGACAGCACCCATGTGCATGATAAAGGCACCGTCACCGTCAAGACAGTAGACACGGCGGTCAGGCTTCTCAAGGGCAATCCCCAGGGCAATGGAAGAACTGTGCCCCATGGAACCCACAGTTAGGAAATCCCTTGCGTGCCCCTGCCCTTTCGATTCACGGTACTCGAAAAGCTCACGGGAGAGCTTGCCCGTGGTGGAAACCACAATGTCATTGTCCCCGAGGTGGTCGACAACCTGCATTAGCGCCTCCTCGCGGGACAGAGGATAGTCATTCAAGGCTTCCTGACGCAATTTATATTTTCCAAACGTATCTTTACGGATGACAATCGCATGGGGAATCGACCGGCTCTTCGCCGAGACAACCGCGTCATGGATCTGTGCCAGGGCCTCGTCTTCATCCGTATCCAGAATTATAAAAGGAATTTTCATGGCTTTCAGAAGATCAAGGGTAACCTCGCCCTGCTTCTTATGCTGGGGTTCGTCTTTCGTGCCGGGCTCACCGCGCCAGCCGACCAGCAAAAGAAGAGGAAGGCTGTACACTTTCTCGTCCGCAAGGGACAAGAGGGGATTCACCGTATTTCCCAGACCGGAGTTCTGCATATAAACCAAAGGAACGTTGCCAGAAGCCATATAATAACCGCAGGCAATGCCCACCGCGGAACCTTCATTGGCGGCGATGATATGCTTACCACGCGGAGCATGATCCGTGATATAGGCGCAAATATTCTTCAAAAGGGAATCGGGAACACCCGTAAAGAAGTCAACACCGTGATGAAGGAACGTATCGTATATCTTTTCTACACTTACCATAACCGTCTGATTTATTTAGTGCCCGGAATCAATTCCAGAATTTCCTTGATAGGCATACAAAGCGGACGGACCTCCTCGGCGCGCTCGTTTTCAAGGATGGTCCTGGCCACGTTCATCATGGCCGGGTAAGCGGCACGGAGAAGGTGGTTGGCGTAAATGACTACGTTGGCACCCCATTCGTGAAGTTCGGATTCGTGCACATGGTCATAAGTCGTCGGAACAACGACAATGGGAAGATGGGCGTATTCTTTGCGGAAAGTCCGGCAGAACTCACGGATATCCTCACCCGACTTATCCTTGCTGTGGATCATGATGCCGTCCGCACCCGCCTGTACATAGGCATAAGCACGTTCGAGGGCGTCACTCATGGGTTTGCCGGCAATAAGGCTTTCGATACGCGCAATGATCATAAAGTCACCGGTGACCTGGGCATTCTTCCCTGCTCTGATCTTATCGCAGAAACCCTCGATACTATCCTGAGTCTGGATAGCGTCAGTACCAAAAAGGGAATTCTTCTTCAGACCGACTTTATCTTCAATGATTACCGCAGAAATGCCGTGACGTTCCAGAGTGCGCACAGTAAAGACAAAGTGTTCGATCTTGCCACCCGTGTCTCCATCAAAAATAATAGGCTTGGTGGTACATTCAAGGATATTGTTCAGGTCCTGTAAACGGGTGGTAAGGTCGACCGCTTCAATATCCGGTTTACCCTTACTCGTGGAGTCGGTCAGGCTGCTGGACCACATGCCGTCAAAGACCTCGCGCTTATCACCCTTCTGGACTTCAAGATTCTCAATAATCAGACCGCAAAGACCGTCGTGAGCCTCCAGGATACGGACCACAGGCTTGGCCTGGATCAGGCGGCGGAGGGACTTAAGACGTACGTCAGGGGTAGTCCCGATCGCCTTGATATCCTTGTCGAGCGAGGAGGAGTTGATGCCCCGGGTATAAGGGATCTCGATTACCTTGCCCCCCTGGGCGTTCATCACCTCAAAAACCTGTTCGCGCACCTCGCGCAACGGGCCCGTTTTCCAGTCGTCACCGTGGATGATATAGTCAGGCTTGAGTTTTTCCAGATTCGGAACATAGCTCCAATCCTCCTGGGGAACAACTTCGCAAACCCCTTTGATATTCTCAACAACCTCCTTACGCTGATCATAGGTAAGGTAAGGGAGGCGTTTGTGTTCGGCGATGGCCTTGTCCGTCAGCAGACCGACGATGACATCACCGTATTTAGTAGCTTCATGAATAATATGGATCAACCCCGGATGCATGATATCCGCGGTCATACCGACATAGATTTTCTTGTTCATATATGGAAAAGATTTGTTTTTAACAATAGCGGATGATGTGCTCCTCAGCATACGAAAGGTCGGCTTCATCATCGATTTCATACCATTTAAGACCCTCCACCCTGAGCACACGGACAGGGGAAACGGAACGGGACATGCGGAGCAGTTCGTACTCGTAACCCAGTTTAGGCTGGGACTCCAGGATGGTCGCATAATCGGCGCACATCCGGCGGTAGAAAGTATTGGAAAGTTTATGGATACCGACCAGCTCGCCTTTTGCCTCAAGGGCGTCCTTGTCTACCGAACAGGAAGTAAGGATGTGATTGCGGTCATATTCCACATAATACTGATCCTGGAACTTGGTCAGAGAAGAGACAAGCATCACATCCGGGAATTCGTCATCCAGCAGCGAGAGGATGGCCTTGCGTTCAAAAACAAGGTCCGATTCAAGCAGCAGGAAACTGTCATCGCCTATCACGTCACGCGTATTGTACAGAGTGTACATACTGTTAGTATCGGCATAACGGGGACTGAAACAGGTCTCTATCTGGGGGAAATCCGCCTGAAGGGCTTCATAAGCCTCTTTTTTATAACCCGTACCGAGGATGATACGTTCGATACCGCAGGAAAGAAGGGTTTCGATAGAGCGGATAATCATAGGTTTTCCACCAACCTCCACAAAACCTTTGGGCACAAGCTCGGTATAATGCCCGAAGCGGGTACCAAGACCGGCAGCCATGATCATTGCTGTTTTAATCATGAATTTCAGAGGGAATTAATATAAGTGAATTCAATTGTTGCTTGAAATAACAGTAAATCGCAAAAATTGACAGGACAGAAACAAATCCTGAAAAAAGGGCAGTACGCATCAGCATGACAGTCCAGGAAATGTCAGCAGAAACGAAGTTCTTGACCATAAACACACCCGTAGTGCCCAGATAGCCGAAAGAATCGGCCAAATAAATAATAAAAACAGCCGTACTAACCACCCTAAGGGAAGCAATCAGACGTTCTATCAGGTAAGTGAAAGGAATATACCCCATATACAGACCAAGACCGGAAAGAATCATCCACCAAATAGGAGAAAGAAAACCGTACACATAAAGCAATGTGGAAAAAACCATTAAGGAACCGCCTGTGACGGCGATGCAATAAATGATATTAAGAGCCAAACGGTTATTACGGACAAACACAATCAGGAACATCAGTACAAGGACAAAAACGGCAATGGGAACCTCTGTCTGAGTAAAGATCATTGCACCCTCAATATGGAGCTCCTTCCAAATATCGGCAGCGAAAGAGTCACGAAGCTCACGGAACACGGTCAGGGCACCGTAAAAAACAACCAGCATGCAGATTCCCCAGAAGAATTGCCTCAAAAACTTACGCCTGTCTTTACCATCCATCGGAGCACGTTTGGTACGCTGTATGATATCTTGCTCATTGGGAGCCGGAATCTGATTGAGAAGCCAGCTGCAAAGCAACATAACAGGGTATACCAACAAACCGGTGGTAAAAGGCATCCAATATTCCGACACATGCAAATTATCCATCACGAATTGTCCCAAGGTTTTCACCAAACCGGAAGAGACTATCAAAGCAACGCTCAGCCCGACATTCAATATTTCACTGATACGACGTCCTTCGATATAGCTAAAAATGACACCCCAGATCATACCCAGGGGAAGACCGCTCAGAAAAATAGAACACACCTTCAAAGGAACCGGAAGAAGTGCAAAACCCAACAAAGCAACTTCGGAAAAAGTAAGCAGCCCTATTATATAATAGATGCGGTGACCCGCTTTCATCGAAGGCAGAATACGAACACCGATGAACTTGGAAAGGGCGTAGCCGATAATCTCAGAAAGGACATACAGGATTTTGACATCGAATCCCCAAAGAATCTCACCTTCATAAATGGCTGCGGTAAATGGCTTACGGTAGGCATAGGCACAAGTATAAACCAGAAAAATCAAAACGCTGGCATAGAGAGCCAAAACGTAAAGGGGAGAACGGGAAAGAAAGGAACGAATCATTCGTGTAGTTCGCTGTACGGATATGGATTAGCTTCCAAATTATTCAAACTTTCAGCTATTTCTTTTTCAGCTTTTAAAAGTTCTCGATTGCTCCAACTTTCTATGATAGTATGCGCCTCTTTCGCCAACTCCTCTTCAAACACCTCACCATAACAATAAGTCAACAACTGGCATTTCAATAAAGTAGCAGGAAGTTGGTCAAGCACGTCCCAACAACGATTGAGAACAACTTGCTTTTTCTCCTCCTTGTCACCCTGATTATAGATGGTTGCATTGTAACCCATCAATAATGCCAGACAGATGTTTGCTTCCTCTTCGGGAGTAGCACCACGCTGAGGATACAACGCATCGGATTGTTCTAAAACTTCTTTGTTCAACTGACGGAAATGATCGGTATAAATAGGAGCACCATCCACACCTAAATAGAGTAACTCGTGCGCGAGACTCTGTAATTGTTCAATTTGAGAAGTGAGTGTATTCATAACTTAAATGACACGTAAATAACTTTTGGGAACTTTGACGCTGGCGCTCAATACACCGGCAATACGAATAACAACATAAGTTTTGTTGGCCTCGCTGGCAAGTTCGCCCTCGACACCACAGAAATCACCTTTAACTACCTGAACCCTGCTACCAACAGATAAATGGTCATTATCGAAACTGACGCCATTCGGATCTAAATCCATGACAAATATGAAGTCCTGCATCTGTTTATCAGGAACTATCAGCATAGCCCTGGTAAGCAGGTCTTTCATATAAAAAAGCTGGATATTGTATTTATTAGAAATATCACAAGCATCTTGCTTGGTAGCTTGGATGAAGATAAGATTCTTAATAACAGGGACTTCCACCCGTTTTCGACGATATTTCAACTGCCGGATGACAAACTGAGTGGGAAGATAGTAATTGAGATCAAGTTCAGTCTTCAATTTTTCAAGAGAGTCACGAATAGCAAACTCTTGTTTATCTCGGGTACGGGCGGCAAACCAATACTTCTGTTGTTCAGACATTTACGATTTATACTTGGGGAAATTTTCCTTTATTTCGGGTGCGCTTCGCGATTTGAACGAGACATCTTTTCTCTTTCAAACCGTCAAATTTTACGAAACATTTTTAGAAGTTGAGAACGAACGAATGTGTTTCAAAAAACGTTCGTCTTTTGAAACAGCATTTTTGAGTTTTTTTTCGATGA
>ERZ791883.554-NODE-554-length-44716-cov-6.584716_pt1 | contig 44716 bp, 58 predicted proteins | sample MGYA00510160_ERZ791883 | MGnify/ENA primary metagenome ERZ791883 (study PRJEB30046, sample SAMN00792072) | human gut metagenome | study: EMG produced TPA metagenomics assembly of the A metagenome-wide association study of gut microbiota in type 2... | reverse complement strand
GATACTCCCCTATAAAAATGGCTATTTATCAACTGTTTGTTGTGACATAGCCAAAAATAAAATAGTACGGTTAATTATTTTTCTCATAGCTGCCCCCGTGGTTCAATGACGTTTTAGCAGGGTCATACCTTGCAAGGAAATATACATAATAAATTTTCTTCACAGAAAGAAAAATCCCTTCTTAGAATCTTAGGAAATTTAAATTTCGGTACTTATCCCAGCGGATTCTGTCCTGTTACAGATAGAGAAGAAAAATCTTCTCCTATCCATGTAGCGGAACGGAATCCGCTGTTTGTTTTGAAGGAGGGTCCAGAATGTTTTATGTGAAGGAAACCATCAACGATGCACTGGAAGTGAAGGTGGAAATCAACGACGAGAATGTGTTCTGCCACTGTCCGGTCTGCGGCAGGGAGGTCTCGGTGAACCTGGAGGACGTGCTGGGAGATGGCCGGGGTGACCTGTTTGGCACATCGGTCATGTGCGAAGATTGCTCCCGGGAAATGATGGAGGTGCAAAGTGGAGACAGACCTGAAGCGTAACTCCGAACACTACCTGGATTCCACGGCGTATCAGGCCATCCGGAATACAGAGCCACCCCGGTTCCCTTTTCGTCCCATCGTGTACGTCTGTTCACCCTATGCAGGGGACGTGGAAGAAAACATCCTGCGGGCCAGGCGCTGCTGCCGGTATGCCGCAGACCATGGTTGCATCCCCCTAGCGCCCCATCTGTTCCTGCCCCAGTTCCTGGATGAAAAGACGGAACGGAATTTGGCCCTATTTATGGGGATTGCTCTTTTGTCCAAATGTGCGGAGCTTTGGATCTTTGGGGAGACCATCTCTCAGGGGATGGAATTGGAGATCCGCTATGCCCAGAAAAAGGGAAAGCCCATCAAGTATATCAGTGAGGTGATCTAAGTGAAATTTACGCTGTTTACGGCATCCTGCACCGGCATGGAATCCAACTGCCGGTATCCCCAAAAACGGGAAATCCAGACTGCTCAGGACCTAAAAGTGGCGGCTCAATTCGACCATGTTTGCGCGGCCTATAAAAACAGCTACCGGAGCCGGGATAACTTCCTTTGGTCCGATGTGGCCGTCATGGATTGTGACAATAATCACACAGAAAATCCTGGAGAATGGGTGACGGGAGAAAAGCTCCTTGCCATGCTGTCAGGGGTGGCCGTGGCCGTTGTTCCTTCCCGGAATAACGGAAAAGCCAAAGAAGGACGGAAAGCCAGGCCCCGATTCCATGCCTATTTTCCCATTCCGAAACTCCAGGATGAAAAAGCCTATTCCATTCTAAAACAGAAAATTCGGGAGCAGTTTCCCTTCTTCGATGAAGCAGCCCTGGATTCTGCCCGGTTTCTCTATGGAAGCCCAACAGAATCCGTTCTGTGGCAGGAGGGGGAAGAATCCATCCTGGCCATTTTCCAAACTTCCCGGCAGGAAGGCTTCATTCCCCAAGGCCAGCGAAACAATACCATGAGCCGTTTTGCCGGGCGTATTGTCAAACGGTATGGAGATTCGGAACGGGCCTATTCCATTTTTTTGGAAGAAGCCAACAAATGCAACCCTCCCCTGGAAGCAGAAGAACTGAACAAGATCTGGCAGAGTGCCTTGCGGTTCGGGAAGAAAATTGCGGCCCAGGAAGGGTATGTGAGTCCGGATCAGTACAACCAGGATTTTGGCCAGGGGGAAAGCCTGCGGCCCAGTGACTATTCGGATATTGGCCAAGCCAAGGTACTCCTGCGGGAATACGGCAATGAACTGCGGTATACGGAAGAGGCAGACTTTATCCGGTATAACGGGGTGTACTGGATGGAATCCCGGCAGGCGGCTGTGGGGGCAGTGGAAGAATTTCTTGATTTGCAGCTGGCCGATGCAACGGATCAAACGGAACAGGCTGTTCGGGAACTGGTCCAGCTGGGGTTGCCTCAAGAGGTAGTCCGGAAAGGGGGAAGGTCTCTGGAAAAGATCATTGAAGTGGGCCAGCAGAAGGCCTATGCAGGGTATCTAGCTGCAGAAGCCTATCGAACCTTTGTGATGAAGCGGCGGGATATCCGGTATATCCTGTCGGCCCTTCAGGCTCTGAAACCTATGACCCTGCTCCCCATCCAGTCCCTGGATGCCGATGAATTTCTCCTGAATACCCCTTCGGCCACCTATGACCTGCGGCAAGGGATGAAAGGCGGCCGGGAACACCGGGCAGAAGATTTCATGACCAAGTGTACCGCTGTGGATCCGGGGGATGCAGGCCGGGAAATTTGGGAAAAAGCCTTGGGGGCATTCTTTAACCATGACCAGGACCTGATTCAATATGCCCAGGAAATCAGTGGGCTCATGGCCATTGGGAAAGTGTATGTGGAAGCTCTGGTGATTGCCTATGGGGATGGTCGAAATGGAAAATCTACTTACTGGAATTCCATTGCCCGGGTACTCGGGACCTACTGCGGCGGCATTTCAGCAGATGCCTTGACCGCCAACTGCAAGCGAAATATCCGGCCGGAAATGGCAGAACTCAAGGGAAAACGGATGGTGATTGCGGCAGAAATGGAAGAAGGGGTGCGGCTTTCTACTTCTGTGTTGAAGCAGATCTGTTCCACCGATGAAGTGGGCGGCGAGAAGAAGTACAAGGCCCCGTTCCAATTTGTGCCCTCCCATACCATCGTTCTCTATACCAATCACCTGCCCAGGGTGGGAGCCAGTGATGAAGGGACCTGGCGCAGGCTAATCGTCATACCGTTTACGGCACAATTTACCGGGAAAAGTGAAGTGAAAAACTACACGGACTACCTTGTGGAGAAAGCCGGCCCGGCCATCCTCCAATGGATCATTGAAGGAGCTCAGCGAGTCATTGAGAAGGACTACCATCTGGACCCTCCTCAATGTGTCCGGGAAGCCATTGAAAAGTATCGGGGACAGAATGATTGGCTCCATCATTTCCTGGACGACTGCTGCGAACTGGCGCCTGGGTTCCAGGAAAAATCCGGGGAGCTGTATGGAGCTTATAGAGCCTACTGTCAACAGATGAACGAATACACCCGGAGTACGTCCGATTTTTATGCAGCTCTGGAAAATGCAGGCTTTGCACGTAGGCGTACCAAAGTGGGGCGGTTTGTTACCGGATTGCAGTTAAAAGTAAGTGATTTTCTGGAATAAAAAACCATGGTGTCACTCAATGACAGTCTCTCCTATAATTCTCCTTTAGGACTGAAAAAATGGTAAAAAAGCCTATAGAGAAAGTTTAAGAATAGACCGTCATAGAGTGACACCGGGGAAAAAATCGAGGTGATGAAAGTTGCGGGAACGTACCCTGGAATTGAAACTTGTGAAGGAAACAAGGAAACGGGGCGGTGTGGCCCTGAAGTTTGTTTCTCCGTCCTTTTCCGGCATGCCGGACCGATTGGTCCTCTTGCCCCATCAGGTGATGGGATTTGTGGAAGTGAAGGCACCGGGTGAGAAGCCAAGGCCGCTGCAAAAAAGCCGGCATGCCATGCTTCGAGAGATGGGCTTTCCGGTGTTTGTTCTGGACCATTCGGATGAAATACCAGTCATCCTGGACCAAATCACTCACGCCCAGTATGGGAAAGGAGGTGAGGCCCAATGAAGTTCATACCCCACGAGTATCAGACATACGCCATCGAGTACATCAAAAGCCACCCGGTGACGGCCCTGCTGCTGGATATGGGCTTAGGTTAGGAAAGACGGTAACCACCCTGACCGCCATCCGGGACCTGATGTACGATTCCTTCGAAGTTCATCGGGTGTTGGTTGTAGCACCTCTCCGGGTGGCTCGGGACACATGGCCGGAGGAGATCCGGAAATGGGACCACCTGAAAGATCTCACCTGCAGCGTGGTGGTGGGCACCGTGACGGAAAGAAGGTGGGCCCTCCAGAAAGCGGCGGACATCTACATCGTGAACCGGGAGAACCTGGTGTGGCTCTCCCGGAACTGCCGACTGGATTTTGACATGGTGGTCCTGGACGAGCTTTCCTCTTTCAAGAATCCCCAGGCCCAGCGGTTCAAAGCCATGAAGGTCCTGCGGCCCAAAGTGAAACGGATCGTGGGCCTTACGGGGACTCCCAGCGGAAACGGCCTCATGGACCTGTGGGCGGAGTTCCGGCTTCTGGATATGGGAATACGGCTGGGAAAGTACATCAGCCAGTACCGGAACACCTACTTCCAGCCGGACAAGCGGAATGGCATGGTGGTCTTTTCCTACCGGCTCCTGCCGGGAGCGGAGGACGCCATCTACCGGAAGATTGCGGATATCACCGTGTCCATGAAGGCCACGGACTATCTGAAGATGCCGGACCTTGTGAGCGTCCAGACGGAAGTGAATCTTTCAGAGGGTGAGCGGAAGCGGTATCAAGATTTCAAAAAATCCCTGGTGTTGGATCTCCCGGATGGAGAAGTGACGGCCGCCAATGCCGCAGCCCTTACCCTGAAACTGTCCCAGATGGCCAACGGAGCCATCTACACCGATGACGGGAAGACCATCCGGCTCCATGACCGGAAGCTGGATGCCCTGGAAGACCTGGTGGAAAGTGCCAACGGCCGGCCGGTCCTTGTGGCCTACTGGTTTCGGCACGACAAGGAGCGGATCCGGGAGCGGATGGAAGCAAGGGAACTGAAGGAGTCCCGGGACTTTGCCGACTGGAATGCCGGGAAGATTCCGGTGGCTCTCATCCACCCGGCTTCTGCCGGCCATGGTCTCAACCTGCAGCAGGGCGGATCCATCCTGATCTGGTTCGGGCTCACCTGGAGTTTGGAACTCTACCAGCAGACGGTGGCCCGGCTCTGGCGGCAGGGACAAACCAGCCGGACGGTGATCGTCCAGCACATTGTGACAAAAGGCACCATGGACGAACGGATCCTTAAGGCCCTGGAGAAGAAAGACAGTTCCCAGGCGGCTCTCATTGAAGCCGTCAAAGCGGATTTGGAGGGAAAAGCATGAACGCGAAAGAGTACTTGCAACAGGGATTCTACCTGGATAAGAAAATAGAGAGCAATCTTCGGGAAGTGGCCGAGCTCCGGCATCTTTGCCTTGGCATCTCCGCAGCCGGGCTGGAAAAAAGCCACAACCCCAACCGGCCCACGGAAGCCCCCTTCGTCCGGACCATCGAGAAGATCTGGGAGAGAGAGCAGGAGATCAACCGGGAAGTGGACCGGCTGGTGGACCTGAAGTATGAGATTGGCCAGGTCATTGACCAGGTGGAAGACGAAGCCCAGCGGCTGGTCCTCCGGGACCGGTACATCCACTTCGACTCCTGGGAAGACATTGCCCGGAGCATGGGCAAAGGAATCCGGTGGGTCTACACGGTCCACAGTGATGGAGTGGCAGCTGTTGAAAAAATTTTGGAGGAGTGCAGGGAATTGCAGGAAAATGCAGTAGCGGAACACTAGAATTCAACAGCCCCTTCGTGGTATGATAGAATCACCAGAAAAGGGAATAATGACAAGCCTTGCAGAGCAATCTGCAGGGCTTTTTTCATGCCCGAAAGGAGGTGGCTGCTGTGCCGAGAAAACCCAAGCGGCCCTGTTCTTTTCCTGGCTGCCCGAACCTGACGGACGGTCGGTACTGTGAGAAGCACCAGAAGATCATCGCCAAGCGGTACGAAAAGTATGAACGTAGTCCTGCAACAAAGAAACGGTACGGCAGGACCTGGAAGAAGATCAGGGATGCTTACGTGGCCAGCCATCCTCTTTGTGAAGTATGCCTGAAGCACGGCCGGTACGTGGTGGCGGAAGAAGTCCACCATAAGAAACCTCTGGCCGAAGGTGGTACCCATGCCTGGAACAATCTGATTGCCCTGTGCAAAGCCTGCCATGCCCGGATCCATGCCCAAAGAGGAGATCGGTGGCACCAGAAAGTCACAAGAAAAAGTGAACTCTCAGAATGATAAATCTGAAACAAAGTGACATACCCAGGGGGCGTATGAATCTCTGGAAGCCCGGAAAGCCAGAACGGGCGAGGGGTCACGCGCGCAAAAAACGCGTATTCAAACAAGGTATTAACCCAAGGAAATAAGGGGGTGTGAAAAATAGCCAAAGACGGAACCATGCGAGGGGGACTGCGGGTCGGCCAGGGCCGGAAACCCAGGGCCCTGCTGGATAAACTGCCGGACAATCCGGGGAAACGGCCGCTGAAGGTGATGGACCTGCCGGAGGGAGCGGACCTTAACGGAGAAGACATGCCGGAACCCAAAGCCTACATGAAGGAAAAACAGAGAAACGGCGGAAAGCTGGAAGCCGAAGAAATCTACCGGGAAACTTGGCTGTGGCTCAAGGCACGGCACTGCGAAAAGCTGGTGAGCCCCCAGTTGATCAGCCAGTATGCCATGGCCGTCTCCCGGTGGATTCAGTGCGAACACGCCATCTCGGAATACGGCTTCCTGGCCAAGCACCCTACCACCAATGCCGCCATCGCTTCCCCCTACGTGACCATGAGCCAGAACTACATGAAGCAGGTAAACCAGATCTGGTACCAGATCTACCAGGTGGTGAAGGAGAACTGCTCAGTGGAATTTTCCGGAAACACACCCCAGGATGACGTAATGGAGCGGCTGCTCCGGTCTCGGAAGGTGTAACAGGAGGGAAAAGAAAGTATGGAAAAAACGACCAAAGAGATGAAGCTCATCCCCATCGATGAGCTGATCCCCTATGTGAATAATGCCCGGACCCATTCCCCGGAGCAGATCAACAAGCTCCGGGCCAGTCTACGGGAGTTTGGATTCATCAACCCGGTGATTATCGACAAGAACAAAAACATCATTGCCGGCCACGGCAGGGTGATGGCGGCCCGGGAAGAAGGAATCAAAGAAGTCCCATGCGTCCTGGTGGACTATCTTACAGAGGCCCAGAAGAAAGCCTACATCCTGGCCGATAACCGGATGGCTCTGGATGCGGGATGGGACGAAGAGATGCTGCGGGTGGAAATCGAATCCCTCCAGGGAGTGGATTTCGATGTCAGTCTCACCGGCTTTGATGAAAATGAAATTGCTCACATATTTGATGAAGAGACGGAAGCCAAAGAAGACGATTTCAATGTGGAAGAAGAACTTCAGAAGCCGGTATTCTCGAAAGCGGGAGACATTTGGCAGTTGGGAAAGCACCGGGTCCTGTGTGGAGATTCCACCAAGCCCGAGACCTACCAGAAATTACTGGGAGATACCAAACCGAACCTGGTCCTGACGGATCCTCCGTACCTAGTGAATCTTCGGAGCACCTCCGGGAAAATCAAAAACGATGACCTGAACGACCAGGAAGGGTATGAATTTCTGAAGAAAGCCTTCTCCTGCTTCCATGACGCCATGGCTCCCGACGCCTCCATCTATGTTTTCTATGCCACCATGAAGGCCCGGGTCTTTTACGATGCTTTTGAAGATGTCGGTTTCAAGGTCGGGGCGGGGCTTATCTGGAAGAAACCAAAGGCGCCCTTTATGCGCACCGATTGGAAGTTCAACATGGAGCCCATCATCTTTGGGTGGCGAAAAGATGGGAAGCACAACTGGTATGGGGATCAGAAGCAGAAAGCGGTTTTTGAGTTCGATGGCATTAAAAACAGTAAGGAAGACGGCTTTGGCCATCCTTCCAGTAAACCCGTGCCTATGCTGGCCTATCTGATCAAGCTGAGCAGCCAGATCAACGGGGTGGTGCTGGATGGCTTTCTGGGCTCTGCTTCCACCCTGATGGCCTGCGACCAGCTGGGCCGGATCTGCTATGGGGTGGAACTGGAACCCAAGTTCGTAGACGTAGCGGTAAAAAGATACCTGGCTTCTCATAAGAACGAAACGGTAACCGTCCTCCGAGATGGGAAAGAGTACACCTATCAGGAATTGGTAGGTCCTGAAAAATAAGTACAAAAAGGGCTACATTTTGCTTGCTATTATTCGCCTTTAGAGTGATGAATAACAGTACCAAAATACCCTAAGGAGGTACTCATTATGAAGGTTGAATACTACAGACAAGGTGCAGCGAGAAAAGAACTGGTGCAGGCCATCAGCGACATTACCTGCACAAAGGCGAAATACCTGTTTCTTCCCACCCGGGCTTACCAGATCGGCAGCATTCGGGTGGAGGAGTTCGGAACCGTGGAATGTGAAGACGCCGAGCTTCTCCAAAAGGTGGTGAAGGAACTGGTGAACCTGGGAATCAAGCCGGCAGAACCGGTGGACTTTTTGGAGGAAACGGCTCCGGAAACCACGGATCCAGTGGAAACGGTGGCAGCCGAGGAATCCCCAGAGCCAGCGGAAGAACCGGAAACAGCAGGAACTCCTGAAACAGAGTCGGCCCAGAATGGTACGGAATACGCAGAAGAACCGGAAACGAATGAGGCCGATACCCTGACTATTTCCCTTCCGGACAATCTGACGGACGAGGATTTTGCCAAGCTCCAAAACCTGGTGGATTCCAAGGCCAACCTGTTCAGAAAGGCCCTGGGGACCGACGACCTGACCATCCAACGGACAGACGGAAAGATTTCCTTCCCCTGGTTCCATGGAGCGGACAGTGCCAGAGCCCAGGCCTATGCCAAACTGGTGACAGCCCTTTGCCAACTGGCCAAGAAGTCCAAACGGATCACTGCCAAAGAACATGAAGTCCCCAATGAGAAATACGCCTTCCGATGCTTTCTCCTGCGACTGGGGTTCATCGGGAAGGAGTACAAGGACTGCCGGAAGATTCTGCTGGAAAGGCTCAGCGGTTCGGCAGCCTTCAGGAACGGAGGGAAAAAAGATGCGGTTTCCCAATAAAGAGATGCTGGAATTCCTGAAACGCGAGTACCCTTCCGGCACCCGGGTCCGATTGATCCGGATGGACGATTCCCAGGCACCGCCTTTGGGGACGGAGGGTACCGTGACCGGTGTGGACGACATGGGGTCCCTTCTGGTGGACTGGGACAACGGTTCCCACCTGAATGTGATCCATGGGGTGGATGTAGTCCAAAAACTGAATAAAAAAGCAAAATAACGGATAATTATTCTCAAAATCCCTTGCTATTATGTGCGTTTAGAGTGATTAATACACATGCCAAAGAACACACAAACCTAGCGAAAGGATGACGAGAATTATGAAAACACTGCACTTCGGGATTGAAATGGAAATGACGGGGATTACGAGAGAAAAGGCTGCCAACCTGATGGCCGGCTTCTTCGGAACAGGCTGGGGGAGCCATAAAGGCGGTGCCTACGACACCTACACTGCCAGCGATGACAAGGGTAGAACCTGGAAAGCCATGAGCGATTCCAGCATCCATGCCCAGAGAAAAGTGGGCGGCCGGATTGAAAGCGCCTCCACGGAATACCGCACGGAAGTGGTGAGCCCCATCCTTTCCTACGATGACATCCCGAAGCTGCAGGAACTGGTACGGACTCTGAGAAAAGCAGGAGCCCTGGTAAATAGCTCCTGCGGGATCCACATCCATGTGGGAGCCGAGCAGTTCACTCCGAAAACTCTGCGGAACCTGGTGAACCTGATGGCCAGCAAGGAAGACATGATTTACCATGCTCTCCAGATCGATCCGATTCGGGAAGGCAGATATTGCCAGAAGACAGATGGTACTTTTCTTGCCAAACTGAACAAAAAGCAGCCTCAGACTATGGCAGAATTTGCCGATATCTGGTACATCCAGGCCCCCTTCGGACGGAATGAACATTACAATTGCAGTCGGTACCACGGACTTAATCTCCATGCCACTTTCACCAAAGGGACAGTAGAGTTCCGGCTTTTCAACGGTACCCTCCACGCTGGGGAAATCAAGGCATACATCCAGTTTTGCCTAGCGTTAGCCCATCAGGCCCTGACCCAAAAGAAAGCCTCGGCCAAAAAGACGGAGACGGACAACGAAAAATATGCCTTCCGGTGCTGGATGCTCCGGCTTGGGCTCATTGGAGACGAATTCAAGACCTGCCGGCTGCACCTGCTGAAACATCTTACTGGAAACGCCGCCTGGAGAAACGCCGCTTGAAGAAGGTAGCTACAGGTAGGGAACGGGGCCCCGAAGGCCCTGTTTCTCTCTCTTGTATACTTGCATAAATATACAGATTTTGCTTGCTATTATGTGCCTTTAGAGTGATTAATAGACATGCCAAAAGGCAAAGATACACAATCACAAGGAGGAAAAAACAATGACGAAGATGGAAATGATCGAAAGATTCTACGGGCGGAACGAGGAACTGGAAAGAAAGTTCGAGGCAGCCGAAAAAGCCGGGGACGCAAAAACCATGGATGCTTGCCAGGATGCCTACCAGGATCTTCTCCAGGAAGTCCGGGCTGAGGGGGAAGCCTTCGGGGATATGATGCGGCTTTACAGCGACATGAAAAAGCATGGCAACAGCCGGCTGGACCTTTCCGGGACCTACCGGGAACCAGAAAAGATCCTCGAAACCTTCCGGGAATTTGGGGTGACGGAATTCACCTTCTCCTCCACCTGGTCCAGCGCCATTCAGGTGGCTTGGGAATTTACCCAGATGGGCTGCACTCTCAAAGGAATGACCGAGATTTACGGGTCCGGCCGGAAACTCATGAGCAACGAATACGAAAGAATCCCCGCCTTCCTCTTCAGCCTTTGAGGAACGGGGGACAGCAAGAACCAAGGAGCCTCCGGGCTCCTTTTCTTATACCCAGTAAAAAGAAAGGAGGGAGCCCCATGCGGAAACTGAAAAAGTACAAACCCACCAAATTCAAAGCCAAAACGTCTACCTACAACAAGGAACTGGCAGACTACGCCGTAGCCTTCATCGAGAGCCTGTGCCACACCAAGGGGACCTGGGCCGGCCATCCCTTTGAACTGATCGACTGGCAAGAACAGATCATCCGTGACCTGTTCGGGACGGTAAAACCCAATGGGTACCGACAGTTCAACACGGCCTACATCGAGATCCCCAAGAAGCAGGGGAAAAGTGAGCTGGCCGCTGCGGTGGCACTCCTGCTCTGCTGCGGGGACGGGGAAGAAGGGGCTGAAGTCTATGGCTGTGCCGCAGACCGGCAGCAGGCCTCCATCGTTTTTGAAGTGGCAGCCGATATGGTCCGGATGTGCCCGGCTCTCAGCAAGCGGGTCAAGATTCTGTCCTCCCAGAAACGGATGGTGTTTCGTCCCACCAACAGCTTCTACCAGGTTCTTTCGGCAGAGGCCTATTCCAAGCACGGGTTTAATATCCACGGGGTGGTGTTCGATGAACTCCATACCCAGCCCAACCGGGAACTTTTTGATGTAATGACCAAAGGCTCCGGGGATGCCCGGATGCAGCCCCTGTATTTTCTCATTACCACAGCTGGGACGGATACCCACAGCATCTGCTATGAAGTCCATCAGAAGGCCATGGATATCCTGGAAGGGCGGAAGCATGATCCCACGTTCTATCCCGTTATCTACGGGGCCGCGGAGCAGGATGACTGGACCGACCCGAAAGTGTGGAAGAAGGCCAACCCTTCTCTTGGGATTACCGTGGGAATCGACAAAGTGAAAGCAGCCTGTGAATCGGCCAAAGAGACACCCAGCGAAGAGAATGTTTTCCGTCAGCTGCGGCTGAACCAATGGGTGAAGCAGTCTGTTCGGTGGATGCCTATGGACAAGTGGGATGCCTGTGCTTTCCCAGTACGGGAAGAGGACCTGGAAGGCCGGATCTGCTACGGCGGTCTGGACCTTTCCAGTACCACGGACATAACTGCCTTTGTGCTGGTGTTCCCGCCTCTGGACGACCAGGACAAGTACTGCATCCTGCCTTACTTCTGGCTGCCGGAAGAAACCTTGCCCCTTCGGGTAAAGCGGGACCATGTGATGTACGACATCTGGGCCAAGCAGGGTTTCATCCAAACAACCGAAGGAAATGTCATCCACTACGGGTATATTGAAAAGTTCATTGAGAAACTGGGGGAACGATTCAATATACAGGAAATCGCCTTTGACCGGTGGGGCGCGGTACAGATGGTCCAGAACCTGGAGGGGATGGGCTTTACCGTAGTTCCCTTCGGACAGGGATTTAAGGACATGAGCCCTCCTACCAAGGAGCTTATGAAGCTCACGCTGGAGCAGCGAATTGCTCATGGAGGGCATCCAGTCCTTCGATGGATGATGGATAACATCTACATCCGAAGGGATCCTGCTGGCAATATCAAGGCAGATAAGGAAAAGTCCACGGAAAAGATAGACGGGGCCATTGCCACCATCATGGGCCTGGATCGGGCCATCCGGTGCGGGAACAATGCCCACGAAAGCGTCTATGATTCCCGGGGCCTGCTTTTTGTATAGAAAGGAACCTTCCTATGAACTTATTTTCTAAACTCTTCAAATCCAGGGATAAGCCCAGGAACAGCCTTCTGGGCGGCGGGCACTGGTTCTTTTTTGGGGGATCTTCTTCCGGGAAAGCCGTCAATGAGCGGTCCGCCATGCAGATGACGGCAGTTTATGCCTGTGTCCGGGTTCTTTCGGAATCCATTGCCGGCTTGCCTCTTCATCTTTTCCGATACAACCGGGAGGGAAATGGGAAAACCCGGGACTTCAATCATCCCCTTGCTGGACTTCTTCACGATGCTCCCAATCCGGAAATGACCAGTTTTGTCTTCCGGGAAACCCTTATGACCCATCTTCTTTTATGGGGGAATGCCTTCGCCCAGATCATCCGGAATGGCCGAGGTCAGGTGGTAGCCCTCTATCCCCTTATGCCGGACCGGATGGAAGTGTGCCGGGATGGAGATGGGGAAATCTACTACCTCTATACCAAAGCAACGGATGAAAATCCAAAGATCAAAGAATACGGTACCGTCCAGCTCCGGAAGGACAATGTGATGCACATTCCCGGTCTTGGATTTGATGGCCTTGTGGGCTATTCACCCATAGCCATGGCCAAGAATGCCATCGGTATGGCCATCGCCTGCGAGGAGTTCGGAGCGAAATTCTTCGCCAATGGGGCCTCTCCCAGCGGCGTCCTGGAGCATCCGGGAACCATCAAGGACCCCCAACGGGTCCGAGAAGCCTGGCAGTCCCAGTTTGGGGGAAGTTCCAATGCAGGGAAGGTTGCCGTCCTAGAAGAAGGCATGAAGTATTCGCCCATTGGGATTTCTCCGGATCAGGCACAGTTCCTGGAAACCCGAAAGTTCCAGATTGACGAGATTGCCCGGATCTTCCGGGTACCCCCTCACATGATCGGGGACCTGGAAAAATCCACTTTTTCCAATATTGAGCAGCAGTCCCTGGAATTTGTGAAATACACCCTGGGACCCTGGGTATCCCGGTGGGAACAGGCCATGAGCCAGGCCCTTCTGACACCGGAAGAACGGACAAGGTATGAAATCCATTTTAATGTGGATGGACTCCTTCGGGGCGACTACGAAAGCCGGATGAATGGCTATGCCGTAGGCCGCCAGAACGGATGGCTGTCCGCCAACGATATCCGGGAACTGGAAAACATGAACCGGATCCCGGAAGAAGAGGGCGGGGACCTGTACCTGATCAACGGAAATATGACGAAATTAAAGGATGCCGGCCTGTTTGCAGGCGCTGGCAATAAGGAGGAATCCCATGAAACGTAAATTTTGGAATTGGGTGAAAAACGAAGGCGAAGAAGCCCGGACCCTGTACCTTACCGGGGAAATCTCCGATGAAACCTGGTTCGGGGACGAAGTGACCCCTAGAATGTTCAAAGACGAACTGATGGCCGGCAGCGGAGACATTACCCTCTGGATCAATTCCCCTGGGGGAGATGTGTTTGCGGCAGCCCAGATCTATAACATGCTCATGGACTATCCCGGTCGGGTAACTGTGAAGATTGATGGGCTGGCGGCTTCTGCAGCCAGCGTCATTGCCATGGCCGGAAGCCAGGTGGAAATGTCTCCTGTGGCCATGATGATGATCCACAATCCCATCACGGTGGCCATCGGGGACAGTAAGGAGATGCAGAAAGCCATCGATATGCTGGCTGAAGTGAAGGAAAGCATCGTGAACGCCTATGAAATCAAGACCGGCCTGTCCAGGAACAAGATTTCCAGGCTGATGGACGCAGAATCCTGGTTCAACGCCAAGAAGGCGGTGGAACTGGGGTTCGCGGATGCCATCCTTTATACCGAAGAAAAAACGGAAAATGACATCAACGTGGATGCCATGCTGTTCAGCCGGGCAGCGGTGACCAATTCCCTGCTGACCAAGCTGTCTGTTAAGAAAACAAAAGAACCCGTACCCAACAAGGTCCCCGCGGACAAACTCATGAAGCGGCTGGGCCTTCTTGTGCATTAAGGAGGAATTTCCATGAATCAGATCCTGAAACTGAGAGAAGAACGAGCCAACACCTGGGAAATGGCCAAGGCTTTCCTGGAATCCCACCGGGATAAGGACGGCATGGTGTCCGCAGAAGACAGTGCCGTCTATGACCGGATGGAAGAGAAAGTGGTAGCCCTGGGGAAAGAAATCGAACGGCTGGAACGCCAGCAGAATATCGATGATGAACTGAATAAGACCATTGATACAGCTCTGAAAGGCAATCCCGGTGCCGGCAGTCCTAAACCGGACACCAAAACCGGCCGGGCCAGTGATGCCTACACCAAAGCATTCTGGCAGGCATTCCGGGGAAAAGGCAACATGCAGGAAATCAAAGATACCCTGACCATCGGTTCCGATCCGGAAGGCGGGTACCTGGTCCCGGATGAATACGAACGCACTTTGGTGGCGGCCCTCCAGGAAGAGAACTTCTTCCGCAGCCTGGCCCATACCATCCGCACTTCTTCCGGGGACCACACCATCCCTGTTGTAGCCAGCCACGGGGAAGCGGCCTGGATGGAAGAAGGCAGCGCCTATCCGGAAAGTGACGACACCTTCAGTCAGGTGAACCTGGGAGCCCACAAGCTGGGTACGGCTATCCGGGTTTCCGAAGAACTGATGAACGACAGTGTCTTTGACCTGGAAAGCTACATTACCCAGGAATTTGCCCGACGCATCGGGACCAAGGAAGAAGAAGCCTTCCTGGTGGGCGATGGGAAGCATAAGCCTCTGGGGGTGTTCCAGGGTGCGGAAGTAGGGGTGACGGCAGCGAAAACGGCCATTACCTTCGACGACATGATGGACCTGTACCACAGCCTCCGGACTCCTTATCGGAGAAATGCTTCCTGGATCCTGAACGATTCTACGGTAAAGGCCATCCGGAAACTGAAAGACAACAATGGGAACTACATCTGGCAGCCTTCCGTCCAGCTTGGGCAGCCCGACCGGATCCTTAGCCTGCCCTACCGCACGTCTAGCTTTGTGCCGGAACTGGCAGCCGGGAATAAGGCTATTGCCCTGGGGGACTATTCCTACTACTGGATTGCCGACCGTCAGGGCCGGAAGTTCAAGCGGCTTAGCGAACTCTATGCGGCTAATGGACAAATCGGGTTCCTGGCCAGCGAACGGGTGGATGGCCGCCTGATCCTGCCGGAAACCGTAAAAGTCCTGCAGGTCCAGGCCGGCTGATGATCACTTTAGAGGGAGGTGGTGAACATGGCAGTGACGGGACTCATAACGATTGAAGAAGCCAAAGCCTATCTTCGGATAGATGGTAACGAGGAGGACGACCTGATTGCCCGTCTCATCGCCTCTTCTGAGCGGCTCTGCCTGGATACCCTCCGAAAGGAAGCACCGGAAGAAACGGCAGCCTTTAAAATGGCCGTCCTTTTTTCGGTGGCCTATCTCTATGAGCACAGGGAAGATGCGGATTATCACAATCTGCTCCTTACCCTGCGCTCTCTTTTGTTTGGAGAAAGAAAGGAAGCCTTCTAATGAAAATTGGGAAGATGGACAAACGGATTACATTCTTTCGTCCCATCCCTACAGAAGATGGCTATGGGGGGTTCCATACAGATTACGAAGAAACGGGACAGATCTGGGCCCAGGTGATCCAGACAAATTACGCGGAACAGGAAGCCCAGGGAACTCCCATGAACCGGGAACAGCTGCGGCTGAAGATTCGGCCCCGAAAGGATATCCGGAGAGGGTGGCGGCTTCGGCTTTCTGGGGAGATTTATGAAATCGAAACGGTGGACAATACCTTCCGGGACAGCACGACCCTGATTGTCCATCGATATGAACAGGGGGTGTAGCCATGGCCGTATTTACGGTAAAAGTTCCAGAAGGGGAACTGAGTAAGGCCATCCGGCAGATTTCTGCATGGGATGGGAAGACAAGACTTCGGGTGGAAGCAGTCCTGAAAAACGGGACGAACGCGGTAGCCCGGGAAGCCCGGCAGCGGGTACCGGTGCGGTCGGGGAAACTGAAGAAATCCATCAAGACCCGGTTTTCCACGGTGAAGCTGGAAGGCCAGGTGTACAGCAATGTGCCCTATGCCCATTTGGTGGAATTCGGCAGTAGGGCCCATACGGTAAGGCCCAAGAAGAAAAAGGCCCTCCGGTTCTTTAAGGGAGGCCCTGTGTTTACGAAACGGTCCCGGATTCCGGCCCAGGCAGGGAAGCCCTTCTTCAAGCCTTCCTACGACTATGTGGAACCCCAGCTGCTCCGTGATGTGAAGAAAGCGGTACAGGAGCCATGAAGAGATTACCCAATAACGCAGTGCATAAGGCCCTGGTGGCCTTTCTCAGGAACCATACGGGACTGGCCGTCTATGACTATGTGCCCCAGGAAGCGGTGCTGCCGTTCATTACCCTGGGGACCATGACGGTCCAGGACAAGTCCACCAAGACCGATGACATGACCCACCTTTCGGCTCATATCCACATTTACAGCAACTATAAGGGCCGGTATGAAATCAACAACCTGGCGGAGAAATTGATCAACCTGTTCGGAATGGAGCAGCTTGATCTTTCTCCAGAAGAGTTCTACGTAAATGCCCAGGGGGTGGATTTCTATGAAACCTACCCGGAGGATGAGACCGGCTACAGCGGGGTGATCACCCTGGAAGTCCTCATCCAGAACATCCATAAGGAGGAATAATATGGCAACGACAACGTTTCCCAGCCGGAGTGAAGCCTCCAACACGGCCACTGCCGGCAAGGACTATCTGATCTATTTAAATGCAGGAGAATCCGACACCAATCCCACCTGGCTGCTCTTAGGGGGCCAGCGGAGCGGAGATCTGAGCCGGCAGGCAGATGAAATCGACGCCAGCAGCAAAACATCCAACGGGTGGAAATCCACCATTCCTGGCCTGCGGAACTGGTCCCTGGATCTGGAATCTGTGTACCTGGCAGGCGACAAGGGAGCAAAATTCCTGGAAGCCTCTTTTTTTGCAGGAAAGCAGGTCCACATTAAATTTGAGTACCCGGACAAAAGTTATGTGACTGGCTGGGGTTCTGTGACGGAATGCAGTCTGTCCACTCCTCATGATGACGTGGCCACTCTCTCCGGGACAATTTCTGGGGATGGCCCTTTAAGTGAACTGAAGAGTGCTGACGGCACGGTTGTCCCAAACGGCAAATAGGAGGAATAGAAAACCATGAAGAAAATCGACTTTGAAGTCTTCGGCCCTGGCCAGTATCTGTATTTCGACATCGGCCGGCTGATCCAGGTGGAAAACATTACGGGCAAGAGCGCCGGGGACATTATCCGGAACCAAGAACTAAACTTGGGAATCCTGACGGCTCTTCTGTCCATCGGTCTCCGTCAGCACGGCATCAAAAATCCTCAGTGGTACGCCAGCAAGATGCAGGAACTCATTGATGAAGGGCATGAGATGGAAGAATTCGTCCAGCCGGTGGTGAAGGCTATTGCCGGGTCCGGCATCCTGGGGAAAGAAGTGTATTATGCGATTTTTCCGGAGGAAGATCCTGGGAAAGAATCGGGGAAAGGGAAAATTAAGCCAAAAAACTGATGGCGGGACAGGAAGAAGTCCCATCTTTCCAGGACTGGCTAGGGTGGGCGGAGGAAGTGGCCTATGGTCTCTTGCATCTTCTGCCTGCCCAATTTTATGCCCTGACTCCCTTGGAATTGGACCGGATGGCAGAGTGCCGGGCCATGGCGGAACAACGAAAGAAATGGGAGACCGCCTATTGGGTGGCCTGCCTGATGAGCGTCCATACCCGGAAACCGGTACGGACGGAAAAACTGATGAAACCCTTCCTGCCCAAGAAAACAAGCAGCGAAATTGCAGCAGAGCGGGAGGCCTTCTTCGAGGAATTCAGACGGAAAGGAGCTGACAATCATGGCAACCATCGCTGACCTTCTGGTAAAGATTGGAGCGGATACTTCTGATCTTCGGAAAGAACTCAATGCAACCAAACGTCAGATCAAGTCCGCCTTTGGAAGTGAGGCTCTTGATGTATCCAAGAAATCTTTGGCCGTCTTAGGGGGCATCGGGGCCGGTCTGGCTGCCCTGGGGGTGGCATCGGTGAAAGCCGGAGCCAGTCTCCAGAGTACCAAGACTGCCTTCACCAATATGCTGGGGAGCGCGGAAAAAGCACAGGACTTCCTGGGGAAGATGCAGGACTTTGCAGCAAAGACGCCTTTTGAATTCAGTCAGGTGTCTCAGGCGGCCCAGAAGTTCATCGCTTTCGGGTTTTCTGCCGAGCAGGTCATTCCCACATTAACAGCGGTAGGAGATGCGGCGGCTGGCGTTGGCCTTGGGGCGGAAGGCATCAACCGGATCACCCTGGCACTGGGCCAGATGGCCGCCAAGTCCAAGGTCCAGGCCGGTGAAATGATGCAGCTTACCGAAACCGGGATCCCTGCCTGGAAGATGCTGGCAGACCAGATCGGTGTGTCTGTGCCGGAAGCCATGAGCATGGTGTCCAAAGGGGCCATTGACGCGGCAACCGGGATCACAGCGCTGGTCAGCGGCATGGAACAATCCTTTGGCGGCATGATGGATCAGCAGAGCCAGACCATCAGCGGCACCTGGTCCACCTTGATGGACGGCTTAGAACAGTCTGCTGCCCAGGTAGGGCTCCAGATTGCAGAAGCCCTGAACCTTACGGGAATCTTCCAGACCCTGGGGGATATGCTGACGAACTTTGCGGCCACGGTCCAGTCTTCCGGCCTTACGGAAGCCCTCCTGACGGCCATCCCACCTGAATTCCAGGCAGGGATTCTTCTCATTGTTTCCACCCTAACCGGCCTTGCCATTCCGGCCATCGGGCTCTTTGTGACGAAAGTGACCCTGATGGCGGCTCCTTTTGTGGCGGCAGTAGCGGCGGTCGCTCCTTTCATTGCGGCTGCAGCAGCGGTGGCCACGGCTCTCTATGCCATCTGGAAAAGCGGGATGACCGTGGAAGATGTGTTGGGTGCCATGGGCATCAAGATGGAAACGGTCAACCGAACGGTGAATTCTCTCAAAGAGATGATGAGCGCAGCAGCCCAGGCAATCATCGTCAATCTCCAGGCTCTTGAACCTGTGTTCACGCTGGTGGCAGCGGTGATGGGGGCTGCCTTTTATGCGGCTCTGCAGGTGATCGGCGGCGTGGTCAACGGGGTGCTGAATTTCATCAGCGTTCTCAGTGAATGCGTCACCTGGATTCTCAATGCTTTCACCTATCTGGTGGAAGGCATTGGGGCCTGCATCGATGAAGTGGGAAGCATCCTGTCGGATATGGCAGGCAGCATCCTTCTTTCCTGGGCTTCCAGCGGTCTTTCTACCATTGCCAATTTTGTCAGCGAAGCCATCAGCTGGCTCTCCAGCTTGATCCAGAAAATCCTGGAAACCAACGATGCACTAGGCTCCATGGGCGGAGAAAGCAGTGGTGGTGGCAGTGCTCCTGCCAAACGGGAATTCAAGCTGCCGGACTTCAGCAACCTCCGGGGCGGGGGTACGGATATTCCGGCTCCTGCTGGGGGAGGTGGTGGTGGTTCCGGTGGCGGCGGTGGCGGACGAGGTGGAAGCTCCAGTGGAGCGGATCAGCTCGCTAATGCCGCTGTCCAGACCAGTAAGAGCATCGAGGAGGAATGGTTCCGGACCTTCCAGACCAAGAGCGCCTTAGTGGATCGGTGGTACAAGGAAGAAACGGACGAACTGGAAAAGTCCAAATCCGCCAACGAGAACTACGAACGGGATAAGACCCGCCTGGCGGAACTCTATGCCCAGAAGCGCTTGGACGCCCTTTCAGAAGAACAGGCTAAAGCCCGGGAACTGATGAACAAGGCCCGGGACCTGTCTTTTGATGCCGTTACCGCCAAGCTCACCCTCTATGGTTCCAAACAGGAACAGGAAGTCATGAAGATGCAGTCCGACATGGAGAAGGCGGTGGCTTCCATTGATGATAAGTACGCCAAACTGTCTCAGGACTTTATTTCTTTGACGGCCAGCGAAAAGGCCGTGTTCCTGAACGCCCTGAAAGAAAAGGGCATCGCCTACGAACAGGCCAGTGCCAATGAAATCGCCTTTGACAAACAGGCCAATCTGGAGAAGGCAGCGGCCTATAAAAGCTATATGGATGAGCGCAATGCTTACTTCGCCCAGGGGAAAGATATCCAGGCGGCCATTGACGAAGCCTACAACCAGAACTCCCTGGCCATGCTCCAGGAAACCCTGACGGCAGAGATGGCCCTTCGGCAGAGCAACATCGATGCGGAGAAATCTCTGATGGATACCTACCAGGAAGCCTATATGAATGCCCATATGGGGACCCTGGAACTCATCGCGGACATGGCGTCTACCACCTTAAGCGGCCTGGAGACCGCATTCACGGATATCCTGACCGGGGCCAAGAATGCAAAAGATGCCTTTCTGGATCTGGGGAAGGCCATGCTGAAAACTCTCGCCAGCTATTTTTCCCAGATGCTTTCCGGGATGCTGGTGACGGCCCTATTCGGGGATAAGCTGAACGCGGCCAGTGCGGCTAAGACCGCAGCCCAGGGTACGGCAGCGGCCGGGGCTCTGGCTCCTGCTGCCTGGCTGAAACTGGTCATCGACCCGTCTGCAGGTCCTATCGCCACGGGCCTTCTGACAGGGGGCACGTCTGCGGCAGTAGGCATCGGCATGGCGGCTGCTGCTACGAATACGGCAGCAGGAACAGCCGGAGGAGCCAAGACTCCCAAGTACGCCAAAGGCGGGTATTTCACCAGGCCTCTGGTTGGGGTCCTGGGGGATGCGGGAGATGAAGTGGCCTTGCCTCTCAACCGGGCGGTGTTTGACAGCATTGCCGAAGGCATCACAAATTCCAGCGAATCCACGGACAGCCGGGAAATGAACACCACCTTCAACAACTATGGGGACATCAACAACGCCGCAGATTTGGACGATCTGATGGATGGGTTTACCGATGCTGTTCTGGCAGGACTGAGGGGTGCGTGAAATAAGAAAAGCCCGCTGCCGGAGGCAGGGGCTTAGAACCACATTTCTTTTTTAACGAGTTTTTTATATTCCTCAAATGCTTCTTGTATTTCTTTTGGGGCATCAGGAACGATACCGCCCATCTTTGCAATATAGGGCTTTATTTTCTTTTCCAGCTCTTCCACTCTTGGGGAAAAAGACATTCTCATTTTCCGTTCCTCCTTTGTGTTTTTTCCATGCCATAACTATCTAATAAAGGGTTAAATAAACTCTACGGACTCTCCCATAAAATGCTCGTTGCTTTCAATTGCGATTGTCTTTGATTGCGTATCAATGTCACTATTAAGATGAAAGTGTATGGGTAAGTATATTTTTCCTCGTATTCTATACCCTTTAAAATTCCCTAAGGGGATTTTTCGATCCAACATAAGCAAACAAATCTGAGGTGTAACATGCCATTCTAAAACCACTTTATGCATAATCACTCACCCCACTAAGCCTCAACTTTTATTTCTATTATATTATTTTTATCCTACTAATCGTATTTTTCAGGAGGTGAAAAGAGATTGTTCCCGGAACGAAAAGAAATCGAACAAAATTTCACCATTACCAAAGATGGGGTGGAATACAAGCTCCCGGCCCATTGGGGTCTGACGGACAGCGGCAGCTATACCTTCCGGAATAAGCTCCAATCCCGGGCCTTTGCCCATGGCAGTGATGCAGTGGGGGACGGGAAGATTGATGGCCGGACGATCCAGGTGGAATTTTCCATGGAGGGAGCTACGGAAGAAGACCATGACGAAGTGCTGAACGAAGCCTATACCTTCTTTGGCCAAACGGATTATTCCTTAATGGCCGGTCGCCCGGACCGGGTCTATCATGTGGCCTGCTTGTCCAAGATTAAGCACAAGTTTGAGAACGGGTTCAAGCAGCGACGAAGCAACATCACCGTATCTCTTCTTCTGGCAGATCCGTTCCGGTACGAAGCCCAGGAATCCAAAGTGGTATTTCTTTTTCCCCAGGCAACGGTGCAGGCCGAGATGGTGCTCCACAACCTAGGGAGCGTGGATACACCTCTCATCTTTCGGTTTATCCCAAAAGACCGGATGACGAATCTTACCATCTGGCACCAGGAAGCAAAAGAAAAGTTTACCCTGACCGATGCCCTACTAGTAGCTCCCAAGACCTCCATCGTAAACGGCAGGGAAGGAACAGTCTGGCGGGATAAGGACAACAGCATTAACGCCTTTACGGGGACCTTCCTCCATGCCAAACCGGGAGCCAACCTATTTCTCTATACGGGCGGGGCCGGGACGGTGGAAATTACCTATACCAACAGGTGGTTTGTATGACGAATTTCATCTTTGGACGGGGCCTGTTCGGCCGGTGGATCTTTGCAGGACCCACCGGTTCCGAAGAAGGTAGCAGCGATCGGGGCAAGGTCCATGAGTACTATCCCGGTCAGTTCGTGGTCTATGCCTACAAGAAGGATGGGACTAGGACGGCCATTTTCGGAGGGGGAAGCGAAGCCAATGCCCTGAATGAAGTGACCTTTGAAATTACCCATACCGGCTGCGGCCAGTGCCAGCTGACCTTTTACCGACAGCCTTCCAATACGCAACTGGACTACATGCAGCGCATTGACATCCACCTCTATGGGGACCGGAAACCCTGGTACAGCGGGTATATCATCAGCCGGCCCATTGAAGGGACAACGGACACCAAATTCGTATACAAAGGGTATGGATTCTATAACCGGCTGGAAAATGTAATGCTCTGGAAGACCTATGAGAACATGGACGTGGGAGACATCGTCCGGGACATTGCCCGCCAGGTTGAACGGCAAACCCTCCAGGTGGTCTACAACGACAGCAAGATCCAGAGGGTGGGGTACAGTCCTACCAAACTGGTCTTTGACGGAGTAACGGTGAAAGAAGCCTTAAGTACCTTGGCGGATTTTGCCGTGGATTACGTATACGGGGTGGACGAATACCGGTGTCTGTACTTCCGGAGACGGGAAACTTCCGTCAACGAGCAGGCGCGTCTCACGGTGGGAAAACATATATCGTCCTATACACCCTCCTGGGATGTGTCCAAACTGGTGAACTGGGCCCGGATCAAAGGTGGCAGCGTGGATGAACAGGGAGAGCAGTGGCTGTGTATCGTTGAGGATAAGGACAGCCAAAACAGCTACGGGGTCCACCAGGCTGTTTGGAATCTGCCGGAAGCCTACGCTGCCGCAGACGCCAAACGGTGGGGCGAAAACCAGATCAGCCAGTACAAGGCTCCGGTAAAATCAGCCAAGATCAGCGGAGTGCGGCTGGAGTATCCCTATCCGGATGGAAACTTTAACGTCCGCCATATGTCCACGGACGGGCTGGCCGAGATAAGACGTCTTGATGGGAAGGCCGATACCTATCCCATCAAGAAGATTAAATACACCCTCTCCGGGGAAAAGGGCATCAAGACCGAAATGGAGCTGGGCGAGCCTCTTTTTTCCGTGGACCGGTACCTGTCGGAAATCGAACGGCGGTCCAAGAATATCGAACAGTCCCAGTCTTCGGCCCTGAAACAATGGAAAGGAGGAAGCTGATGGCCATCCATGATTATCGATTCAATCCCTTTGAAAACACCTTTGACATTAAAAAGATCTTTGATGAAAGACACGTGATCCCCAGCAACAGTCCCTATACCATCCGGCTGGCGGAAGTGCCCCAGAAGACATCTCCTACCACGCTGCAGGTGAAGTTTCAGAACGGGGCGCTCCTGACGGAAGTATCGGAAGAGCCAGCCCAGGGGCAGTATTGGCCGGACTACCTGACTACGGAGCACGGCATTGAGGGTTGGAATACCGGGACATTGAAATTTTCTGCTGCAGATGCAGGGAAAACGATCTTAGTTACCTATAACGGGATGGGGACCTTAACCGATGATCGGCTCATTGACCAGGTGGAGATTTCCGTAACGTCCAGCACTCAGGCAGACAAGGACGCCCGGGTGATGGGCTTGAATTCCTGGGACGTAGAGACAGGCCCCACATCGGTACCGAGACCGCTGTCCATCAAGTCCGTTTACCATATCCGGAAACACCGGGGTATTCCCGCAGGAACATATACGCTGAGACGCATCCTGCAGGAACTGGTGAACCGGTCTCATACGGAAGAATACTGGAAAGAAAATTCCCAGTGCAACTGCAATTGTAACTGTGACTGCAGCGACGATTCAGGAGGAGGCTAAGATGCTGGTCATTGACGAAAACAAGAATATCCAGGTGTCCCAATACGATACCTTTTCCATCCGGTTCCGGTTTAGCAACTACAAGCTGACCAATGCGGACAAAGTGGTCTTTGCCATTAAAAAGACTACAAATTCCTCTGAGGTGGTGTATACGGACACCTTCTACAATCCCAACAATCACTTCGTGGATGTGGTGGTACCCAAGGGTGCACTGGATTCCCTGGAACCCGGTGCCTATATCTACGACCTGGCGATCATGAACAGCGAGACGGAACGGATCCTGACCTGCTTCTTTACCAAATCTTTCATCATCAAGGGGGTGGCCCACAATGTCTGATGCTGCTAATGTGGAAGTGACGCTGACCGTCCAAAATAACACGGAAGTGGAACTGGGAGACGTGGCGGATACCTATGCCGCCGACCAGGCCCGGGAATACAAAAACAAAGCCGGGGAATATGCAGAGAATGCCCTCAACAGCCAGAACATGGCGGAAGCCTGGGCGGAAAGCGACAGCCCTCCCGCCGGGGAAGGAACCCGATCTTCTAAAGTCTGGGCAGATACAGCCCGGCAGTGGGCGGAGAGTGATACCAATCCGGACGGGATTGCAAATGCCCGGTCCAGCAAGACATGGGCAGCAACCGCACGGGCCTGGGCAGAAAGTACTGGAAACCCGGACGGGATTGCCGGAGCCAAGTCCGCCAAGACCTGGGCAGAAGCCTCTTCCAAAAGTGCTGCCGAAGCATCTGCCAGTGCCAAGACCGCGGACACCAGTGCCAAAGCCTCTGCCAGCAGTGCTGCTGCAGCGAAGACGTCTCAGGAAGGAGCCACCACCCAGGCTACCCTGGCAAGGCAAAGTGCCGAAAGTGCTGCTGAGAAACTGGCCCAGATGCAGATCAACCTGAAAGTGAAAGCGGATGTGGACAGTCCGGTCCTCACCGGAACGCCTGTGGTACCGACTCCTGCCAATAATGCCCAAGGCACCCAGATCGCCAATGTGGCCTATGTGAAGCAGAAAATGGCAGAACTGGTCAATGGCTCAGATGCTTCCCTGGATACCCTGAAAGAATTGGCTGATGCCTTGGGGAATGATCCCAACTTTGCCACCACCATCATGGCGGCCATTGGGAAAAAACTGGACGCTACCGCAATGGCCCAGGCGGCTCTGGCCGATGGGAAGGGAAACAACATTGCAGAGACCTATGCCACCAAGGCAGAACTGACCGGGGAGGCGGGATCCCTTGCGGCCGTGGCCAAAAGTGGAAGTTACAAGGATCTGTTAGACAGGCCCACCATCCCGGATAAAACCAGCCAGCTGACCAACGACAGCCGCTTTGTGGCAGCGGATGCAGAAGGAAATGTGACTTTGACCGGTACGCTTACCGCCGCGAAAGTTTACAACGCAGTCTATAATGACTACGCTGAATTCTTTCCCCGGGGTGACGATACCCAGCGTGGTGACATCATTGCCCTGGATGAAACATCCGGTAAAGAACAGTACAGCAAGGCAACTTCCAGCAGTCAGTGTGTGGTGGGGGTCCATACGGAAGATTTTGCCTCCATCATCGGCGGTCGGACACTTTCTCCAGGGGATGATATTCTGAAGGTCAATCTACCCACCTATATCCCGGTAGCCCTGGCCGGTCGTGTCCCTGTCCGGATGTACGGGAAAGCCAAAAAGGGTGGATGGGTCATCCCTTCGGAGATGCCGGGAGTCGGCCGAATGGCCCTTCCGGGAGAAAACATCACCCAGGCGGTGGGGCAGATTGTAAAGGACGATACCGCAGAAAACGTGCGGCTGGTAAAAATCATAGTAAGGAGTGGAAGATGAAATATCTGAGAAGAAACATTAACACTATATTTCTTATGCTGGGAAATTCCTGCAACATGAATTGTGCCTACTGCCTGCAGCATCCGTTGGTCCATAAGCCTCTCACCCGTGAGGTAAACCCCGAAATCTACGATTTTCTGGAAGAAGTGACCAATGAGAATACCCGGCCCCTCCACTTGCAGTTTTATGGCGGGAAGCCTCTTTTGTACTTTGGGACCATCCAGGAAGTAGTGGCTGTGGTGAAACAGCGAAAATTGAACATGACCTTTGGCATCATCACCAACGGGCGGGCTCTGACGGACGAAATGGTCCGTTTTTTTAATGCCCATCAATTTTCTGTCTGTGTATCCTGGGATGGTCCTCATGTGAGGGAAACAAGAGGGTATGATGTGTTTTCTGTGCCGGAAACCCGAGAACGGATCCTGGCCCTGGAGCATCTCTGTCTTTCTGCTGTTCTTTCCGCTCGGGCCTATCCCCGGGAAGTCCTCCAGGCCTTCCAGCAGATTTCAGAAGAGTACAGTGCTATCCATGGCTACCAGGTTGCGGTGAACCTGGACGAAATTATGGACACGGGCCTTCCGAGGAAGAATCTGCTGGACATAGACTACAGCCGGGTGAAGCGGGAGATGACGGCCATGGCCCTCCAGTTCCTGGATGGCTTTGGGAAACGGGTTCCTCCGGATCGCTATACGGAAGAAGCCTATATCCGGCAGCTGTTTCATGCTTTGAAGGAATTCTACCTGGCAGGAAAGGGAAAGTGGGACCGCTACACGGCTGCCTGCGGGAACGGCCTTACGGTGCTGAACCTGGATCTCCAGGGCAATCTGTATCCCTGCCACAACACATCCCGGAAGGCAGGCACCATCCAAGATGGATATTTCACCTATTTGCAGCGGATTCTGGCAGAAGACCATACCCATGAACATCGGAAGGAGTGCCTATCCTGTACAGCCCTTGCCTTCTGCCAGGGAGGCTGCAAGCTGGTGGGGGATAAGGCCCGGAAGGAGTCCTACTGCCGGCTGAAGCGGGCCGTCTTTACTCCGGTCCTTATGGCCGTCCAGCAGTACGGGCAGAAGTTATTGGAGAAGGACCATGGGAAAGAACGGAACCATCAATAAAACTTCTTTTACAGATACGTCTGCCCTTGGGGATACCAGTGAGCTCAAAGTAAAGGCCATCCATGTGACGGAACTGCAGACAGCCCTGGAACAGCTCAATACCTACGCGGCCAATGTGGACAACTGTGGGAACTGCGTGTATTGCCAGACTTGCCAGGGCTGCCAGACCTGTCAGGGATGCCAGAGCACAAAATGCCAGTCCAGCTCTTGCCAAACCTGTCAGAGCATCAGCCAGTGCAGCTCAAGAAACTGCACCTGCCAGACCAGGGGCCAATGTGACTGCAACTGCAACTGCAGCAATTGTAACTGCTCGGACGATTCGGGAGGAGGGCCATAAGATGGCGAGTCAGAACGAGATTGTGTGGAAAAAGGACCTGACAGACATTCAGTCGGGGCTGGAGACCCTTGCCACAAAGACGAAAATTTCTATCAACCTTTCCGCAATGGACTACGGCAAGGTGAAGAAGATCAACGTGGCAGCCCTGGAAACAGCGGTGAACAAACTAGAGGAGGCCTTTTCGGGAAACTGTTGCCAGGCCAACTGCTGCCAGACTTGTCAGGGGTGCCAGTCTTGCCAGACATGCCAGGGATGCCAAAAATGCCAGACCTGTCAAGGGTGCCAAACCTGCCAAGGGTGTCAGAAATGCCAGTATTACATGACCCAGAACTGCAATTGCGACTGCAACTGCGATTGCTCGGATGACAGCTAAAGGAGGAACGATTCATGATTATTGCCAAAGGAAACGTCAGTACGGCGGAAGGACCGGTGCCGGCAGAGAACCTGAAACCGGGGATGCTAGTGGTGGACCGGGGCCATCGGGCCCGAAAGCTGCTGAAGGTGGAACGGGTCCAGCTCCACCAGACCCTGCACTTTGAACGAAATGCCGACCTGGTCCTTGCGGGGAACAGCATCCTGTTTACCCTGACTGGTTTGCGGAGTGCCATATCCCTGAAGAATGTGCGAAAAGCCATGAATGGTCGAATCCAGATGCTCTTTGAAGGCCGGAAGATGCAGGAGGATGTGATGAAAATCAAAAAGGAAGAAGTCACCGGCTATCGCCTGACCATTGAGGGTGGCAAGGATGTCCTGGTCAATGGGTACGATGTAGCAGACAAGGAGGAAGGGGTATGCTGAAGATTTATTACAACGAGGAATCCAATGCTGACTACCTGATCCACCTGACTCTCCGGGGCGATTACTGCAAGGCGGAATGCACCAGCAACAGCGAAAGCCGGAAGGGAGCGGATGTAATCGAAACAATGCATCCTTACAGTTCCTACGTTCTTACAGAAGGTAACGGGACCGTGAAATTGTTCCGCCGTCCCATGGCCTCGGACTACCGGTTCCTTGACCTTAACCGGCTGGGGGTATCCATCAAACTGGACTTTGCCGTCCTGACCCAGCTTTATGGAAATACCACTATCCTCGATATCGATACGGGCATCATGGCGGAAGGCCAGCGGGATATTGTGGTGCGGATGTTCAACGGGCAGAAGGAAAACCTGACCCTTGACACGGACCAGGAATATGAACTGTTGCCCTTTAACACCAGCGACTTGATCCTGGGGGATCATCCCAGGATGAAACTGTGGGACAGTTACAGCCTTTCCGCTGGGGGCCGGGAACTTATGGCCAATCGGAAAGGATACCTGATTGACGGAGATCCGGAAGAACCCTTCACCCCGGAAGGAGATAAAGATTATATCGATTTTACCATCCAAAAGTACAAGGGAGATTTCTCTACGAAGAAGAAGCTGACCCGGGATATTGATGACGAAGAGGTCTTTGTAGAATCTTCTGCCGGCCTGGTGAACAACAGACGGGTAAGGCTTGTGAAGGGAACGGGCAGTTTCCGCCTGTATCCCTTTGGGTACGAAGGCCCGTTGAAGATCAAGCTGGGCAGGAAGTGGTACGAAGTGTGGAACGACTATCTGGTATTTGTGGGAAAGCAGGATTGATATGCAGAAAAACAAGATGGATTTACCGACACAGGTTCAAATCACTCTCTATCTGGGCAGCCAGTGCAATCTCCACTGCGCCTACTGCCACCGGGAGGCGTCGGATGGGGAAGGGGGCATTTCGGAAGAATTTCTGGCGAAATTGAAACGGAATCCTCCCGGAGCCATCAAGTTTATGGGAGGGGAACCGCTGCTTTACATGAAGGAAATCCGGAAAGTGGTGGAAGCAGTGCCCCAGGCGAAGTTTGCCGTTAGCACCAACGGCATCGGAATCGAAAAGCATCTGGATTATTTCCGGGAACATCACTTCCAAATCTGCATCAGCTATGATGGGGCGGAAAAGGACCTGCGGGGATATGATCCTTTCACCGCTCTATTAGATTACCCGGACCTGGCCGTTTCCACTACTCTCTACCATGGGAATACGGACTTAGGGGCTATTATGGACCGTTTTCGGGAGAAAGAGAAAGTCATCGGACGTCCTCTTTCCTTCTTTCCTCACCTTATGCATGTGACCAGCGAAGCCAACCGGCCTTATGCCTTGACCCAGGAGGACTATGATTCAATTCTGGAGCAGTATAAAAAATATGTGGGACTCTACTTGTCTCGGCTTCGGAAGTTCGGCATTCGGGACAAGCGGTATGAAGGTCTTTACCAGACCCTGGAACGGCGCCGGGAAGTCCAGTACATGTACGGTGAGACCTACTGCAGCAACCGAACCATCCGAAAGGTGGATGCCAAAGGGCAGGCGTATCCCTGCCTGTACATCCGAAAAGAGAAACTGGGGACGGATTGGTTAAAAGAACAGCAGGCCCTCCTTGATTCCATCAACCCTGGGTGCCGTCAGTGCTCCGTATACAATATGTGCGGCGGGGCCTGCATCGTCAGTCAGGACCATGAACTGGAGTGCCGGTTCTATAAAGATCTCTATACCTGGTTCCAAAAGGAAGTGACCCGACCATGAACTGGATTTATATCTTCCCGGAAGCCATCCATACGGAAGATACCATTTCCCTGGATTTGGAAGGAAATCGGCTGAATTTTTTCTGTAACAACCAGCGGGTGTCCATGGACCTTGCTGCGCTGCGGAGGGGGTCCTCTACGGTAATCCTGAAGAATCCCATCACAGGGACTCTTTATCCCTTGTTCAACTTCCGGGAGATCCTCCAGGTAATGGATCTAGGGCCCCAGGAGCTGCTTCAGACCCTCCAGCTCAACGCCTATGTGCAGATCGACAAGTCCGGGAAAGATTTCTTTATTAAAGTGTTCCTGCCCAGGGGCCAAAGGGAATTAAAGAGCCGGACCCATGATTTCTCCAGCTTTCCTCATGTGGCCATGGCCGATCTCCATAAGTTGGATCGGGCTTTCAGCTGGGCCGTGAAGGATGTAAAAGCCCAGATTCATTATGGCCGGATCGAGGGATCCCTGGTGTTGGAACGATCTGCTTTCTGGAAAGAACCGGTTTATGTAAGCCATGCCGGACAGACCCAGGAGCTTACCGAAGGAGAAAACTGGTTTTCCTTCGTCTGGAGTCCTACAGAAGATGTGTACTGCGGTCCCAAGTGTGGACGGTATAAAGGACGAGCCCTTCATCTAACATCCGGCTGCTAGTTCACCAGAAAGGAGGGAACCAACATGGATTTCATCAGCTACACCTTTGTGAACGCAGTGATCAGTGCTCTGGCCGTATTCGGGTGCTGGCTTATTCTGCGTCCTCAAAAGATCGAGAATCGAGCGCTCCATAAAAGCATCGACAATAATACCAAGGCCCTGGAAGATTTGACAGGGCTGATCAATGAAATGCGAGTGGCCCAGGCAAGTGTGGAGACGAATATTACCAATCTCTGGCACCGGTACAAGGACCTGAAGGGAGAAGTGGACAAAATCCATGACCACAATCGGAATCTGGGGAATACATCATGTTTGAAAAAGTAAAGGGAGTCCTGTCTAAGGGACTGGATGCAGTCAGGGTTCGCTTGAACCAATTCCAGCAGCCCATCAAATGGATCGTCATAGGGTATCTTGTGACGGTCTTTCTTTTTGTAGTTTCTTACTATGGATTCTGGATATATCTGGCAGTGACGGGAAAGATCCAGTTGCCGGACCTCCTGGCCATGGTGCGGGAACTGGTGGGGCCTGCCATGGTGGGGTTCGTCACCTTTATTGCAGGCTGCTTTGTGGATCTTGATGGAAACGGAGTCCCGGATCATTTTGAAAAGGAGAAGGATAAGAAATGAAGATTTTTATTAATCCTGGGCATATGCCCGGTGTGGATAGTGGGGCCGTCAATGAAGAATACGGAGTCACTGAAGCGGATATCGTAAAAGAAATCGGAGCCGGAGTCCAGCAGTACCTGAATCGGGTGGGCTATGACTGTATGCTGGTCCAGTCCGACAATCTCTGCGGGGAATCTCCCAACTATACCAATATCTGTGCCAGCGCCAATGGGTGGAAGGCGGACCTTTTTCTATCCATCCACTGTAATGCGGCCGCTGCGGAAGAAGCCCAGGGGACGGAGACCCTGGTGTACAGCGAGGACAGTGAAGAAGCCAGTACCCTGGCGGAATGCATCCAGAACCAGATCGTCCAGAGCCTGGGGACCGTGGACCGGGGTGTGAAGGAACGGCCTGGACTGGCTGTACTCCGAGAAACGGATATGCCGGCCGTTCTTGTGGAAACTGCTTTCATCACCAACAAGGACGATGTGCAGCTTCTGATGAATCGGAAAGACGAATTTGCTCGGGCCATCGCCCGCGGGGTGACGGATTATGTGGCCAGGAAAGGATGAGAGACCATGAATATGTGGCGGATCAGCGATGAATTTCTGTTAGGCTATCTTTTGGGCATGGTAACCGGTGTTTTTCTTTTTATTTTGGTCATCTGAAGAAAGAGGGTGGGGATGATTGAGAAAAAGCGCCTGGGTCTTGCTGTTTTGCTTGTTGTTCTCCTTTCCGCAGGTGTCCTTTGCCTCTACGTATACCATAACGGAAGAGGAACTGACCCAGTTGGAGCAGAATATCAGCGAGCTGCAGACCATCAACAACAGATTACAGAAGGAATCCAGTCAGCAGAAGAAACGCATGGAGGAATTGGAGACGCAATTGACCGCAGCACAGACCGAATTACAGAAAGCCAGGGAACAGTCCAATCGGCTCGGGAATCAATTGAAAGATCTGGAGAGGACCTCGATCAGGCAGGAAGAATCCTTGCGGATTGCCAACAAATCCTTAGCCGCATACGAGAAAGAAAACAATAGAACACAGAAACGGCTAAAGGCACAGCGGAACCTGGCCTATGGGATAGGGACGGTTTTGCTGGTGGCTTTGGTGCGGAAATGAAAAGAGCCATGGTAGGAATGTTTCCTGCCATGGCTTTTTTTGCGTTATCAGTACTTATTTCCGCCTTTCCTGTCCTGTTACTCTTAGAAACAAAATTTTAGGAGGGTAAGAATCATGAAAAAAGATCAATGCCAGGAGCTGCCGCTGAGCCAGCGTTTTACGTTAACACTGAAAGAAGCCAGTCAGTATTTCCATATAGGAGAAAAGAAACTTCGGAGGATGGCTGCCGAAGACCCTGGTGCGGGGTTCTTGATTCATAATGGACGGAAAGTGCTCATCATCCGGGAAGAATTTGAACAGTTTCTTCGCCAGACCTCGTGTATTTAATAGAAGTTGACTTATTTTGCCTTCTGAGTGATGTATAGGATGCTAAAAGAAACGAAAGGGGAAAACCAATGAAAAAAATCCATATGCGGGGCCGTGTGCGCCGGGACAAGAAAAGAAGGATCTTACGGGCGGGAGAGTCCGTGCGGATCGATGGAAAGTATCAGTTCAAATATATGGTGAACGGGCGGCCGAAATTCCTGTACAGCTGGAAGCTGGAGCCTACGGATCCCTTGCCGCCGGGACGGAAACCCTGCCTATCCCTCCGGGAAATGGAAGACAGCCTGGAAGTGAAACTGGTGATCTGCCCCAATGCCCATTCGGATTCCATGACCGTCCTGGAACTGGTCCAGCGGTACCTGATGCTGAAAAAGGGTGTCAAACCCAATACCCTGAGCAACTATAAGTTCGTGGTCAATGCCCTGAAGAAAGAACGCTTTGCCCAGAAAGCCATTGGGAAAGTGAAAATGTCCGATGCCAAATTATGGCTGATCAAATTGCAGTCCGAAGGAAAGGGATACAGTTCCATTCATAGCATCCGGGGTGTGGTGCGGCCCGCCTTCCAAATGGCTGTAGATGATGAAATCTTGTGGAGAAATCCCTTTAATTTCGAAATGAAAGAGGTCTTGATCAACGACAGTGTGAGAAGGGAAGCTCTTTCCAAAAGAGATATGCGGATTTTCCTGGATTTCGTAAAGAATGACGAGTATTATTGTAGATATTATGAGGGAATTTTCATCCTGTTCCATACTGGGCTGCGGATCTCGGAATTTTGCGGATTGACGGTAAACGATATCGACTTGGAAAAAAGAACAATCAACGTGGACAAGCAGCTCCAGAAAGGGAACGAGAGGAAGTACTACATCCTTTCTACAAAAACCAAGGCCGGAGCCAGGCTGCTGCCCATGACGGATGAGGTTTACCAATGCTTTGTGACCATCCTGCAGCGCAGAAGACCTCCGAAGGTAGAACCCATCATCGATGGCGTTGGTAAATTTCTCTTTTATGATAAAAATGGGAATCCAATGGTAGCCTTGCATTGGGAACATTATTTTAAGCAAATCGTGAATAAATACAACCGCATCTATAAATATCAGCTTCCAAAAGTTACACCTCATGTCTGCCGCCACACCTACTGCACCAATATGGCTCTGTCCGGGGTCAGTGCCAAGACCCTCCAGTACCTGATGGGCCACAGCGACATTTCCATCACCCTCAACGTGTACACCCATATCAAGTTCGATGATGCCCAAAAGGAAGTGGAACTGATCCAGATACGGCAGCAGAAGGAGATGGAAAACGTACGGAAAGAACTGGAGCAGGTGGGAGAAATCCAGCCCAAGGTGATCCGGTTTCCCGGGGAGCTCAGAGTGAAGAGTGCAGAGTGAAGAGCGCCTCACGCCGAGTGTATGGAAACTAAATTTGTATTGTAAACGTATTATGAATGTGATAAAATTCAATAAAGAGGTGATACAAATGGCAAAGAATGCAAATATCAATATTCGTATCGAACCTGAAATAAAGAGCGCAGCGGAGAACTTGTTTTCTTCTTTTGGAATTACCATAAGCGATGCCGTGAATATCTTCATTCGGAAATCCCTGATGGAAGGGGGCATTCCTTTTTCCGTCAGACAGCCCCGGTTCAATGCCGAAACAGAAGACGCCATGCAGGAAGCCAGAGATATTGCTTCTGGCAAAATTCCTGCCAAAAAATATCATAATGCCCATGAAATGATTAAGGATATTACCGATGAAGTATGAACTGGTGATGACTTCCCGCTTCCGCAAGGACCTTAAGCGGATGGTAAAAAGAGGTCTGCCATTGAATGAACTGGAACAAGTCCTGGATTGGCTGTCTGATGGCATCGTTTTGGGACCCAAGTATAGAGATCATGAACTGAGCGGGAATTATGCGGGATTTCGAGAATGCCATATTCGGCCAGATTGGCTGCTGATCTATATGGTGGAAGAAGAAAAGCTGATTTTAACTGCAACCAGGACTGGTTCCCATTCGGACTTGTTATAAGTTGTGGAAATGCACTGTAGGGTTAGCTTACAGTTATTATCTGCGGTAAATGGTGTTGAAGGGAAGGGCCACTGGTTTTTGCCGGAAAAAAGAGAAGACCCGCAGTCTGGTGATTGCGGGCCTTTTCTCTTATCCAAATAATTTTAAAAAGCGGATTCTAATCCTTCAGATCTTCCATAACATCCTTCACAGAATTGCAGGTTTTGCTCAGGTTCCGGTGATGATTCACGTCATCAATGGTCTGCAGCGTTTCCAGCTGGTTGGCGGACAGAACCTTGCCGAAAACTTCTTTTTTGGAAAGTCTGGCGGAATGACTGACTGCATAAGCATCGGCTTCATCAAGCTTTTTTTCCACATCTTCCAAAACTTCTGCAAAGCTATGATACCGTTTATATTTTTCCGGATGGGTTTTCATTTCATCGTATTCGGCCAGGGCAGCACGGGTTTCGGCATTAGGTGCGGTTTTCGGATCGGAATCTGCAGGGGCATTCTGAGAGAGTTCCACATAGGCTTTCCGGTTCCTGGCAATGAAACGCCTGGAAATGGCACGGACTTCGGCGTCGTCCGTGATGGAAATGGGATCTTCTGTATGGCTCTTCATAATTTCCGCCTCCTTTATATTTCATGTTTCTATTATCTGCATCATTTTAGCTTTAAATGAAGCAGATAGCAAGAAAATGAGGCAGATGGTATTTTGACAGGAAGGGCCGTTGGCCTTTGCTTGGAGGCAGCACACAGTTTCTACTCACTAGTCCGCAGCCGATGGAGACCATCTGCCCATCCGGATCTTACTGGGGCATCCCTGCGGCTTTGGCCAGGGGGGCCAGGGTGGGGCAGGCGATGTGGGCTTCCGGGCCGGAGAGAGGATCGTACTGCTCTCCGTAGAAAATCCCGATATCCCGCATCTCTGGAACCTTGTCAGGATTCAGGGGCGGGTTATCCTTTTCCTCCTGGAGTCTCCGGGTCCGGTAATCCCCGTTGGGATCCGCGGCCTCTGTCACCAGAGGCTCCACATGCACCGTATAGGCCTTTTTGTCCTTCCCGGCCAAGGTCAGGGTCAGAGACTGTCCGACAGGAGCATAATCCAGCAGATACAGGGCCAGATAGGTCCGCTGGCTCACATCCGCACCGTTGATGCTCAGCAGCCGGTCACCGGGCTGGATCGGAGAAAGGGGGGGGAACCGTTCCCTGTCAACCTGTTGGACGGCAGGGGATTTGTCGGTGAAGGTGCCTTTCAGGGTGATCCCGTAATCGTTGTGAGGCTCCAGGTTCTTATAGGCTGTCCGGGCCGCATGGAAAATGTGATCCACGAAATCGTTTTCCAGATTGGTGGTAATCTTGGATTGGGGCGGGACATAGCCGTATTTTGTACTGTATCCCCGGGTGTACCAGGTTTGACTGAAATCCAGATCCATCCAGGTTCCACCGTTTTTGGGAGAAAACCGGGCATAGCCCTTGCAGCCGGAAAATCCCCCGCCGCTTTCCGTTTTGAACATCTCACAGGCCAGAGGGTTATCCCCCAGACTGTATTTGTAGGGGAAGGAAAGGTTATCGTTGAGCACGGAGAGAAAGGCATCCCGCACTTTTTCCGGGGCCATGCCGGGATAGAACAGGCTGTACATGGGACCATAGGGGGCCAGTTTCTGTTTGGAATCCTTCAGCCCCCGGACCAGCTTGCCCAGGGCAGGGACTTTTTCCGAAAAGGTCTTCCCGTTGGCTTTCACTGCCTCCAGCTTCCAGCCCTTGGAAGAAGCGGCCAGCCGGTCCGCGTCTTCAGGGGCCAGTACATACCACCGGTCCAGACCGGTGGTGGGGATCCCGGCAGGAAGGACCTGGGGGATCAGGGTCAGGCCGTCCCCTTTAAGGGTGATGGCGGAAAACTGGCTGTCCGGAGACCGTTTCAGGTCCTGGAGACGCAGGTACCACCGGTTCCGGGTTGAGATATGCTGGATCTGGACGGCAATGGACCCGATCCGGGTCTGGGCCACCCGGATGGGTTCCCCGTTTTTCATCACCAGATTCCCGCTCCGTTCCGTAAACTCCATAGCCAGTGCCGTGGCAGGCAGGCCGCTCCAGCAGAAAATGGACAGCAGAAGGGCCGAAACCAGGGCCCCTTTCCGGAAATCCATAAAATCACTTCCTTTTATATAAGATAGAAAATTTTATTATCATTATACACCGGGAGAATGGAAGAAGGGAAGGCCCGCTGACCACTGAACGAAAAAAAGGAGTACTGCACATATTTTGTGCAGCACGCCCTTTTCTGCTATAATCAATCCCAGAAACCGCTTAGTAGTAGGAATCGCCCAAAATACTACTACTTTTACTACTTAGAGGGGAAAAGTTGTGCCAGGTTATGCCATTTCTTGTCTTCCCTGCATGGACTGGAAAAATCCGGGAACCGGCATTAATTCGGCATTTCTTGGCATAGGAGGGAATTTCGTGTCTATGGTTAAAATATTGTTCACGTGCCACGGCAACATCTGCCGTTCCCCCATGGCGGAATTTGTCATGAAGGAGCTGGTTCGGCGTCATCATTGTGCCGATGCTTATGAAATCGCTTCGGCGGCTACCAGCCGGGAGGAAATTGGCAATGACACCCACTGGGGGACCAGGGAGCAATTGGATCTCCACCATATTCCCTATGCGCCCCGGAAGGCCCGGCAGATGACCCGGGGAGATTATGGGTACTATGATCTGCTCATTGGGTTCGATGATGAGAACCTTCGGGAGATCCGCCGGATCGCCGGGGGAGACCCGGATGGCAAAATCCACCTGCTGCTGGATTTCACCGATCATCCCCGGGAGATCGCCGACCCCTGGTATACGGGGGATTTTGTCAGCACGTACCGGGATGTGGAGGAAGGGTGTGAGAGCCTTTTCTGTCGGAAAAATGTTCCTTCAGCAGCTGGTTGATTTCGGCTCTTTCTTTGCCCTGCTTTTCCATCTGTTTGATCAGTTTGTAGGCGTGGAACAGGGGGGAGGGGGCGATTTCGGAGCTGAAGAAGCCGATGCCCATGTTCCAGGCCAGCTGTTCGAACACATCGTCCAGGGCCCGGGAATCCAGGCCGTTGGCATAGGCCTTCAGCAGTTCCCGCATGGCCTGGCGCATCCGCCCGGCACCTACTGCATTGGCCAGGGAGAGCAGCAGCCGGATGTTGTAATCCAGGTAGCGTTTTTCGCTTTTCCAGGTCATATCCCAGAATTCTACCGCCAGTTCGCCCAGTTTTTCGTCAATCATGGGATAATTGGTGATTACCGCCGGCCGTTCCGGGGCTTCTTCCGTGTTCCCTTTGTTTTCGGTCCGGTAGAAATAGGCGTGGTATTCGTTGGGGGCCTTTTTCTCAGTGGCATGTTCATAGCCCAGCATTTCCATCACTTCGTAGAGGGGGATGGGTTCGAAGGTCTGGATTACTTCCAGTCCCTGGCCCACAGGGAGCTTGGCCGCCTGTTTTTTCAGGCCTTCCAGGAAATTCCCCGCAATGCCCCGCACGTCGATTTTTTTGAAGTTGCTGATTTTATCGTTCCATTCCAGATTTTTCATACCGATTCTCCTTCCATTTGTTCCTGTTATCCCAGGTGATGTTACGTTCTTCGTCTTTCTGGAAACAATATAGCATGGAAAAGGAAACCGGTATGTTGTTTTTACAACAAAAATTGGCACAGGAAACCCTCCGGGAGGCCGGGGAGGGCGTGCCTCTGGCGCGCCCCTACGCGTCAGGGTCGGGGGTTCGGTGCACGGTCTGTATTTCGGTGCGTAAATCGGTACCGTAGGGGCTCCACGCCGGGGAGCCCGCAAAAAACACCGATTGTACGGGCGTAATAGCAATCATCCCTCGCTAACTACGTCCAATCCGATTGAAGGAGATCCCCCGATTCCAACGTGGTAGGGGCTGCCCGCAGGGAAGCCCGTCCCGGCCGCCGGTTTTCACTGTTACCTATTGAAAAAAATGAGCTGCTGCATATACCTGCAACAGCTCTAATTCATTTGATTACCGATAAACTTCCCGTCGTTGAGCAATTTCAAAAAGAAATACAATCAGCACATCATCCTGGATTTCGGCAAACAGCCGGTAATCTCCTACCCGGTATCGCCACACCCCTTTCAAGTTTCGCGTAAGAGATTTTCCATGCTGTCGGGGATCCGTTGTATCCACCAGGTTTTTAACCACCCAGTTTTTGATGACACGGGCCGTTTGTTTGTCCAGTTTTTTCAGTTCTTTTACCGCGTGTTCAGAGAACCGTACCTGGTACATATTAAATGCCCAGCTCTTTCCAGACCTCTGTATGATCATAGGTCTTTTCTTTCTTCAGCAGTGCCCGGGCCCGCAGGATCCGGTCCTCGTCCAGTTTCATATCCTCCTCGATTTTATCCAGCACCAGGCTGCGGATAAAAGAAGAAAGATTCAGATTATTGGCGGCCACATAATTTTGAATCAGTTTGTTTTCTTCATCGCTGACCCGAAGAGAAATGGTGCTCATAGGAAATCCTCCTTCGTATTACATGTAATACCTTCTACCATAAGTATAGCAAAAATGCGTGAAAAAGCAAGAGAAGAGAAGGGAAAATCCCTCCGGGAGGCCGGGAAGGGCGTGCCTTTGGCGCGCCCCTACGCGTCAGGGTCGGGGGTTTGGTGACGAGCCAGCAGGCCTGCCAGTTTGCATTTTTCCTGTGCAGACAGTTTCATGGTACCGCCCTCCTCAGTAATTTTCCCAAAACAGCCGGGCGGTTTCGTGAAGAGGCCGACCTTTTTTCCGGACCAGCACCACCTGGCTTTCCAGCTTTTCTTCCCGGACTGGTACCGCACTCAGGTTCTGGCTCAGGTTCACCACGCTTTCCGGCACCAGGGCCACCCCCAGTCCCGCCTGGGCCCACTGGAGGCAGCTCCGGGCATCGTCCGCCAGGCACCGGAAATACAGGGAAAAGCCCCGGCCCCGGCAGATTTCCTGGATGATCCGCTCCCACCGCCGGTATCCCAGAAGGGGCAGCTCCTCCAGATCTTCCAGGACAAAGGCTTCCGGCAGGTTTTGGGGGAACAGGTCCTGGCTTCCCAGGGCGCAGAAATGTTCCCGGCACAGCACCTTTCCTTCCACCCGGGTTTTGGAAAAGGGGGTCCGGATCACGGCCAGATCCACCGTCTCCTTTTCCAGGGCGTCCAGCAGCTGATAGGTGTTCCCTTCGTACAGCTGGATGGAAATCTCCGGGTACTTCTGGGCGAAATACCGGGCACCCCGGAAAAACCGTTCCCCGGCACCGGAAGAGATCATCCCCAGGTGCAGACTGCCCTTTTTCCCCAGCTGGAAATTCTTCATGTCCTCCTGCGCCGCCAGGGTCAGGGTCTGGATCCGTTTGGCCGTGTCATAGAGGCTTTTCCCCGCTTCCGTGAGACGGATCTTCCGGCCGCCCCGTTCCAGCAGCCGTACCCCGCACTGGGCTTCCAGCCGCTGGAGCTGGAGGGACACCGGGGGCTGGGTCAGGTTCAGCCGCCGGGCCCCTGCCGATATGGACCCTTCTTCCACCACTGCAATGAGACAGTTCAGCTGTTCCAGGTTCATAATGCATCCTCCTATATAGAAAATATATGGTTCTCAATAGATTCAATATCTATTATATAGTATTTCCGGTGGTAAGATAAAGACAGTTCAAGCAATGAGGTGCTGATTATGAAAAAATTTCTTCCTTATTTTCAGGGGTACCGCTGGGACTGCATCCTGGCCCCTTTGTTCAAACTGCTGGAAGCCCTGATGGATCTGGCGGTGCCGTTGGTAATCGCCGCCATGATCGATCAGGGACTTTCCACCGGAGACGAAGGCTTCCTGTTCCGCTGCTTCCTGGTGCTTATGGGGCTCATGGTGCTGGGCATGGGGTTCTCCTTTACCGCCCAGTATTTTGCAGCCCGGGGCAGCGTGGGGGTCATTACCCGGCTCCGGCAGGCCTTGTTCGATCATATCCAGGGGCTGTCCTATCGGGAACTGGACACTCTGGGCACCGATACCCTGATTACCCGGCTCACCAGTGACGTGAATCAGGTCCAGACCGGGCTGAACATGGCCCTGCGGCTGCTGCTCCGGAGTCCCTTCATTGTGTTCGGCTCCATGGTCATGGCCTTTTTCATCGATGTGCCCAGCGCCCTGGTGTTTGCCGTGGCCATCCCTCTGCTGCTGGTGGTGGTGCTGGGGATTATGCTCCGGAGCATCCCTCTCTTTACCCGGGTACAGGAAACCCTGGACCGGCTGCTCCAGACCACCCGGGAAAACCTGACCGGGGTGCGGGTGATCCGGGCCTTCTGCCGGGAACAGGCGGAAGTCCATGAATTCGACAGCCGGAACGCTGACCTGACCCGGAAGAACCTCCATGTGGGCCGCTGGTCCGCTTTGATGACACCGGGCACCTACCTGCTGGTGAACCTGGCTACAGTGATCCTGATCCGCCAGGGGGCTCTCCGGGTGGAAATGGGAGCCATGGCCCAGGGGGATGTGGTGGCCCTTTACAACTATATGGCCCAGATGATCATCGAACTGGTGAAACTGGGCAGCATGGTGATCACACTGAATAAATCGGCAGCCTGTGCAAGCCGTATCCAGGGCATCCTGAAGGTGAAAAGTTCCATGACCAGTCCCGCTGCTTACGGACCCCTTCAACCGGTGAGCGGGGGACCGGCCGTGGCTTTCCATCATGTTTCCTTTGGCTATGCCGGAGGCGCCGAAGCCGTAACCGATCTGGATTTTGCCATTCCCAAAGGCAGTACTGTGGGGATCATCGGGGGCACCGGCAGCGGCAAGACCACTCTGGTGAACCTGATCCCCCGTTTTTATGATGTGACCCGGGGCCAGGTGGAAGTGGAAGGACGGGACGTGCGGGAGTACCCGGCCGGCCATCTGCTGGAAAAAATCGCCCTGGTACCCCAGAAGGCGGTGCTTTTTGAAGGCACCATCCGGGACAACCTGCGCTGGGGCAAGGAAGATGCCACCGACGAAGAACTGTGGCAGGCCCTGGAAACCGCCCAGGCCAAAGATGTGGTGCTGGGGAAGGAAGGCCGGCTGGATGCCCTGGTGGAACAGGGAGGACGGAACCTGTCCGGAGGCCAGAAACAGCGGCTGACCATTGCCCGGGCCCTGGTGAAGAAACCGGATATCCTGATCATGGACGATTCCGCCAGTGCCCTGGATTTTGCCACCGACCTCCATCTCCGCCAGGCCATCAAGGCCCTGGAAGGGGAAATGACCGTATTCATCGTGTCCCAGCGGACCAGCAGCGTCCGCCAGGCGGATGTGATCCTGGTGCTGGATGACGGAAAACTGGTGGGCCAGGGAACCCATCTCCAGCTGCTGGAAACCTGCCCGGTGTACCAGGAAATCTTTGATTCCCAGTATCCCGGCCGCCGGGCGGAAGAAATCCGCCAGGGAAAGGAGGAAGCCTGATGTCCATGGATAAAAACAATTCCAGTTGGGTCACCCTGAAAAAAGTCTGGAAGATCATCGATGCCTACCGGATGCTCCTTATAGGGAGCCTGGTGCTGGCCGGGGTTTCCGTAGCCCTTCAGCTCTATGTGCCCATCCTGTTCGGCCGGGCCATTGACGGGATCGTTGGACCGGGGCAGGTGGATTTCGCCCTGGTGGGCCGTTATGCCTCCCAGATCCTCTTTTTGGTGGTCCTGTCCAGCCTGGCCACCTGGGCCATGAATCTCATCAACAACAAACTGGCCTTCAACACCGTCCGGGATATCCGGAGCCGGGCCATCCGCCAGATCCAGCAGCTGCCCCTGTCCTTTTTGGACGGCCACAGCACCGGTGACCTGGTCCAGCGGGTGATCGCCGACGTGGACCAGATTTCCGACGGGCTGCTTTTGGGGTTCACCCAGCTGTTTTCCGGGCTGGTGACCATTGTGCTCACCCTGTATTTCATGTTTTCCACCCATCGGAACATTTCTCTCATGGTAATTGTCCTGACCCCGGTGAGCTTCCTGGTGGCCCGGTTCATCGCCAGCCGGTCCTATCGGCTGTTCCAGAACCAGACGGCCATCCGGGGGAAACAGACCGCCCTGATCAACGAAACCATCGGCAGCGAAAAAGTGGTGAAGGCCTTCTGCCATGAAGAACGTTCTTCGGACCAGTTCCGGAGCCTTAACGAAGAGCTGCAGCAGGCCACCCAGGGAGCCCTGTTCTACAGCTCCCTCACCAACCCGTCCACCCGGGCGGTGAACAACGCCATCTATGCTCTGGTGGCCCTGGTGGGGTGCTGGGAGATCCTGGGCGGGGGACTTACCGTAGGGGGGCTCACCGTGCTGCTGTATTACGCCAACCAGTACATGAAGCCCTTTACGGACATCAGCTCCGTGGTCACTGAGCTCCAGAATGCCCTGGCCTGCGCTGCCCGGGTGTTCGCTCTCATCGAAGAGACCCCCCAGAGCGCCGATCCGGACCGGAAACTGGTATTCCAGGAAGGGCGCGTGGACATTTCCCATGTGTATTTTTCCTACAATAAAAAGCGCCCTCTGATCGAAGACTTCAACTTCCAGGTGGAACCGGGCCAGACCACCGCCATTGTAGGGCCCACCGGCTGCGGCAAGAGCACCTTCATCAACCTGCTTATGCGGTTCTACGATGTGGACCGGGGGACCATCGCTATCGACGGCCAGGATACCGGGAAAGTGGACCGGCACTCCCTCCGCCGGACTTACGGCATGGTGCTCCAGGAAACCTGGCTGAAACAGGGGACCATCCGGGAGAACATCTCCTTCGGGAAGCCGGGAGCCACCGAAGAAGAGATCATCCAGGCCGCCAAAGAAGCCCACAGCTGGGAATTCATCCGTCGGCTGCCCCAGGGGCTGGATACGGTGGTGGACGACGACAGCCTGAGCCAGGGACAGAAACAGCTCCTGTGCATCACCCGGGTGATGCTGGCCCTGCCGCCCATGCTGATTCTGGACGAAGCCACCTCCAGCATCGACACCCGGACCGAGATCCAGATCCAGAACGCCTTTGCCAAGCTCATGGAAGGCCGCACCAGCTTCATCGTGGCCCACCGGCTCAGCACCATCCGCAGCGCCGACAGGATCCTGGTGATGAAAGACGGGAAAATCATAGAGCAGGGCACCCACCAGAGCCTGATGGAACAGGGAGGGTTTTACAAGGAGTTGTACAACAGTCAGTTTGCAGGGTGATAAGGGTGTTGCACAGAATGTGCAACACCCTGTTTTTCCATTCACTCCCCAAAAACGCCCATTCATCCCACAGGGGGTTCTCAAATCTGGAAACTCCGGTATAATGGGACCTGAGGGGAAATTACCTGTACCGAGGAGGCACCAATATGGACAGAAACAATTCCGACTTCAGCTACGAAATCACCCAGGAACTGGGAACCCTTTCCACCAGCCCCAAAGGCTGGACCAAAGAGGTGAACCGGATTTCCTACAACGGCCGGACACCCAAATTCGACATCCGGGAATGGGCCCCGGGGAAAGAAAAAATGGGCCGGGGAGTGACCCTGAGCGAAGAAGAAGCCAAAACCCTGTGCAAGATCCTGTTCCAGTATTTCAAGGAACAGGCAGGGAGGTAAGAGGAGGGGGCTGCTGCGGGCGCAGCAGCCCCCTTTGTCAACGGTCAGCGGCAGAAGGAGGCCATCTGCCGAAGGCAGATGGCTTTGAAGGGAAACGCAGCCTGGGGGCTGCTAACCCACCACCAGCCTATCGGCCGGTCCCC
>ERZ791883.529-NODE-529-length-45791-cov-6.781223_pt1 | contig 45791 bp, 33 predicted proteins | sample MGYA00510160_ERZ791883 | MGnify/ENA primary metagenome ERZ791883 (study PRJEB30046, sample SAMN00792072) | human gut metagenome | study: EMG produced TPA metagenomics assembly of the A metagenome-wide association study of gut microbiota in type 2... | reverse complement strand
CCGGGAAGGGCGGGCCTTTGGCTCGCCCCTACGGCGTTGGGGTCGGATGTTGGATACAACGGTCCCAGAAACGGAATCTTCGACAATTTCGTTTCTGGGATTTTTTGTGTCTCTCTGATCCCAACGTGGTAGGGGCTCCCCGCAGGGGAGCCCATCCCGGCCGCCGGTTTTTCATGTTCAAAGGCAGATGCGTGAGCATCTGGCATCCAAAACGATGAACGACATTCTGTCCCCAAATCCTCCCATCTCTTCTGTTATACTGGAAACAGGAGAAGAAAAGAGGTGGAACAGATGCTGATTTACAGTAAGAAGCAAAGGATATCCCGTAAAATATACCATCTGCAGCAATGCCCTTTTTGCAGCCGCATCCAGAAAGACCATACAGGATATTTCTATACAGAAGAGGAAGCCCTGGCACAGGGATACAGGCCCTGCAAACGGTGCCATCCATACCAGAGCCCAGTGGCTCTTTACGAAAAAGATAAAAAGCATGTGGATGGCCTGTGCCATTCTTTTGGGTTCCAGTGTCAGGTACAGGGGAATGATCTGTTGATCACCAACCCTTTGGAAGCCTGGCTGCTTACCTTTTCTTCCCGTTTGCGGAAAATCCTGATTTATCATGAAAGCTGCCGGCGCTTCTGTACCCTTGTGCAGCGGGAAGAACTGATCCGTGGGTTCCATCGCCAGCCCTGGGAGTTCCATTCCATTGCCGAAACGCTGTTCCTTATCCACCGCCACTTGCAGAACTATATCACCGGTTCTGGAATTCCTGCATACAAAAAAGACGCTGCCCAGCGTCTGCTGAAGGAACCTCTGCAGAAAAATGACAGGTTCCGGAAAAAGAACCGCAAAAATCACCAGAAAAAACTGGCCAAAAAGGCCCGGATGCATCAGGAAACAAAACATGTGTTGTACTTGATCCAGCAGTTGAAATGTATGAAACCCTAGGGCCTGCTGGATGCCCTATGCCGTTGGGGTCGGAGGTTGGATACAACGGTCCCAGAAACGGAATCTTCGACAATTCCGTTTCCGGGATTTTTTTGTTGGATCGATTGATACCAAGGTTGTAGGGACTTCCCGCAGGGGAGCCCGTCCCGGCCGGAGGGGGGCATATAATGAAAAAAGACCGCTATGAAAACTAGCGGTCTTTTCCATTTTATCTTATAAAAGAAAAGTCAGCGATGGACCTTCCGGGAACCGGCTTAAATTGCCTTATCGAGGAAACTACGTGGGAAATTTTAAAATTATATCAAACCATTGTGAGGAGATTAAGAAGAATTTTGGAAAAAGCAAGGGTTTATTATTTTTGTTTCTGTATATATAATATAATTGTCATGTTTATTAAGAATTTTAGGTGAATCATATGGAACTAACACATATATGTGAATGGAATAGTCAGGAAAATTGCTGGAAGAGAATAACTAGAGAAGAAGCTGTAAAAAAGTATCCTAATGGTGCACGAGTCAGTTCTGGGTTGTTTATGTGTGAGGTATGCAATCATTATGTCACCTTAACACAAGACTCAAAATTAAGAAGAGGTCATTTTGTACATAGTCCAGGAGATGAAATTAAAGACTGTCCTGACCGTAACTCAAATCAGTATAGGAATTATACCTTTTCTCCAGAAAATATAGGGCTTCCGTTAAAATTGGTTTTGAAGAATGATTCATTTGATCATATTGAAATCGGCTTATCGCCAGCTTTTTCCAAAGAATTTAATGGCTATGTAGAAATCAGAGCGAATGGTACCATAATAAAAAAATATTCGGCAGAAAGATTCTTGTCTGACGTTGTAACCTATTTGGATATTGGGGAAAAACTTTATCCAACTTATGAAATCATCTTTTATTCTGAGAATCATAAACCTTTGTTGAAAGATCCTGCAGGAATAAAAAATCCTAGGACTGTTGAAGGGTTTATTATAGATACAATTCTTTTCGATGGAGAATCAGGTAAAAGAATACCAAAAGACGGCAATGTAACAACTCATCATCCTTACTATCTTTTACTTCGAAAAAGTCATATAAAGAAGGTACCGTCTATTGAAATTCAGGAGCTAGATTTTATTTTACAGGGGAGAAATGAGTGGAGACTTTATAGAATTTTATGTACCGATTATAATGCTTCAAGCGCTAGATTTTTCTTTGATTGTCATGCTAGATTATCAGAAAAATCTGTTCGGATGCTGCCAGTCTGGCCTCCATGTATTGAGAATGGGAATCTGTTGTACCACAAAGAAAAGATCCTTTATTTTGATTTAATTGGCGAATATATGGATGTTCGTGCTTATCCGGGCAATACACAGTGTTCGGCTAAAAAGAAATTGGGACAGGGAGAAACCTTAGCTGAACTTCGGATAACGGATATGCATCAAATTTTATCAATGGGGCGGCAGAGTGTCCTGCAGTATGCTTATCTTTGGGAAGATTCGCTGAAACGAAATAGTGAGACGCAGAATCTTTGTCTTTCTGTAAAAGATGGGGATGGAAACCTTATTAATCCAGGCGAGACAACACAATTACCTCAAAAACAGCAAATGAGAATCTTTAGTTCAGTGGATGGCATTGTAAAGGTATATGATAATCAAAGAGAGTTGCTAGAATGTGACGAGCTCAAGGCGGATACAGAACTGTGGCTTGATAGTAATCAAATTTGCCGAGGCAATCGGGTTGAGATTTATCAAGGTTTGGATTGCGTTTGGAAAGTAAGTTTTTTATATCTGAAGAGAGAGTATATTTTAATTAATAGGGACAGCCTTTATCAAAAGATAAGAAGAATGCAAGGGCCTTATAGGAAAACGGGATTGGATACAGCCCGTTTGGCAGAATTGTATAGAGACGATTACAAAATATATCTGTGGTTTAAGCAAAAGATATTAGTCGGAAAAATATCTGAAAAGGCATTGGAAATTTTAATTAGATTTAGGAAGGAGACTATTAAATGAATCAAAGCTATAAACAAAGTTCAATAGGAATTATGGAAAAAGGAGATAAATATGATGTTTGTACCAGGGTAGCCGATATAAGTAGTTTTGATCAAGTAATTACTGTGTTTACTCTAGATAAAGAGAGAAAACCTAATTTTGAAAATAGAAATCATATATATCTTCGTAAGAATCCAGCCTCAGTTAATGGACCTGAATATGGTGATATTGGTGTGTGGAATTGGACTGCTTCTCCTAAATATGGAGACGAAACAAAAGATTGGATTGAATGTCAGTATGTTCCTGAAAAGATACCATATGAAGCAATTTTTCTTGGAAATCAATATAAATCTAAAGATGAAGTTAAAACTATTTTATTGCAAGGAGTTAACTGTATAAAATCAAGAACACATAAGTTGTTTTTGGTTCCTTCTACTAATTTAGATTACTTAGAAGGTTATTGTTGTGATATAAAACAATTATCATATGCAGACGGAAAAATATATTTGAACAGTGATATTTCACATTTGGATTGGATAAATATATCCAAAACAGATTTGATTCAATTGCCCAATTTAGGAAGTCGGCTTTTTTATAGATTTCTCAATAAACCGCAGGTTCAGAGCACAGTTTTGGTTCAGTCTCAATGGGATATTGCTCTTCGAATTATTCGGGAAAGATGCAACTGGGCAGCATGTAAACAACGAGGTCTAAGAAAAAAAGACTTTCAAATTCTAAAAGAATACATCGAAGAATTACCAGAAGATAATTTATATCAGGATATAAGTAGACAGGCTTTGATTAGTATTGAAGATGCACATAAATTAGCGTCTAAAGTATTATCCAAGGTGGAAGAATATTTTACCCAAGAGGATGAAGAGGATTTACTTTTGGATGCTATTGTACAAAATCATAAAAGGTTAAAGGATAAATATCAATATAGAATTAGAACCCAATGGTTAGAAGAACATGAAGAAGAAATAAAAAATGAAAAATTAAAGTTAGTAAATATTCAAAAGAAAACAGAAGAGCAGAGAATTAGCTTTGAAAGTCTTCAGCAAATAAAAAATGATAAAGAAGCAGAGTTGGAACAGGTAAAACAAAAAATCGAAAGTGAAAAACAGGAATTTGAAACTTGGAAAAAGAGCTGGATTCTTGAGAACAACTTGCGATTGAATCACAATGAATATACAAGTATCTATGAAGAGATTCAGAAAATTATTGCCCAAATAATCCAAGAAAAGCATTTCAGTGAAGAAAATAAAGAGATTGGTGAACCGAAAAATACATGTGTTAAATCTAATTTGAATTTTGGAAAGGAAATATCCGAAACTCAACTGAATATAATGGAATCGTGGGAAGAGGCAGTCCAAACAATTGATAGTAATATGTATGAATTGGCGATTTCCCGAGAATACTCAGAAACTCTTGCTACTATACTGTATTTGGCTTTTATAATCAAAAAACCAATCTTATTGATTGGACCGGCAGCAGAATCAATTTGTGATGGTGTTTCGGCGGCCCTTTGCCAAAGATTGGCTGATTCTGTGTATCTTCAAGAAAATAGATTTGAAGAAACGAAGGAAATGTGTCAGGCAAGCAGGGAAGGGATTATCCGTATTTCCAATACCGTGAACAACGAAGTCCTGGTAGAGACGATTCGTTTAAGTCAGGATGGCAAACATCAGTATTATCTTACCCATCCTTTTATCGAAGATATGCCTTTGTTGCCCAAAAGCATATTAAATTATTTTCTGATTATCAATACGGAACCTTTTGTCGAGGATCTGGTATTGAATCCAGACTTTGCAGGAGGACAACAATCCGAATCGTTTACTCCATTCCCGCTGCAAATGGGAAAAAGAAAAGGCGCTGAACTGTTGAAATATGGAATTCCAACAGGTTATGCTAATCTTTTGGGAAATCTAATTGAATTTTCCAGAACCAGGAAGAACAAGGAGTCATGGGATAATTTTTTATTACTGGGAATTCAAATTCCTATGTTTTATATGATGGGACAGAAAGATTTCCTTCAGGATACTTTGGAAAATACGAAAAGCTTGTCTTCAAGGGAACACAAATTTGTAGAAAATCTGTTGGAGAATATGAATGGATGAAATAGGACGATGGTCATTTTTAAATGAGATAGGAAGACAATTAAAGCTGAGACAAGGAAAGTGGGAAAGCAAGAATACCTATGCATCCCGGGTTATATTCAGCGCTGTTAGCCGTATATTTCTTACTGCATTATGGGATCGTACAGACAAAAGTGGAGAGGTTTCTGTTACTCACGTAAAACAACGGACTAAACAACAGTGGAATGTCTTCAAAAAACTTTTTCCAGAGATTTTAACAGATGAGTGTGATTTGGATAAATTGACAGAGGGCTTGTATGACGTGTATATGCAGAACGGATTTTTCTATCACTGTAAAGACTATATCATACCTGCTGTAAATAAACATTGTCATACTAGAAATTTATGTTTGCTTCGTGGCAGCTTCTTGGATCAACCAGTTATTATGTCAGGAATGGGTCTCTTCCAAAAAGAATTAAGGATGCTGGATTCGTGGGATGAGGTTGCAGAAGTTTTTCAGCTATCCGGCAATATTATAGATGCGTGGCATCAGGTATTGCGAACAGCTCGATGGAAAGAAACAAAACTGACCGATAAAATTTCATTTGCTAGATTGAAAGGGAATTTCTATTATGGGTATTGGCAGAACACTCCTGATAGGTCGGGAGAGATTTCTTTACTGAAACAGGAATCCCCCAGTTCGATATATTATCTGTATCGATTTATTGGAAAAAACATGCAGATTGCTGAACTTTCTTCTTGGAGGACTAGTAAAGGAGGTATATTTAATCTCCTAAATGGTTTGTTAAATCAACGTGGCTCGCTGCCTGCCATCCATTATTCCGTTCGACAGGAAATAGTGGAGATTAATCTGGGATATTTATTGCCGCCCAGAGAGCTTTCATTTTATAGATTATATAGTTGGCCTAATGAATTAAAGGAATACAGAAATGATTGTCATAGAATCATGCAGGTGGATTTTTTCTTAGCTTTTAAAAAGATAATGGAATCAAAGGGGTATGAATTTAAGAAAGGATTATAATGATGAACCATGGAGCTGAGTTTGTGCAAAAACGTCTGCGAACTGAACTGGAAAAGTATATTCTTTCGCAGTACTTTGGAAAGTCTCCCATACTTTTGGAGACAGTTAAAAATAAACTGGATCAAGAGGGACTTCTTTATCAGAAACCATATATAGAGTCTTCTCCTGCTTATGAAACCATAGAAAATGGCATTAAACAAGCTAATATGGAGGAGTGGCTTAAAAATTTTTTCCTGGCGTTGGCTAAGGAAAATTTGGGTGTGTATCCTTCACCTTATTCTCATCAGATTGAAGCATTGGAACAAACTGGTAAAGGAAAAGATCTTTTTGTAGCTACTGGAACTGGTTCCGGTAAAACAGAATGCTTTATGTGGCCTTTATTGGCGAAAATCGCAAAAGAAGCAAAAAATCAACCGAATACTTGGCAGAAAAGAGGAATTCGTACGATTATTATGTATCCGATGAATGCCCTTGTTTCCGATCAAGTCAGTCGGCTGAGAAAACTTTTGGGAGATCAGGAAGGTAAATTCATTGGTATCTTTCGCAAATTTTGTGGCGATAAATCACGACGTCCACAGTTTGGGATGTATACCGGGCGTACTCCTTATCCGGGATCAGAACCTAATAAAACTGCAGATGATAAATTGCGAAAAACGTTGCAGCGTTTAGATCGACAAGATGACAAAGATAATTCATATTTGGAATTGCTTGAAAAAGAAGGTAAAATACCTGCCAAAAACAATTTACATCTTTTCTTGGAGCAACTGAAAAACGATGTTCACAAACCAGATCCTGAAGACGCAGAATTGCTTACCCGTTTTGAAATGCAGCAATATTGTCCAGATATTCTAATTACGAACTATTCTATGTTGGAATATATGCTGTTGCGACCTATTGAAAAAAAGATTTGGAAGGATACAAAAGAATGGCTGAATAGTTCTCCCGATAATAAATTACTCTTTATTATTGATGAAGCTCACATGTATCGGGGATCGGCAGGTGGAGAAGTTGCATTGTTACTTCGCCGTCTTTTTTATAAACTGGGTATTGAACGAAATCGCGTGCAATTCATTCTAACTACTGCCAGTATGCCTCGTAAATCAGAGAAAGATAAAGAAAGTATTGTACGTTTTTTTCAGGAACTTACAGCAGCAGATCAAACCAATTTTGTTTACTTAACCGGGAATCAAAAGAAATTGAATCAAAAGCAGGTTTATGAAATTCCAACGGCCAAGTTTAAAAATGTAGATTTCGAAATTTTTGAACACGATGAAGCTGCAAAATTGGGATGCCTCAATCAGTTTTGGAATGGTATTCCCGGGAGAGAAAGCGATTTTTCTTCTTGTGATGAAGCAAGTGAATGGATGTATGATAATTTGATTCATTATCGACCTTTTTTGCAGTTATTTGAGTTATGCAGAGGTGAAGCTGTTTCTTTAAATGAATTGGCTATGAAAATTTTCCCCAATTTATCTCATGAGGATGCTCTGAATGCTGTGAGTGTGTTGTTGAGCTTTGCTCCATTGGCTTGCAATAAAAAAGGTATGCGGCTTTTTCCTGCAAGAATGCATATGCTGTTTAGAGGAATTAAAGGGGTCTATGCCTGTGTCAATGAAAAATGCAAAAAACATATTGAACATGGCGGAATTTCATTGGGACAAATCTTTCTTTCAGAAAATCAATTGGTCTGTCCGTCTTGCAATAGTCCGGTTTATGAATTATGCAACGATCGGCGTTGTGGGGCCCTTTTCTATAGAGGGTATGTCCTGGAAGAAGATGTAGCTCGTGGACAAGCTTATTTGTGGCAATACCCTGGACAATTATTGGATCAGGAGCTGAAAGCCATCTACTTATATATTCCGACAAAGGAATTTAAGTGGAGGGGAGAAAGAAGTAAAAATCAGTATGCAATAAGACCCTGCTATATGGATGTTAAAAGTGGATTTCTTTATTTTAATGATGACAGTAAGGCTGGCGAAGATGGGTATCGTAAATTTTATTATTCAGAGTTTATAGGTGAAGGAAGGCCTAAAGAGTATACCTTTCAAATTTGCCCTCATTGTCAGCACCAATTGTCTCAGAAGCAACTGAGTACTTTTGAGACTCGAGGAAATCAATCTTTTAATAATTTAATCACTACCCAATTCAATCTGGAACCTGCAGTACCTGAAAAAGAAAAAGAACCAGAACGCTTTCCAAATGCTGGCCGTAAAGTCTTGCTTTTTTCTGACAGTCGTCAAAGAGCTGCAAGATTGGCACGGGATATGTCTGAAGCATCTGAAATCGAAGTAGCAAGAAAACTGTTCATCCTAGCTATTCGTCAGATGCAGGGATTTATGAATCAAGACGAAGAATTGTCTTTGGATGATTTATATGGCTTTTTTTGCATTCAGGCTAAAAAACAGAATTTAAAATTGTTTACAGGTAATCAACAGGAGAGCTTTCTAATTCATTGTGACAATGAATATAAGAATTATGAAAAAAGAATAAAGGCGAAACGTTTTTATCAGCCTAGAATTACAAATAGTGAGGCCGTTCATTCTTTCCAAATCTATCTGTTACGTTTTTTCTGTGGTGGATATAATACGTTTTATGATTCTGCCGCTTCCTGGTTGGACATGGCGAAAGAAGCAGAGTTTGATGTGCTTAATGATAGTTTGTTTGATGAACTCCATTTTTCAAAAGAAGAATTCAAAGATTTTTTTAATGCATGGTTATTGAACATTTTTGATTCAACAACTGCTCTTGGAAATGGGATTTCTGATGATTGTCGGATGGAAGTACGGCTTAATTATGGAAAAGGATTTGGATTAAAAAAAGATTGGAATTTTGGACAGAATCTAAGAAATATTATGGGATGGAAAGGAAAAAATGAGATCGAGATAAAGCTGAAAGATTTACTTCAAACAAATTTCCTAAAAGAAAATCAGGCAAATGGGCGATACTATGTTGACATGAAGGCAGTAGTACCTCGTTTTGATCCTGAGCATCAATGGTATCGCTGCGAAAGATGTGCTGAAATTACGCCTTATTTGTTGAAAGAAGCTTGTCCTTTTTGTGGGAGTGGACAGGTCCATAAACTTGAACGTTCAGATAAGGAGGCCTTGGCTTTTTGGAATGCACCACTTCAATCAGCTTTAAATGGGGAAAAAATCCACAGCATTGATACAGAAGAACATACGGCACAGCTTTCCCATAAAGATCAACGAGATGATCTTTGGTCCAGAACGGAAGAGTATGAACTGCGTTTTCAAGATTTGACACAGAATGAAGAACTGCCAGTAGATATACTCAGTAGTACCACAACGATGGAAGTTGGTATCGATATTGGTTCTCTGGTTGCAGTTGGGTTAAGAAATATACCACCTATGAGAGAAAATTATCAGCAAAGAGCGGGGCGAGCCGGACGAAGAGGGGCCAGCTTATCGACAATTGTAACTTACTGTGACGGTGGACCCCATGATACTCAGTATTTTAAAGATCCACAGCCAATGTTCCGTGGAGATCCTAGACGTCCATGGATAGATTTGGAAAGTGAAAAACTGATATTCCGGCACCTGAATATGGTGGCGTTTGAGACTTTTTTGGAAAATCATCGAACAAGTTTGGATCAATTGACAGCAAAAGAGTTTTTGGATAGGCTATTGCCTGATTTTGAAGAATTTATCCAGAATTATTCAATCTACGAAAATAAGATATTATTACCGCAAGGGATTTCTCCGGATCAAAATAAATTTCGCTTGGAATTGCTTCAGGGAATCCATGAAATAGAACAACAATGGGATAAACATCCAGAACTGTTTGAAGAGGAAAACGGTGCCAACAGAAGACGTGCAAAAAGTTTATTAGATGCTCTCTATGAGAAGGGAATTATACCTACCTATTCATTTCCCAAAAATGTTGTCAGCACATACATTCAAGGGAAAAATGGACAAGTGGAATATGAAGTACCTAGAGGGTTGGATGTAGCCATTAGTGAATATGCACCAGGTCGTTCATTAGTAGTAGATAAGCAGACCTATCAAATTGGAGGTTTGTACTATCCTGGAAGTGAATTTAAAAGATCAGCATGGAATTTACCTGCGAAGTCCTTTATGGAAGATCCAAATTATCTGAAACAGGTAAAATCTTGCCCAAAATGTGGCTGGTTTGGCTTAGCTGAAAACAGTTCAGATCATTGTCCGTTTTGTGGAAACCGTGTCTTAAAATCGGATCTTCCTATACTTCGACCATGGGGATTCGCGCCTCGCGATGGAAAAGCCATTCAAGAAGTGCAGCTTCAGGAAACCTATTCGTCTGTACAACAACCTCTTTATTCGACTGTTCCGGATTCTGACGAAATGGTTCTTGTAAAAGGAGCAAAGTACATTCGAATGGCTGCTAGAAAAAACCAGCAAATCATCATGGTAAATACAGGAGAAAATCGAAAAGGTTTTATGGTTTGCAAGGACTGTGGTGCTGCTATGCCTGGAGATGAACCTCAGGTTTTGAAAAATATTCAGCGTCCTTATAGCACCCAGAAAAAGTGTCATCACGACAATGTTGAACATGTGAATCTAGGGTTTGATTTTATCACTGATATGTTGGTTATGGAATTTTATCTGGACCCAATGAAAATAACAGTAGAACAAAATCAAAACTTATGGCTTAGTAGAGCAGCACAATCTCTTGCAGAAGCACTTCGCTTAGTTGCAAGTCAGGAACTTGATATTGAGTTTACTGAATTAGTAACAGGCTATCGTGTTCGACGGAATCAAAAAGCAGCGTTTGTAGATATCTATATTTATGATGCTCTTTCCAGTGGTGCCGGTTATGCAGTGAGCATTAGCAGGGATATTCCTACAATTCTAGAAAAAATAAAGAATCGTTTAGTAGATTGTACCTGTGATTCTGCTTGTTCAAATTGCTTGAAGCATTATAGAAATCAACATGTCCATGGTATGTTGGATCGTTTTGCAGCGTTAGATTTGCTTAACTGGGGAATGGATGGGATTTGTCCATCCCATCTGAGTATTAAACAACAGATAAAGTTATTGGCTCCGGTAAAAGGGATACTTGCTGAAATGGGATATGACTTAAATAAAGTGGAAGACGCTATTTTCTGTACATATAAGGGTGAAACAAGAAAAATTGTAGTTTATCCGGCGATGATACGGGAGCCTCACAAGGCAGGAGTGATTACTGTAAGTGATGCATTTCTTAAATTTGCAAAGCCATATGCTGTTAGAATGATTGCAGAAGAATGGGGTGATAAATGAAGTAGATAGATTCTCTGGAGTACCTTATAGAACACGCTGCTCTTGGTCACTAACCTGCAACCGCTGGAACCCATCTGCCTTTGGCAGATGCTGTTCAACTTGTAATCCCGCAGGCCACGGACGGGCGGGCCTGCGGCGCACCCCTACGCCGTTGGGGTCGGATGTTGGATACAACGGTCACAGGAACGGATTTTTTGACAACCCCGTTTCTCTGATTTTCTGTTGCATCTTTGACACCAACGTGGTAGAGGCTGCCCGCAGTGAAGCCCATCCCGGCCGCCGAGAGGGCATGACAAGAAGTCAGAAACGGCCCTGCCGGTCCTTGAGATATCAGACGTCAGCTTTGTTCGATACAGCAGCAGGTCCGATCTGTTCATTGCCAACAAGTTGACATCTGAGTTCTTAACCCTGTCATCTCCTCTATCTGTCCCCAAAATTTCCCACCTCTTTTGGTATACTGGAACCAGGAAAAGAAAAGGAGGTAGGGATCATGAGCTTTGTGCTTGCGGAGGATATGGATTTTGGTACGGTGGAGACGGCGGTTTATGGGTACGTGAATTTCTGCCAGGGACCGGATTTTTATGAGTTCCGGATGAGTCCGGAGGCGGCACGGCCTTTTATGGAAAAAATCGACAAGGCGCTGGCGGGGCTCGATGGGGTGCTGAAAAAGCTGGACCCTCAGGCGCAGCCGTTGGATCAGGTCATTTACCAGGAGGGGGACGAGGACAACCAGGGGACCATTGTGTTCACCGCCTGTCTCCTGGGGCCGGTGGTCATTGACGGGGAATGGAAGAGTGAAGGGGATGCTCTGAAGTTCATCGATGAAATGGATCCGGAAGGGAAGCGGCATGTGACCTGCGACCTGGTGGCCGACCAGTGTGATTTCGGCAATATCGTTACCCTGCAGCTGAAGAGGTTGGATGGGAGGGAGTAGGCCCAGGGGCAGTCTCTGGCAGCCACTAGCCGCTGGGGGGAACCTGCCAAACCCCAGGCCGGGAAGGGCGGGCCTTCGGCTCGCCCCTACGCCGTTGGGATCGAACGCTCGATTTTACGGTCACAGGAACGGATTTTTCGGCAGTTCCGTTTCCGGAATTTTTTGTTGGATCCTTCGGAGACGGGCGGCCGGGCCTGCCGCCCCTACGGTATCGGTATGCATTTCCCTAAAATTTGCCTGCAAATTTTATCCAAAACGACCAACGATAAATGACCAACAATGAACCACATTTCAGGAGGTGTTTAACCATGGTGCTGAAAAAACGACGGATCACCCGGGGGCTTTTGGCCGGGTGTTTGCTGCTTTCTCTGGCGGTTGGGGGAACGGCCCTGGCCCGGGAGCCGGAGATTATGTCCAACTTGGGGAATATTACCATCAGCTGTTCCATTTACCCAGGCCAGGCCGGGGTGGCGGGGGTGCGTACCGGCATTTCCCAGAGCCAGGTGGAGGAGGTGCTGGGGGCGCCCCAGTCGGTGAAATACGGCCGGGGGACCATGGAATATTCCTATCCTTCCCGTACGCTGCTTTTGGTCCATTTCAGCCCGGAAATGCCCTATGTGCTGACGGACATCAAGACTTCCAACCGGGAGGATGCCACAGTGGACGGGGTCCGGCCAGGGATGGCGGAAACGGTGCTGAACGATGTGTACGGCCAGGCGGATTCGGTCTGGACCAAAGAGTACGAATCCCCCAAGATTCCGGAAGAGGACAACCAGAAGAACCACGACCGGCTGGACGAAACCATCTATGAATACCATGCCAACAAAACCACCACCCTGGCGTTCAAGGTAAGGCAGGGCGTGATCCGGGAGATCCACGTGCATCAGGCGGAGTGAGGAAGAGAAGAAGTCAGATTCGGCCCTGACGGGCCTTGAGACGTCAGACGTCAGTTTTGTACGTTGGGAACAAGTGCAGAGTGAAGAGTGCAGAGTGAAGAGTGTGACGGTGTGGATCCAATGCCCCATTGCGGTGCCGTAGGGGCCTCACGCCGGGAGGCCCGCCAGATGCAGGACCGTTCTGTTTATCGTGGGTCAAGCTGACATCTGACTTCTGAAAGGCCCGCCAGGGCCGTTCTGACTTCTTTTTTAAAAAGTTTAATTTTCCCTGCCTTCCAGTGCTGTATACTATAAAGATACAACGACAGCACTGGGGGGCGGTTTTTTTATGTTTGAAGGCAGAATCCGGGAGGTGGGGCGGCCGGATCGTATCCTTTCCTATTTTGGACAGGAAAAGGCCGTCCTGCTGGTGGTGACGGTCACCGGCATCCTGTACAACCTGGGCATGGGGGCGGGGCCCTATTTCGAAGGCCAGCTGGCCCAGTGCCTTTACGACATTTTCCAGGGCAAAGCCACTGCCGGGGACATGGTCCGTCTGGCAGCTTTGTATGTGGGGGTGATCTTCCTGGTCCAGTTGTCCCGGGCCGGGAAGCGCTACAGCGTCCGGCTGTTTGCCAACCGGGTGAGCCGGACCATGCGTCATACCCTGTACTACAGCCTGGTGCGCCTGGAAGCCCGGCAGCTCCAGCAGGAAAACCTGGGGAACCTGATGACCAAGGCCATGGGGGACGTGGATGCCTGTGCGGAAGGGATGCGGAAATTCACCACGGAAGTGTTCGACACCGGAGTGGTGATGGTGGTGTACCTGAGCCTGCTGCTGGCCTACGACTGGCGGCTGACTCTTTTGGCCTGCAGTTTTACCCCGGCAGCCTACTGGATCGCCAACCGGCTGAAAAAGCAGGTGGCCCAGGCCAACGGTGTCTACAAGGCCACGGAAGCCCGGCTGAACACCCTGACCCTGGACCGGGTGAGCCGGGCTCTGACCTACCGGATCTACGGCCAGGAACAGAACCGGGATGCCGCCTACGAAAACCAGCTGACCGCCTACGAAAAGGCCAGCGCCCGGGCCAACATCTTTGAAGGGGCCCTGGGGCCTTTGTACGATGCCATTGCCATGGCAGGCACCGGGATGATTTTCTGGTTCGGGGCGAAAAATGTCCAGGGCACCGGGTGGGAGCTGTGGAACATTGCCAGTTTCACCACCTTTTTGGCCTGCTTTACCAAACTGGCGGTAAAGACCAGCCATGCGGCCAAACTGTTCAATGCGGTCCAGAAGGCCCAGGTTTCCTGGCAGCGGATCAAGCCCCTGCTCCAGCAGGCGGCTCCGGAAGGGGAAGAACAGCCATTGGGACCGGTGGAACCGGCGGATCTGGAAGTCCGGGACCTGGCCTGCCATTATCCGGGCCAGGAAGAAGGCCTTTCCGGGATTTCCTTTGCCGCTCATCCCGGGGACATTATCGGCATTACGGGACCGGTGGCCTGCGGGAAGAGCCTTCTGGGGAAGGTGTTCCTGGATGAAGTGCCCTGGACCGGGACCCTGCTGTGCCATGGGGAGGATTTCCATACCCTGGACCGGAACCGGCGCCGGAGCCTTGTTTCCTATCTGGGCCACGATCCGGAGCTCCTCAGCACTTCCATTGGGGAGAACATTGCCCTGGGAGACCCGGTGGATGTGGAAAAATACCTGGCCATGACCAATCTGGCAGAAGAGGTGGCGGCCATGCCCCAGGGAGTGGATACTCCGGTGGGCAGCGAAGGCACCCGGCTTTCCGGCGGGCAGCAGGCCCGGATCGCCCTGGCCCGGACCCTGGCCCATGCCCGGTCGGTGCTGGTGCTGGACGATCCTTTTGCGGCAGTGGACCGGAAAGGGGAAACAAAGATCCTGGAGAACATCCGCCGGGCTTTCCCGGACCGGGTGATCCTTTTGATTTCCCATCGGCTCACCCATTTCCCGGAATTTACCGGGGTCCTGTTCCTGGAAGGGGGACGGGGGGTCTTCGGGACCCATGCAAAGCTCATGGAGCAGGAGCCCGGCTATGCCCGGCTGGTAAAGCTTCAGCAGGAAGGGGTGGATCTGGATGAATAGGAAGAATCCTGTTTGGGAAAGTGTCAAGGGAACTCTCCGGGCCCATCCCCGGTCCGGAGCCCTGGTGGCGGTGCTGGTGGTCCTTTCTGTGTTCACCTCCCTTTTGCCGCCCCTGGTGCTGGAACGGGCGGTGAACAGCCTGACGGAAGGACGGGGGATTCCCTGGCAGCTGGGCCTTTTGTACATCGGTCTTACGGTGCTGTCGGACTGCTGCGAAACCGCCCAGAACGGGGCCATTACCCTGTTCGGACAGAAGGTGACCCACGGTCTCCGGTCCACCCTGTGCGCCAAACTGGATCGGCTGCCGGCCCGGTACTTCACCGGCCATCCCAGCGGCCAGACCACGTCCATTTTTGTCAACGACGGGGACACCATCGATGCCCTGTATTCTGACGGGATCGTGGGGATGCTGGCGGATGCCTGCAAGCTGCTGGGGATTCTGTGGATCCTGTGGAGCCGGAGCCAGGGGCTGTTCTGGATCCTGTGCCTTTTGCTGCCCCTGCTGTTTGGGCTCACCCGGCACTTCCAGAAGGGGACCCTGGCCGCCCAGCGGGAAAACCGCCGGGCCATCGGACGGGTGAACAGCCATGTGCCGGAAACCATCCGGAACATCCGGACCATCCATTCCCTGGGGAAGGAACAGTATATGGAAGACCGGTACGATACCCTGATCACCGACAGCTTCCGGGCCATCAACCGGGCCAATGTGTTCGACGGGATCTATTCTCCCATTATCCTGGTGACTCAGGCGGCAGTGGTGGCGGTGATCATGGTGGGGGCGGCCCTGGGGCCCGCCTGGGCGGATCTCTTCGGCCTTTCCGTAGGGTCCGCCGTGGCGGTGATTGCTTATGTGGGGAAAATCTTCGGGCCCCTGGAGAGCATCGGCATGGAAATCCAGAGCATCCAGAGCGCCATGGCCGGGATCCAGCATATCGGGGAATTCCTGGACGAAGAGGAGCGGACTTCTGTGAGCCGGGACCCTTTGCCGGAAGGAATCCGGGACAAGGCAGTGGCTTTTTCCCATGTGACCTTCGGGTATGACCCGGCCCGACTCATTTTGAAGGACTTTTCCTGCAGCCTGGAGCAGGGGGAACAGGTGATCCTTATGGGGCCCAGCGGCTGCGGCAAAAGCACACTGTTCAAGCTGCTCCTGGGGCTGTACGGCCCCCAGCAGGGGACGGTGGCTCTGATGGGGCAGCGGGCCGGGAGCCTGCCGGAAGAGGAAAAACGGAGCCTGTATGGCTGCGTGGAACAGGAATTTTCTCCGGTACCCGGTACCGTAGGGGACCAGGTGACCCTGGGAGATGGGTCGGTGACTGCGGACCAGACGGACCGGGCCCTGGAACTGGTGGGCCTGCAGGAGGCGGTGGACCGGCTGCCCCAGGGGAAGGACACCCCCATGGCGGACGGACTGTTATCCCAGGGAGAACTCCAGCTGCTGAACATTGCCCGGGCCGTGGCCAAAGAACCCCGGCTGCTGCTCTTGGACGAAATCACTGCCAACCTGGACAGCCAGACGGAAGAAAAGGTACTGAAAGCCCTGGAAAGGGCCGCCCAGGGCCGCAGCGTCCTCAGCATCTCCCACCGGTTCTCCCGGATGATGGAAGGGCAGAGGATCATCAGGATGGGGTAACGGGCTGTCAATGGTCACTGGTCTCTGGACGATCCAGTGACCATTGACAAAAAAAGGTGCCCGGAGGCACCTTTTTTTAATATCCCAACTTTTTCTTCAGCTCTTCCATATCCTTTTCCGTCAGGAAGGGCCGGATCAGGCCCAGGTAGTATTCCGCTTCTTTTTCCCGGCCGGCTTTGTGGCAGGTCTGGGCTCCCCCGGCGGCCAGCCGGAGGACTTCCGGATTGGGGCCCAGGGGGATGGCTTCCTTCTGGGCGAAGGCGGCCAGTTCTTCCCGGGTGGCCGGTTTCCCGTCCAGCTTCTGGTTTTCCGCCAGGGTCTGGAGCTGTTTTTTGGCTTCTTCCGAATCCTGGAAGTTCAGGCTCAGGAGATAGGCGTACCGGGCTCCCTGCCAGTCTTCCTTATGGAGCAGCAGGGCTCCCTGGTTCCGGTAGCACCGGGCCAGGTCGGCAGGACGGAAGGCCTCACGGAACGCTTCCCGGTTCACCCGGCCGAAGCTTTCCCAGTCGGCCTCATCCTTCAGCACCGCCAGATAGGCCGCCCGCACCGGGGCGCTGGCCGGATCCCACCGGAGCCCTTTTTCCAGGGCCTTCCGGGCGTTTTTCAGGTTCCCCTGGGCCAGTTCCAGTTCCCCCTGGACCAGATACAGCAGGTGGAAGGGGAAGGGGGCCTGCTGGACGTTCTTTTTCGGCTGGTAAAACTGCTGGAACAGCACCATTTCCATGGGCTCTGCAAAGGACCGGAATTCCACTTCCGAATCCGGCTGGAACGGGGCGGAATGTTCCGCTTCCTGGATATGGGGGGCCAGCAGCTCCCGGGCCTTGTCAAAATCCCGGGCAGCGGTCAGCTTCCGGGCTTCTTCCAGATGAGCCCGGAATTTGTCGAAAGCCTGGCTGAACATGTCTGCAAAATGCTGGCGGCTTTCCTCCGGCATCAGCTTGTACAGCAGCTGGCTGCAGAACCGGGCGATTTCCCGGTGGAGAGGGTGGTCCCGGTACAGTTCCATGCACCCCTGCAGGTATTTGATGTCTTTCTGGGAGTTCCCGGTCAGGTTCTCCCGGATGGATTTTACAATGGATTCCAGTTGTTCCATGATTTTTCCTCCGATTCGTGGCAATGTATCTACTATTATACAGCCCTTGCCCCCTTCCTTCAACTGTGCTATAATGGTTCCATTCAATTCCATACCTTGCCATGAACAGGAGAGTACGCATTTCCGGAGGTCACAGAGAGTGGGGAGCAGGTGGGAGCCCCGCACGGAAAGAGATGGGGAAGTTCACCTGGGAGCAACCGGACTGAACGGAGTAGGCCCGGCGCCGGCAGCGTTATCGGCCAGATGAGTGAAAAAATAGGGTGGTACCGCGAACCTTCGCCCCTTGTGGGGACGGAGGTTCTATTTTTTTAGGAGGCGTGAACATGAGTGACAAACTGCAGGAACTGCGGGAGAAGATCCAGAAGGATCTGAGCGAAGTCAAAAGTGTGGAAGATCTGAAGAACATCCGGGTCCAGTACCTGGGTAAGAAGGGGGCCTTGACCTCCATTCTCCGGAGCCTGGGAGACGTGGCAGCGGAAGAACGGCCGAAAATCGGCAAAATGGTCAACGAAGTCCGGGCCAAGGTGGAACAGCGGATCAACGAACAGATGAAGCTGCTGGAAGCCCATCAGATGGAAGAAAAACTGGCCAGTGAAACCCTGGACTTTACCCTGCCGGGCCGGAAACCGGCCCTGGGCCATCTCCATCCTGTGACCCAGACCCTCCGGGACATCAAGAAAGTCTTCATGCGCATGGGATTCGAAGTGGTGGAAGGACCGGAAGTGGAAACGGACTATTTCAACTTTGAAGCCCTGAACCTGCCCAAGGACCATCCGGCCCGGGACATGCAGGACACCTTCTACATCACTGACGATATCCTGCTCCGGACCCAGACTTCCGGGGTACAGGCCCGCACCATGCAGAGCCGGGAACCCAACAGCCCCATCCGGATGATCTGCCCGGGCACCGTGTACCGGAACGACTATGACGCCACTCATTCCCCCATGTTCCATCAGGTGGAAGGGCTGGTAGTGGACAAGGACATTTCCCTGGCGGACCTGAAAGGGACCCTGGAACTGTTCTGCAAGGAAATGTTCGGGGACAGCGTAAAGATCCGGCTGCGGCCCAGCTTCTTCCCCTTTACGGAACCCTCCTGCGAAGTGGACATCAGCTGCGTCATGTGCGGGGGCAAAGGCTGCCGGGTGTGCAAGAACTCCGGCTGGCTGGAAATCCTGGGGGCCGGGATGGTGCATCCCAACGTGCTGCGGATGAGTGGCTACGACCCGGACAAAATGAAGGGCTTTGCCTTCGGGATGGGCGTGGAACGGATTGCCATGCTGCGGTACGGCATCGACGATCTCCGTCTGTTCTTCGAAAATGACCTGCGGTTCATCCGTCAATTCTAAGGGGGAGGCAAAGAGAGATGTTAGCTTCTATTAATTGGTTGAAACAATATGTGGATATTCCCGTAACGCCGGAGGTGCTGGCGGACAAACTGACCCGGGTGGGCCTGGAAGTGGAACAGGTAATCCATCTGGGAGAAGGCCTGGAAGGGGTCATCACCGGGAAGGTGGCCCAGATTGAACGGCATCCCAATTCTGACCATCTGTGGATCTGCCAGATGGACCTGGGCGGGGATGCCCTGGTCCAGATCCTCACCGGGGCCCAGAATGTGCACCAGAACGACATGGTGCCTGTAGCCGTGGTGGGCTCCCATCTGCCCAACGGCATGACCCTGAAACCGGCCAAGATGCAGGGCCTGGATTCCAACGGCATGCTGTGCAGCGCCGGGGAACTGGGCATCGACGCCAAACTGCTGCTGCCGGAACAGCGGGACGGGATCTTCATCCTGCCGGAAAGCACCCCCATCGGGGTGGATGTAAAGAAGCTGCTGGGGCTGGACGATGTGGTACTGGATATCGACCTGACCGCCAACCGCAGCGACTGCTTCAACATGCTGGGCCTGGCCCGGGAAACTGCCGCCGTGCTGGGACAGACCCTGCGCCTGCCCAAACTGGCCACCAAAGACGAAGCCGCCGGGAACGCTGCTGACTGCGCCAAAGTGGAAATCGGCTGTCCGGACCTGTGCACCCGGTTTGCCATGCGGATGGTGAAGGATATCCAGGTGACGGAATCTCCGGAATGGATGCAGAAACTGCTCCGGGCTGTGAACATCCGTCCCATCAACAATGTGGTGGACGTGACCAACTATGTGATGATGGAACTGGGCCAGCCCATGCATGCCTACGACTATGACACGGTGAAGGACCACACCTGGATCGTCCGCCGGGCGGAAGAAGGGGAGACCCTGGTGACCCTGGACGGCCAGAAACGGGACCTGAACCCCAACATGATTGTCATCGCCGATCCGGAAAAGGCCATCGGCCTGGCCGGTGTCATGGGGGGCCTGGCTACGGAAGTCACCGGCAAGACCGTAAACGTCATGCTGGAATCCGCCACCTTCTACGGTCCCAGCATCCGGCACACCTCCAAGGACCTGGGCCTGCGCAGTGAAGCCTCCCAGCGGTTCGAACGGGGCGTGGACACCATCCGGGACCATGACGCCCTGGACCGGGCCGTCCATCTGCTGGAAGAAATGGGGGCCTGCAAGGCCGTAGCCGGTGTGGTGGAAGACTACCCGGTGCCCCAGGAACCGGTAAAGATCAAGGCGGTGCCGGAAGCCCTCCGCCGGCGGATCGGCACGGAAGAAATCACCGATGCCCAGATGCGGACCATCCTGGAAGGACTCCGGTTCCAGGTGGAACCCCAGGCCGACGGCAGCTGGCTGGTGACCGTCCCCACCTGGCGGAACGACTGCACCTGCGATGCGGACCTTTCCGAAGAAGTGGCCCGGATGTACGGCTATGACAAGATCCCGTCCACCCTGCCCCAGCTGGATATGGCCCGTGGGGGACAGGCTCCCATGGAAGATGTAAAGGACAAGGTACGGAACTGGCTGGCTGACGCCGGACTGGACGAAGTGATGACCTACACCTTCATCAACGCCGGGGACTTTGACAAACTGGGCCTGGCTGCCGAAGACAGCCGCCGGCAGGCCGTCCAGATCATCAACCCCATCAGCGACGACTTCCGGACCATGCGGACCACCATGGTGCCCAGCCTGCTGAACACCGCCGCCTACAACCTGGCCCGGCAGAACGACCGGGTGGCCCTGTTCGAAGTGGGGCGGGTGTTCCTGCCCAAAGCCCTGCCTCTTACGGAACAGCCGGCGGAAAAGACCCGTCTGTGCGTGGTGCTGGCCGGGAAACGGAACGAGCTGAACTGGACCGAAAGCAAGGATGCGGTGGATTTCTTCGACCTGAAAGGGGATCTGGAAGGAGTGCTGGACGTGCTCCAGGCCCGGAACGTGACCTACGCCAAACCGGAAGAGAAATTCCTCCATCCCGGGAAGAGCTGCACGGTGCTCCACAACGGAAAGGCCGTGGGCTTTATGGGGGCCCTCCATCCCCAGGTACAGGAACGGTTCGGACTCAGCGCCGAAACCTATGTGCTGGAAATGGATCTGAGCAGCTTTGTGGAAGAAGCAGAACGGATTCCCCAGTTCACCCATATTCCCCAGTTCCCCAGCACCAGCCGGGATATTGCTGTGGTGGTGCCCAAAACCGTCAGCGCCGTTGACCTGATGGCGGAGATCCGCAATCAGGCCGGCCCCCTGCTGAAGGATGTGCGGCTGTTCGACGTGTACAGCGGCAAGCAGGTGAAGAACGGCTGCAAGAGCGTGGCCTTCAGCCTTACCTTCCAGGATCTCACCCGGACCCTCCAGGACAAGGAGATCAACGACATCATCAACCAGGTGGTGAAGAAAGTCCAGGAACGGTTTGAAGCAGAGCTGAGAGAGTAGGAGGCTGCTGCCTCTGCTGACAGGTTTTTCCAAAAACCTGTTGACAAAAATCCCTTTCTATCGTATACTAAACAAGTCAGCGGTGCTGGAAAGCAAAGCGACAACGGCCCAGTAGTTCAGTTGGTTAGAATGCCGCCCTGTCACGGCGGAGATCGTCGGTTCGAGTCCGTCCTGGGTCGCCAATGCGGAAGTAGCTCAGTGGTAGAGCATCACCTTGCCAAGGTGGGGGTCGCGAGTTCGAATCTCGTTTTCCGCTCCATAGGAGTATAGTTCAATGGTAGAGCAACGGTCTCCAAAACCGTCGATCTGGGTTCGAATCCTAGTACTCCTGCCAGTGAATTTGAGAGGACTTCCCGAAAGGGAAGTCCTTTTTCGTGTATTCTGTCCCCCATTTTACCCACAATCTTTTCTATAATGGAAGTAAGAAAAGGAAAGGTGGGAGTTCTATGAAAAAGATTTTCATTACCATTACCGGCTGCAATCATTATCTGGGGTACGGAGTATTCCGGCGGAAAATGGAACTGGTGCTGCGGAAGGAACCGGACAACGACTATGACAAGGAAGCCATCCGGGCGGAGATCCCGGGGATCGGGAAAGTGGGATACGTGGCCAACAGCACCCACACCGTGCTGGGGGACACCTGCAGTGCCGGACGGATCTACGACAAAATCGGGAAAAAAGCCCATGCCAAGGTGGTTCTGGTCACCGAACGGGGCGTAGTGGCACGGGTGAAGAAGGAAAAGTGAAGAGTGAAGGAGACCCTCTGCCAGGAGCCAGAGGGTCAGGCGCTTACAGTCACTAGTCACTAGTCTCTAGCCGAATGAAATCATCTGCCAAAGGCAGATGATCCTGAATAGAAACGCAGCTGGGGCTGCTAACCCACCACCAGCCTAACGGCTGGTCCCCCGCCCTTGAAAAGGGCGGATATATAAGGATGGATACATTGCCGGAGAACACCGTTGTTCTCGGCCGCAGGGCAGCGACGGCGTAGGGGCTGCCCGCAGGCAAGCCCTTCCCGGCCGCTCGGCAGGGCATGGTCTGTGGGGGCGTCCTGGGCATGGGACAGCATTTCTTCCACTATACTGCAGGTAATTTCATCGTAGGAAAAGAAGAGAAAGAATCAATGTTTCCTTTGTATGCTACAATAGAAAGAAACAAGGAGGACGGCCACGATGAAATGTCTGGGAAAATCCACGGCCCTGGCAGCCCTGTGCCTGCTGCTGGTCCTTCTGGCAGGGTGCAGGGTGGACCAGAGGCAGCGGGACGGAAAGACCGGGGCGTCGCCGGTGAGGATCAGTGAGCTTACAGTCACTAGTCTCTAGTCACTAGCCGAAGGAAATCATCTTGCCAAGGGCAGATGATCCTGAATAGAAACGCAGCTCATTGGGCTGCTAACCCACCACCATTGCGCAAGCGCAACGGTCCCCCGCCCTTGAAAAGGGCGGATATATAAGGATGGATGCACTGCCGGAGAACACCGTTGTTGTATCGGTCCTTCGAAAGAAACGGCGTAGGGGCTACCCGCAGGGGAGCCCGTCCCGGCCTCCCGGCAGAGGATAATCCTGAATAGAAACGCAGCTGGGGCTGCTAACCCACCACCAGCCTAACGGCTGGTCCCCAGCTACGGCATAAGCGACCTCGCTATCCGCTGAAGCGGATGCTCCCTGCTTACGCCCTTGAAAAGGGCGGATATATAAGGATGGATGTACTGCTGGAGAACACTACTCACGACAAACGACAAAGGAGCTCAATTCATGTCTTTCCAACTTACCCTGCTTACAGCGGGACTTCTTTTGATTAATGTTATTACTTTTGCCATGTACGGCTATGACAAATTCTGTGCCAAACGGGGGGCCTGGCGGGTGCCGGAAATCCGGCTGCTGGGGCTGGCGGCCTTGGGGGGCAGTGTGGGGGCCTTATTGGCCATGTTCCTGTTCCGGCACAAGACGAAGCATCTGAAATTCACCATCGGGGTGCCGGTGATCCTGGGACTGCAGGTTTTTGCAGGGGCCAAGGTGTTGGGGTAAAACAATTCCCTCTTGCCAAACGTCAAATTGTCAAATATAATAAAGCATGGGAGAACCTGTCTGTCCCGTAGGAGGTAATCATCATGCGCAATATTGCAGATGCCATAGAGCAATTCATCATCAGCGAACTGTTCGCCAACGAACAGGACCGGGTGGATGTGAAACGGAGCCAGCTGGCGGAAAAGCTGTCCTGTGCTCCCAGCCAGATCACCTACACCCTGACTACCCGCTTCACCCCGGAACGGGGGTATGAAGTGGAATCCAAACGGGGGAACGGGGGCTTTATCCGGATCATCCGTCTGCCCCGGGAACCCCATGTCCAGCCCCAGCTTCCTGCGGGGAAGGACGTGAAATCCTCCGGCCAGCTGGTCCAGCTGCTGGCTGCCCACAAACTGATCACCGGCCGGGAGGCCCGGCTGCTGGATTATTTCCTCCATGTGCTGGGGGACCATGTAAGCGAAGAAAACAAGGAACAGATCGTGCGGAACGCATACCAGCTGCTCCAGGAGGAGGAGTAAGTGGCCAAAACACAAACCCATTACGTCTGCCAGAACTGCGGGTATTCCACTCCCAAATGGCTGGGCAAATGCCCGGAATGCGGCCAGTGGGATACCCTGGTGGAAGAAACGGCGGCTCCGGCTCCCAGCCGGCAGCGGCCGTCTTATCTTGCCATTACGGAAGCCCCCACCCCCAAGACCCTGAAACAGGTGGAAAAGGTGAAGGTCCAGCGGATGACCACCGGCATCCATGAGTTCGACCGGGTGCTGGGGGGCGGCATCGTCCCCGGGTCCCTGATCCTGCTGGGCGGGGCCCCCGGCATCGGCAAAAGCACCATCACCCTGGACGTTTCCATGAAGGCGGCGGCCCGGGGTGCCCGGGTGCTCTATGTATCCGGGGAAGAGAGCGAAGCCCAGACGGCCATGCGGGCAGAGCGGCTGGGACAGGCAACGGATGCTCTGCAGATCATGACGGCCACGGAACTGGGCACCATCCTGGTCCAGGCCAGACAGGTGAAGCCCCGTCTCCTGGTCATCGACTCCATCCAGACCATGTACAACCAGGAACTGGAAAGTGCCGCCGGCAGTGTGGGCCAGGTGCGGGAATGCACCGCCAAGCTGCTGACCTTTGCCAAGGAAACGGGAATCGCGGTGATCATCATCGGCCACGTGACCAAGGAAGGGAACATTGCAGGCCCCCGGCTGCTGGAACACATGGTGGACGTGGTGCTCCAGTTCGAAGGGGACCGGTCCTACACCTACCGGGTGCTCCGGGCTCTGAAGAACCGGTTCGGCTCCACCAGCGAATGCGGGATCTTTTCCATGGAAGAGGAAGGGCTCCGGGAAGTGGCCAACCCTTCCGGACTGTTCCTGGAAGCCAAGGAAGAACCGGTATCCGGGTCGGTGATCACTGCCGCCATGGAAGGGAACCGGCCCATTTTGACGGAAATCCAGGCCCTGGTGTCCCACACCCCCTTCGGGCTGCCCCGGAGGACGGTGGTGGGAGTGGACTTCAACCGGGTGAACATGCTGCTGGCGGTGCTGGAAAAGCGCTGCGGCATGAACTTCGGGGATCAGGATGCCTATGTGTGCGCCGTAGGGGGCATGAAGGTGAAGGAACCAGCGGCGGACCTGGCCATTCTGGGAGCCCTGGTTTCCAGTTACCGGAACCGGCCGGTGCCCATGGGGGTGCTGGCGGTAGGGGAAGTGGGCCTTACCGGGGAACTGCGCCGGGTGGGCCTGGCGGACCGGCGGATCAAAGAAGCGGCCCAGCTGGGGTTCCACCGGTTCATCGTCCCCAAAGGAAGTTTCCCACCAGGAAAAGAACCCAAAGGAGTCACCATCATCCAGGCCAGGACTGTGGAAGAGGCCATAGCAGGGATGTACAGGGAATAGGGGCTGCTGATCAGCAGCCCCTTATTTATTTGACAGCCTTCTTCTCTTTTTATATAATTTATGGAATACGAAAGAGAAATTAATTTTCTGGCTGATGGGATTTTTTCCTTTTTGCTGGAGGGAATTTGGGAGAGTTGGTAATGAAATATTTAACTGGTAATGAGATTCGGCAGAAGTATCTTGATTTCTTTAAGGAACGGGGCCATCTGGTACTGCCCAGTGCGTCCCTGATTCCTCATGATGACCCTACGCTGCTTCTGATTGGCGCAGGCATGGCTCCGTTCAAGCCGTATTTTACCGGCAAGGTGAAACCGCCTGCCACCCGGATCACTACCTGCCAGAAATGTGTCCGGACCGGGGATATTGAAAACGTGGGCCGTACGGCCCGGCACCATACTTATTTCGAAATGCTGGGGAACTTCTCCTTTGGGGACTACTTCAAGAAAGAAGTGATCCCCTGGGCCTGGGAATTCCTCACCAAGGTGCTGGAACTGCCGGCGGACAAACTGTGGATCACTGTGTACCCCAAGGACCAGGAAGCCTATGACCTGTGGCACGATGTGTGCGGGGTGCCGGCGGAACGGATCGTGAAGCTGGAAGACAACTGGTGGGAAATCGCCAGCGGCGGTCCCTGCGGCCCGGATTCCGAAATCCATATCGACCTGGGGGAAGAACGGGGCTGCGGCAGCCCTGACTGCGGGCCCGGCTGCGACTGCGGCCGGTTCCTGGAACTGTGGAACCTGGTGTTCACCCAGTACAACAAGGAAGCGGACGGCAGCTACACGCCTCTCCAGCACAAGAACATCGATACGGGCCTGGGCCTGGAACGGGTGGCTTCTGTGCTCCAGGAAAAACCCAGCAACTTTGAAACGGACCTGATTTTCCCCATTATCGAATACGCCTGCAAAGTGTCCGGCAAAACCTACAATGCGGACCCCAAGGATGATATTTCCCTGAAGGTCATCGCCGACCATGCCCGTTCCGTCACCTTCATGATCGGGGACGGGATCCTGCCCTCCAACGAAGGCCGGGGCTACATCCTGCGCCGGGTGCTCCGCCGGGCCATCCGTCACGGCCGTCTCCTGGGCATCCGGAAGGAATTCCTGGTGGGGGCTGCGGACCTGGTCATCGACATGTACGGGGACCATTACACGGACCTGCGGGAAAAGAAAAGCTACATTGAAAAAGTCATCGCCATGGAAGAAAACTCCTTCCTCCAGACCCTGGAACAGGGCACGGATCTCCTGAACCAGAAGATCGATGCCATGCGGAAAGCCGGCAGCACCGTGCTGAACGGGGAAGACGCCTTCCAGCTGTATGACACCTTCGGTTTCCCCTGGGAACTGACGGAAGAAATCCTGGAAGAACAGGGCTTCACCATGGACAAGGAAGGCTTTGAAAAAGCCATGGAAGCCCAGCGGGAAAGAGCCCGTGCCGCCCGGAATGACAAAGAGGGCAAACCGGTGCTCTATGAAACCCGTCATCTGAAACTGGGGAACCTGACGGTGGACGAAGCCAGCAAAAACGGCAAAGTGGCCGCCATCTTCCCGGCTCACGATACCCAGCCCATCCAGAACGCCAAAAGCGGGGATGAACTGGCAGTGATCCTCACTAACACCGCCTTCCATGCAGAAGGGGGCGGCCAGCTGGGAGACACCGGCCGGCTGGTGTCCGACAAGGGCATTTTCAACGTTACAGACACCAAAAAGCTGCCCGATGGGTACACCATCCAGCTGGGCACCCTGGAACAGGGGACCCTGGCAGTAGGGGACGAAGTGGAATTCGAAGTGAACCTGAAACGCCGGGGGGACATTGCCCGGAACCATACGGCCACCCATCTGCTCCATGCAGCCCTGAAACAGGTGCTGGGCAGCCACGTGAACCAGGCCGGCAGCTATGTGGGGCCGGACCGTCTCCGGTTCGACTTCTCCCATTTCTCTCCGCTGACGGAAGAAGAACTGGCCCAGGTGGAAGACATTGTCAACGAAAAGATCCTGGATGCAGTGGATGTGGAAATCTCCCAGCAGGATCTGGAAAAAGCCAAGGACATGGGCGCCATGGCCCTGTTTGGCGAAAAATACGGCAAGATTGTCCGGGTGGTGAATGTGCCCGGTTACAGCATGGAACTGTGCGGCGGTGTCCATGTGTCCAACACCAGCCACATCGGCCTGTTCAAGATCCTGTCTGAATCCAGCGTTGGCGCCGGGGTGCGGCGGATCGAAGCGGTGACCGGCCGGGGCGCCCTGGCTTACACCCGGGAACTGGAAAATCTGATCGGGGAAGCTTCCGCTGCGGTGAAGGGCCGTCCCAACAACCTGGTGACCCGGATCAATGCCCTCCAGGAAGACCTGCGGGCGGAAAAACACCGGGCTGATGAAATGGAAAAGAAACTGGTGGCTGCCCAGGCTGCCAGCGTCACGGCAGATGCCAAAGAGGTGAAGGGTGTGCCCTTCCTGGCTCAGGAAGTGAAGGTACAGGATGTGGATGCCCTGCGGAAAATGGGGGACACCCTCCGGGACAAGACCGGCGGGGTGGTGGTGCTGGCTGCACCCATGAGCGCCGACAAGGTGAATATCCTGGTGATGGCTTCCAAGGAAGCAGTCCAGAAAGGCATCCATGCCGGGAAGATCGCCAAGGGAGTTGCCCAGGCCATGGGCGGTAACGGCGGCGGCCGGCCGGATATGGCCCAGGCCGGGGGCAAGGATGCCTCCAAGGTCCAGGCAGGCCTGGCCAAGGCCCTGGAACTGGTGGAAGGCCAGCTGAACTGAGAAAACCAACCAACAGGAAAGATTGGGTTGACAAGAAGGTGTGGAAATGGATCCAAAGGAAAAACTGGGAAAAGCCCTGTACCATCTGCTGGAGAAGAAACACCTCCACGACATCACAGTGGACGAAATCGTCCGGGATGCGGGGCTGACCAAGGAAGATTTTGAACGCTGCTGCAAGAACAAGAAGGAACTGGCCCACTGGGTGTATCTCCATATCCTGGCCCGTCACGGCCGGGACATCCTGAAAAGCCACTGCTGGTCCGAGGCTCTGTACAAAAAGTTCCTGCTGTACAAGGCCAACCTGAAGTTCCTGCAGAACCTGTACACCAGCTGTGATGTGGAAGACATCCGCCAGACCAACCGGCGGTTCGTCCGGGATGCCTATCACCTGATGCTGAAAAAAGCGGGAGCGGATCTGACGAACCCCCACATCCAGTTCGCCACGGAAATGGTGATCTACGGTGGGGAAGAAATGACCATGCGGTGGATCCTGGAAGGGATGGAAGTCCCCATCGAGGTGATGCTGGTCCTGTTCCAGGAATCCATTCCCCTGATCATCAGCCAGTATTTTTATTGAATAAAGCGGGGGGTGTTGCCGTGCAACAGCCCCTTCTTTACAAAGGAGGGAGAAACATGTCTCGTACTACACAGGAAACCACCATGTTCAAACCGGTTCCGGAAACCAAAAGCGTGGCGGAAACCATCCGGGAGGTGGCGGAGGCCCTGAAGGAAAAAGGGTACAACCCCATCGACCAGCTGGCCGGGTATCTCCTGAGCGGGGATCCGGCCTATGTGACCAGCTACAAGGACGCCCGGCTGAAGATCCGCCGTTTTGAACGGTACGAACTGATCGAAGCCCTGCTCCAGGCCTACCTGGAGGAATCAGAACGCTGATGAGGATCATGGGCTTGGATCTGGGCACCCGGACCATCGGGGTGGCCGTCAGCGACGAAACCGGCTTTATCGCCCGGGGGGTGGAGACCATCCGCCGGAAGGGGCTGGAAAACGACCTGAACCGTCTCACGGAACTGGTGGAGGCGGAAGAAGTGGGGCAGTTCGTACTGGGCTACCCCAAGAACATGAACGGGTCCATTGGCGACAGAGCCAGGGCCAGTGAAGAATTCAAAACCATCCTGGAGGAACGCTTCCCGTCCATCCCGGTTGTCCTTTGGGATGAGCGGCTCTCTACGGTAGCAGCGGAAAAAGTCCTGATCGAGGCGGATCTCCAGAGGAAGAAACGGAAGAAAATCATCGACATGATGGCCGCTGTGGTCATCCTGCAGAATTACCTGGACAGCCCGAGGAGGAAATAACAATGGCCAAGAACGACGACGAAAAGCTGCTGGCAACGGAAGACCAGGAAGCGGTGGTGGTGATCACCGACGAAAAAGGCAACGAATCCTATTATCTGGAAGAAATGGTGATCCCCATGGATGGGAAGAACTTCGCCCTTCTGACCCAGATCCCGGAAGAGGACGACACGGACCCGGAGGAAGAGGACAATGTGATCATTGCCCGGGTGGATTTTGATGACAAGGGGGACCCGGTGTACCTGGATCCCACCGATGAAGAATTCGAAGCAGTCCGGAAAGCCTATGAGGAAATCATGGACGAAATGGATGCCCAGTAACCAGGAAGGCCCATTATGCGGAAAAAATTCTTGCCCATCGGGATCGCCCTGGTGCTGGCCCTTCTGTTCGGAGGCTACTGGTACCTGGACTACTTCAACACCAACACCAGTCTGGCCACCGGTCAGAAGGTCCGGTTCACCGTTACGGAAGGCATGACCACCTCTGACATCGCCACCCTGCTCCACGACAAAAAACTGATCCAGACTCCGGAATCCTTCCGGCTGGCAGCCCGGGTGAAAGGTCTGGAAAACCATCTCCAGGCCGGCACCTACGAAATCACCGCCGGCATGAGCGACGGGGAGATCATCAACATCCTGTCCAAAGGGAAGGTCCATTCCAACAGCTTTGCGGTGCCGGAAGGGGCCACCATCAATGAAATCGCCCTGAAGCTGGAACGGGAACACCTGACCACCGCACAGGCCTTCAAGGATGCCTGCCGGAACTATACTCCCTACACCTACATGGAAAGCCGCAATCCGGATGTGGTGTACAAGGCGGAAGGGTTCATCTGCCCGGCCACCTACAACATCCCGGAAAACGCCACCGCCAAGGACATGGTGGCCATGATGGTCCAGGAGTTCAACAAAAAGCTGACCCCGGACCTGCGCAGGGACATCCAGAAAAGCTATCTGCCCCTCCGGGACATTGTGACCCTGGCTTCCATGGTGGAACGGGAAGCCACCCACAAGGAGGAAATGCCTCTCATTGCCGGGGTGTTTGAAAAACGCCTTCAGATGGGGATGCCCATCCAGTCCGACACCACCATCCAGTACATCCTGGGAGCCCAGAAGAAGGAAGTCACCTACGACGACCTGGAGCTGGAATCTCCCTACAACACCTACCTGAACAAGGGCCTGCCTCCGGGACCGGTGGGGAACCCCAGCATGGACGCCATCCGTGCAGTGATCCATCCGGTGATGACCGATTATCTGTACTTTGTGGCGGATAAGGAAGGCTACCATCACTTTACCAAAACCTACGAAGAACATGTGGCCATGATCCAGAAACTGAACCCTGGAGAAGTCATAGGAGAAGCACAGTGAACAAACCTGAACTGCTGGCTCCCGCCGGGAGCCTGGAAAAGGGCCGGATGGCCCTGTTGTACGGAGCTGACGCCATTTATCTGGGAGGCCGGGCCTTCGGGCTCCGGGCCTTTGCCGCCAATTTCTCCCTGGAAGAGATCCGGGAGATCACGGCCTTTGCCCACAGCCTGGGGAAAAAGGTCTATGTGACCGTGAACATTTTCCCTCACAACAGCGACCTGCCGCCCCTGCCGGACTATCTCCGGGATCTGGAGGCCGCAGGGGTGGATGCCCTGCTGGTGTCCGACCTGGGAGTGTGGATGACAGCCCGGAAAGTGGTACCCGGTCTGGGGCTCCATGTAAGCACCCAGGCCAACGTGACCAACTGGGCCACCGCCAAAGCCTGGGAAGACCTGGGAGCGGAACGGGTGGTGCTGGCCCGGGAACTGTCCTTCCAGGAAATCCGGGAGATACGGAAAAAAATCACCGCGGACCTGGAAGTGTTCGTCCACGGGGCCATGTGCATTTCCTATTCCGGCCGGTGCCTGCTGAGCAACTACTTCACCGGACGGGACAGCAACCGGGGGGCCTGTGCCCAGGTGTGCCGGTGGGAATTCGGCCTGACGGAAAAGAACCGGCCCGGGGAAGTGTTCCCCATGGCGGAGGATGAACGGGGCACCTACATCATGAATTCCAAGGATCTGTGCCTCATTGACTATCTGCCCCAGCTGATGGAGGCTGGGGTCACCAGCCTGAAGATCGAAGGCCGGATGAAAAGCGTCCATTATGTGGCCACCGTGGTCAGCGCCTACCGGAAAGCCATCGATCTGTGCTGGGAGGATCCGGAACATTTCACCGTGCCGGAAAGTCTCCGACAGGAACTGGAAAAAGTCTCCCACCGGCCCTATACCACCGGGTTCGCCCTTGGGAAGACCGGCCCGGAAGACCAGGTGTACACCACCAGTTCCTATGAACAGAGCGCGGATTTCGTGGCTCTGGTGAAGGACTTTGACCCGGCCGGGGGACGGGTGACCCTGGAACAGCGGAACCATGTGAAGGCAGGGGAAGTGCTGGAAGTACTGACTCCTGGGGGAGAAATCTTCCCCTGGACCCTGGAGGACATGAAGGACGGAGAGGGGAACCCTCTTACCGCCGCTCCCCATGCCCAGATGGTGTTCACCGCCAAAGGGGACGGACGGATGGCTCCCTTCTCCCTGGTCCGCCGCCTGAAGAAATAAAACAAAACAATTTGTAACAAAGTATATAGAAACCCTTGCTTTTTTTCGGGGTTTAAGAGTACAATAGATTAGTCGAACTGATTTTGTTGGACGAAGCACAAGGAGACGATAGGATGAAGGCACTGGAAAGACTCCGGAGTTTTCTGGAACAGGAAAAAGTGGATGGGATCTTCATCAAGGGAGATTCTTCCATCCGGTATTTCACCGGCTTCACCGGCGGGGACAGCCTGCTGTATGTGGATGCCCACCGGGCGGTGATCATCACCGATTCCCGGTATACCCTCCAGGTGCGCCAGCAGGCTCCGGACTGCGAACTGGTGGAACATCTCCACGGGTTCTGGCCGGAAGCGGCCAAACTGCCCCAGTCGGACAACCTGGCCCTGGACGGGGATTATTTCTCCTATACGGAACAGCGGGCCCTGGCAGCGGCCCTGCCCCATGCCACCTGGAAGAATGTGAACCTGGTGGGCCTGCGGGCGGTGAAGACCCCGGAAGAGATGGCCCTGATCCGGAAGGCAGTGGCCATTTCCGACGAAGCCTTCCTCCAGCTGCTGCCCCATATCCGGGCTGGCCGGACGGAAAGCGATCTGGCGGCGGAACTGGAATACAACATGCGGAAGCTGGGGTCCACCAAGCCTTCTTTCGAAACCATCTGTGCCTCCGGCAAACGGAGCGCCCTGCCTCACGGGGTGGCTTCTGACAAGGTGGTGGACGCAGGCGATTTCATCACGTTCGACTTCGGGGCCACCTATGGGGGCTACTGCTCCGACATCACCCGGACGGTGGTGGTGGGGAAGGCTGCTCCCTGGCAGAAGGAAATCTATGATATCGTACTCCGGGCCAACCTGCTGGGAGAAAAGACCCTGAAGGCCGGGCTTACCGGCATCCAGGTGGACGGAGCCGTCCGGGACTTCATCACCGGCAAAGGCTACGGACCCAACTTCGGCCATGGCCTGGGCCACGGCGTGGGCCTGGACATCCACGAAAAACCGGTGCTGAACCGGGCCAATGACCAGCCTCTGCCGGCTGGTGCGGTGGTGACCATCGAACCGGGCATCTATCTCCCTGATAAGGGCGGTGTCCGGATCGAGGATACGGTACTGGTCACGGAAACGGGCTGCGAACGGCTCACTTCCGTGCCCAAGGAACTGAAGGAACTCTGATTTACCCATATAAACTATATTTTTTTGGAGGTTGTTTTCATGATTTCTACGAACGATTTTAAAACTGGCGTAACGGTTGAAATTGACGGCGATGCTTGGCAGGTCGTTGAATTCCAGCATGTAAAACCGGGTAAAGGCGCTGCTTTCGTACGGGCCAAAATGCGCAACCTGTGCACCGGCGCTGTGGTGGAACGGACTTTCAACGCGGCTGAACGTCTGGAAAACGCCATTGTGGAAAGAAAAGGCATGCAGTACCTGTACGAAGCCGATGGCACCTATGTGTTCATGGACAACGAAACCTATGATCAGCTGGAACTGAACAAGGATCAGCTGGGCAAGGCCGTGAACTTCCTGAAGGAAAACATGGACGTTAAGGTCATCACCTTCAAGGACCGGATCCTGGGTGTGGAACTGCCCAACACGGTGGAACTGACCGTAGTGGAAACCGAACCGGGGATCAAAGGGGACACCGCTACCGGCGGCAGCAAGAACGCCAAAATGGATACCGGTTATGTGGTCAAAGTGCCTCTGTTCATCAACGAAGGGGACGTTCTGCAAATCGATACCCGTACCGGGGATTATATTGCCAGAGCATAACAGGGAGAAAATGGGGGCTGTCGCAGGACAGCCCCATTTTGTATTCCGGCGGTTTTTGAAACCCGGCCGGACGGTGGAATAAAGGAAAGAAACATGAAGACAATCTATCTGGTGCGCCATGGGGAAACCCTGGCCAACCGGCAGGGGATCCTCCAGGGCTGGTCCAACAACCCCCTGGACGACACCGGCCGGAAACAGGCATCCGCCCTGGTGACCCGGGCTGCCCGGGTGCCTTTGGATGCCCTCTATACTTCGGACCTGATCCGGACCCGGGAAACGGCTGCCCCTCTGGCGGCGGCCCGGGGCATGGAAGCAAAGGCCCTTCCCGGGCTCCGGGAGATTTCCTTCGGGAAATGGGACGGCCATCATCTCCGGGAGATCCAGGAAAAGGATCCGGATACCCTCCGGGATATTTTCCTGAAGCCGGGACAGGTGGACCTGGAAGCGGAGGAAGACCTGGCCGCTTCCCAAAAAAGAGGATGGGAAACCTTCCGGGAACTGGTGGACCAAATGGAACCGGAAGGTACCATCCTGTGCGTCAGCCACGGGGGCCTGATCCGGCTCCTGGTGTGTCAGATCCTGGGATTCCCCATAGACAACATGTGGCGGATGAGCCTGGCCAACACGGCCTTCGTCCAGGTGGTCCAGACCGCCGACTACGGATTCCGGGTGGACAAACTGAACGATATGGGGATGCTGTAAGCCTCTTGACTCATCTGTTATAATAATAGATACATATAAACATCTTACAAATGAGGGAGCGATTCTTATTTTAGAATTCAAGCATATCAGCATCGACGACAAGCCGATATTCGATGATTACTTTACCGAAGAGGACTACCATGCCTCGGAATGCTGTTTCGGGTCCATCTTTATCTGGCGGAAGCAGTATGACAGCTACTGGGCCATCAGCCACGGCTGTCTCATCATCAAGGTCACCGTCAACGGCACCACTTTCGTGCTGCCCCCCTTCGGCGGGGTCAACGAAGACCTGCCAAAAGTGATCTGCGCCCTGAAGCAGTATTTCAAAGGGGAACCTTTCGAAATGCACGGGATCTACGAGCATACCATCGAACGGTTCCAGAAATACCTGCCCCAGGTGAACACATTCACTCCGGACCGGGACAACTGGGACTATGTGTACCAGCGGGCCAGCCTGGCCAGCCTCAGCGGCCGGAAGCTCCACGGAAAGAAGAACCACTACAACCAGTTCCTGAAGGACAACCCGGAATTCGTCTACGAGCCCATTACCCCGGCCAACAAGGACGAATGCATTGCCTACGGGAAACAGTGGGTGGAACAGCGGGAACTCACCGATCCTTCCATTGTGGCGGAATTCGACGCCATCCAGGAAGGGCTGAACCATCTGGATGAACTCCAGCTCCGGGGCGGTCTGATCCGGCTGGACGGCCAGGTGAAGGCCTTCACCTTCGGGGAACGGGCCGGGAAGAACACGGCGGTGATCCATGTGGAAAAGGCGGATCCGGACATCCGGGGCCTGTACACCGCCATCAACAAGGAATATATCGCTCATGAATGGCCCGATGTGACTTACATCAACCGGGAAGAGGACATGGGCAAGGAAGGACTCCGGGAAGCCAAGGAATCCTACAAGCCTGTGTTCATGGTGAAAAAATACAATACCATCATCCGCTGAAGGAGGATTGCCATGGATTTTCGTTTGCTCCAGCAGGATACCCTGTCCCAGGCGGCGGACCTGTGGGATTACTGCTTTGAAAAGAAGGGGACGCCTTTTTATGAATGGTATTTCGGGGAATATGCCCTGAAGCAGAACCGGATCCTGGGTGGATTCCAGGACGGGAAGCTGCTGACCATGCTCCATCTGAATCCCTATGTGCTCCGGCTCCGGGAACGGGACTGGAAGGTGCCCTACATTGTGGGGGTGGCCACGGATCCGGTGGCCCGGGGACACCATGTGATGGGGGACCTGATGGAAACCGCCTTCACCACCCTCCGGGCCCTGAAGGTGCCTTTTGTGATCCTCATGCCCATTTACGCCGGGATCTACCAGCCCTACGGCTTTGCCTGGACCCATCTCCGGAAGCATTACACCCTGCCTCTGGCCAGACTGGATCTGGCGGGACACCCTCTGGACGGGTACGAACCGGAACGGGTGGACACCCGGAGCGGGGAAAAACTGGTGGCTCCCGTCTATGAAAAAGCCATGGCCGGGTACCACGGATATGTGGTCCGGGACCACCGGGTGTGGGAGAACACCCTTCTGACAGCCGCCCAGGAAAATTTTGAGACGGTAATCATCCGGAATGACAGTGCACCAAAGGCTTACGCGTTGTATAATAGAGAGGGAGACAAAGTGACCGTCCAGGAAATGGCTGCTGCAGAACCCCCGGCCAAAATCCGTCTGCTCCAGTACTTCAAGGGGCTGGCGGGCACCTACAAGACCCTGGACTGGCTGGCGCCGGAAGACGACCTGACCTGGACCCAATTGCCGGACCAGGCCCTGGCGCCCCGGGAGGCCCCCTTCATGATGGGCCGGGTGATCAACGCCGCGGCCTGCCTGAAGGCTCTTTCCGTACCGGAGAGCCTGGTGGGGAAGACCCTGGTGCTGGCCCTGAAGGACGAACAGATCGCCCTCAACACCATGCTGGTGAAGCTGAACTTCACCCGGGAGGGGATCCAGCTGCTGAACACCCTGGACGACCCGGAGGTGCTGCTGGACGTGGGGACCTTCACACAGCTGTTCTTCGGCCTCTACGGACCGGAACAGCTCCAGAAAGCCGGCATGATCTATGTGGACAGTGAAAATGCATGGGAAATCCTTGACAAATTGTTCCCGCGGGAGAATAATTTTATCAACGAGTATTTTTAAGGGAGGCTGTCATGAGCGACAAAATTAGACGTGTATTTGTGGAGAAGAAGAAAGAATATGCTGTGGAAGCAGCAGGTCTGTGTTCCGATCTCCAGCAGACCCTGGGGCTGAAGAACCTGAAAAGCGTCCGGATCGTGAACCGGTACGACCTGGAAGGGCTCACTGACGAAGAATACCAACAGGCCAGAAGCCTGGTGCTCAGCGAAGCCCCGGTGGATGTGGTCCGGGACGAAGAACTGGAGATCCCTGCCGGTTTCCGGAGCTTTGCCGTGGAACTGCTCCCCGGCCAGTATGACCAGAGAGAAGATTTTGCCGCTCAGTGCATCCAGGCCATCACCCAGGGCCAGCGGCCCATTGTGGCTGCTGCCAAGGTGTTCCTGCTGGAAGGGGACCTGTCCGACGCCGACTTTGAAAAAATCAAACACTACTGCATCAACCCGGTGGAAGCCCAGGAAGCGGCCATCGACAAGCCTGACACCCTGGACATGACCTGGGATGTGCCCAAACCGGTGGCTGTGCTGGATGGCTTCCGTGCCCTGGACAGAAAGGGCCTGGAAGACTTCCTGAACAAACAGGAACTGGCCATGAGCCTGGAAGATCTGGCTTTCATCCAGGAATATTTCAAGAAGGAAGACCGGGATCCTTCCATTACGGAAATCAAGGTGCTGGATACCTACTGGTCCGACCACTGCCGGCACACCACCTTTGAAACCAAACTGGAAAACGTTTCCATTACCGACGGTGTCTACACCCAGCCGGTGGCGGAAGCCTACGACCTGTACAAAAAAGACCGGGATTTCGTTTACGGGAAAGACACCCAGCGGCCCATTACCCTGATGGATATGGCCTGCCTGGCCACCAAGAAGCTGAAGAAGGAAGGGAAAATCCCCGATCTGGATGCTTCGGAAGAAATCAACGCCTGCAGCATCGTGGCCCCCATTGACGTGGACGGCAAAAAAGAAGACTGGCTGGTGATGTTCAAGAACGAAACCCACAACCATCCCACTGAAATAGAACCTTTCGGGGGCGCTGCCACCTGTCTGGGCGGGGCCATCCGGGATCCCCTCAGCGGCCGGAGCTATGTGTACCAGGCCATGCGGGTCACCGGGGCCGCAGATCCCCGGACTCCCTATGAACAGACCCTGAAGGGCAAACTGCCCCAGCGGAAGATCACCCTGGGTGCCGCTGCCGGGTACAGCTCCTACGGGAACCAGATCGGTCTGGCCACCGGTTCCGTGGAAGAATACTATCATCCCAAATTCGTGGCCAAGAGAATGGAAGTGGGGGCCGTCATCGGGGCTGCTCCCCGGGACGCTGTAGTCCGGGAACGTCCGGCTGCCGGCGATCTGATCGTTCTTTTGGGCGGCCGTACCGGCCGTGACGGCATGGGCGGCGCCACCGGTGCCTCCAAGGAACACACCACCAAATCCCTCAGCGAATGCGGTGCGGAAGTCCAGAAGGGGAACGCCCCCAACGAACGGAAGATCCAGCGGCTGTTCCGGGATCCGGAAGTGACCCGTCTCATCAAACGGTGCAACGACTTCGGGGCCGGCGGTGTTTCCGTGGCCATCGGGGAACTGGCCCCTGGCCTGGTGATCAACCTGGACAAGGTGCCCAAGAAGTACGAAGGCCTGGACGGCACGGAACTGGCCATCAGTGAATCCCAGGAACGGATGGCGGTGTGCATCGCTGCCAAAGATCTGGACAAATTCATGGCCGCTGCCGCCAAGGAAAACCTGGAAGCCACGGTGGTGGCGGAAGTGGCGGAAGATCCCCGTCTGGTGATGTACTGGAGAGGGGAAAAGATCGTGGACCTGTCCCGGGCTTTCCTGGACACCAACGGCATTCCCCAGAAATCCAACGTGGTAGTGGACGGAGTGGAAGAAACCTCTCCCTTCAACAGCACCCCTGCAGAAGTGGAAGGGAAGAAGGATATCAAAGAAGCCTGGCTGGCCAACCTGGACCGGCTGAACGTGTGCAGCGAAGAAGGGCTGGGTGAACGGTTCGACGGCTCCATCGGCCGGGGCAGCGTACTGATGCCCTACGGCGGCCGGAACCAGCTGACCCGCACCGAAGGCATGGCCGCCCGTCTGCCGGTACTCCACGGCAAGACCAACGCCACCTCCGTCATGGCCAGCGGCTATGATCCCAACGTGTGCTGCTGGAGCCCGTACCATGGGGCCATGTACGCGGTGGTGGAAGCAGTGTGCCGGGCTGCGGCCATGGGCGCCGATCCGAAGAAACTGCGTCTTTCCATGCAGGAATACTTCCCCAAACTCCATACGGAACATACCTGGGGCCGGCCTTTCGCCGCTCTCCTGGGTGCCTATAAAGCCTGCTGCGAACTGGAATTGCCGGCCATCGGCGGCAAAGACTCCATGAGCGGCACCTTCATGGACCTGGAAGTCCCGCCTTCCCTGATCTGCTTTGCAGTAGGGGTCATGGACGGCCGTGACACCATCTCCAACGAATTCAAACAGGCCGGCAACACCGTGGTGTTCATCCCCGTACCCTGCGATGAACACGAAGTGGTGGATTACCCTGCCCTCCGGACCCTCCTGGACAGCGTCCACAAGGCCATCCTGGGCAAACGGATCCTTACCGCCGGCGTGGTGAAAGAAGGGGGCGTGGCCGCAGCCATCTCCTCCATGTGCCTGGGCAACGGACTGGGCTTTGGCTTTGTGAAGCCATTCCTCCACGAAGAATGCCTGTTCACCCTCCAGCCCGGCGGCTTCCTGGTGGAACTGGCTCCCGGTGCCGATGCGGAGAAAGTCTTCGCCGGCAGCGACTTCCTGGTGCTGGGCAAACTCACCGACGATGGGAAAGTCACCGTCAACGACACTGCCATCAGCCTGGACGAAATCAAGGCAGCCTATACCCGGACCCTGGAAGGGGTATTCCCCTCTGTGGTGAAGGATTCCGGCAAGGACATCTGCCGGATGCCCTACTACCGGAACGACCTGCCGCTCACCGCTCCCTACAACGTGGCCCAGCCCCGGGTGTTCATCCCTGTGTTCCCGGGCCTGAACTGCGAATTCGACACCGCTGCGGCCTTTGAAGCAGCCGGTGCCAAGGCGGATATTTTCGTGATCCGGAACCTGACTCCGGACGCCATCAGGGAAAGCGTGGAAGAAATGGCCAAACGGATCAAGGAAGCCCAGATCCTGGCCATCCCCGGCGGGTTCTCCGCCAGCGACGAACCGGAAGGCTCCGGCAAATTCATTGCCACCATGTTCCGGAATCCGTCCCTGAAGGAAGCGGTCATGGACCTGTTGTATAACCGGGACGGCCTGGCACTGGGGATCTGCAACGGCTTCCAGGCCCTGATCAAACTGGGTCTGGTGCCCTATGGAGACATCCGTCCTCTGACGGAAACCTCTCCCACTCTGACCTTCAACACCATTGGCCGGCACATTTCCCGGATGGTGGAAACGAAAGTGGTTTCCAACAAATCTCCGTGGCTGGCCCTCACTGAACCGGGAGACATCCACACCATCGCCGTTTCTCACGGGGAAGGCCGGTTCGTAGCCACCGAAGAAGAGATCAAGAAACTCTTTGCCAACGGCCAGGTGGCAACCCAGTATGTAAACCAGGCTGGGGATCCCACCATGGAAAGCCCCTACAACCCCAACGGCTCCCTGTATGCCATTGAAAGCATCACCAGCCCGGACGGGCGGGTCCTGGGCAAAATGGGCCACACCGAACGGTTCACCGATGGTCTCATGAAGAACATCCCGGGGAACAAACTGCAGCCTCTGTTCCTGGGCGGCGTGCAGTACTTCAAGTAAGATTCAACAGGGAAGGGGAGACTGCCAGGGGCAGCTCCCCTTTCTTTTGCCCTTAATAGAAAAGAAAACAAAGGAGAAGATTCTGCATGGAACTTTCTGTTGGAACGAAACTCCACGGCTTTGCCGTACAAAAAATCACCCCTCTGCCGGATATCGAAGCCACGGCTTACGAAATGATCCATGAGGCCAGCGGGGCCAAACTGTTCTACCTGTCCTCAAAAGACGACAACAAGGTGTTCACTATCGGCTTCCGGACTCCCAGCCAGGACGACACCGGGGTGGCCCACATCACCGAACATTCCGTCCTTTGCGGCAGCCGGAAATACCGTCTGAAGGAACCTTTCGTGGAACTGGTGAAAGGCTCCCTGAACACCTTCCTGAACGCCATGACCTACACGGACAAAACTGTGTACCCGGTGGCCAGCCGGAATGCCAAGGACTTCCGGAACCTGGTGGACGTGTACCTGGATGCGGTGTTCTATCCTCTCATCGGAGAGAACCCCTTTACCCTCCGCCAGGAAGGCTGGCATTACGAACTGGGGAAAGAAGGGGACAAACCTCTCCTTTACAACGGGGTGGTGTACAACGAAATGAAGGGGGTCTATTCCTCCCCGGATGCCATCGAGGAACATGAAGTGATGAAGGCCCTGTTCCCGGATTCCCCTTACCGGTTCGAATCCGGCGGCCTGCCTTCCGCCATTCCCCAGCTGACCCAGGAAGGGTTCGTGGCCTTCCACAAAAAATACTACAGCCCGGAAAACGCCTACATCTACCTGTACGGGGATGTGGACATCGCCGACTGGCTGGACTACATGGACCGGGAATATCTCAGCCGGTTCCCCAAGACCGGCACCCTGAAGGTGGAAATCCCCCTCCAGGCACCCTTCGACCAGACCCGGGAAGTGAAAGCCTCCTACCCGGTGCCGGAAGGGGATGACACGGCCAAAAAGACCTACCTGTCCATGAACATCGTAGTGGGGTCCGCCCTGGACCAGAAGCGGATCATGGCCCTGAAGCTTTTGACCCATGTGCTCCTGGACGGGAACAACGCTCCCCTGCGGCTGGCCCTGCTCCGGGCAGGCATCGGCAGCGACGTGTCCGGCAGCCTGAACGGCTCCCAGCTCCAGCCGGTGTTTTCTGTGGAAGTCAGCGGTTCCGACCCGGACAAGGAAGACCAGTTCGTAAAGGTGCTGTACCGGACTCTCCAGGATCTGTCCCGGAACGGGATTCCCCGCCGGCTTCTGGAAGCGGAACTGAACTCCGAAGAATTCAAGATGCGGGAAGCGGATTTCAATATCTATCCCAAAGGCCTGATCTACGGGCTGAACGTAATGGAAACCTGGCTCTACGGAGGGGATCCCACCGCCTGTCTCCGGTTCACCGACTGCCTGGACTTCCTCCGGAGCGCCATCGACAAGGGATATTATGAACAGCTCATCGAAAGCGTACTCCTGGACAACACCCACAAATGCCTGGTGACCCTGACCCCGGAACCGGGGAAGGAAGCCCGGGACGCGGAACAGTTCGCCCAGGCCATGGCAGAGAAGAAGAGCCAGATGGATGCAGACCAGCTGAAAGAAGTGGAAGCCATCGCCGACGAGCTCCATGCCCGGCAGGCAGCTCCCGACACCCCGGAAGCCCTGGCATCCATCCCGCTCCTCCAGCGGTCCGACATTACCCGGAAAAACGATTTCGAGCATCCCCAGGTAACGGAAGCGGGGGACCACACCCATCTGGTGCTCCATCAGTTCACCAACAAGATCGCCTATTTCGACTGGTGCTTCGATCTTACCGGTCTGCCGGAAGACAAGCTGTGCTATGCTTACCTTCTCACCGACGTGCTGGGGAAGGTGGATACCGACGATTATTCCTATGAGGAACTGACCACCCTGGCGGATCTGTACCTGGGGGGCCTGAACTTTGAAGTGAAGCCTTACAGCCGGTACAACGACACCAACACCTATCGGAACGTGTTCAAGGTGTCCGCCAAGGTACTGGAAAAGAACGAGGACAAGCTGTTCGATATCCTCAGCAGCATCGCCCTCCGGAGCCATGTGGAGGACAAAAAGCGGCTGAAGGAAATCATCAGCGAAGTGAAGACCGACTGGGACAACAACTTTTTTGCCCGGGGGATGACCGTGGCCACCCTGCGGCTTATGAGCTACTTCTCCAAATCCGCCCGAAGCATGGAACACGACCAGCTGACCTATTACCAGTTCCTCCAGGATCTGTGGGCCCATTTCGACGAAAAGGCCGATGAAGTGGCGGCCAACCTGAAGGCTCTGGTGCCCGCCTTCTTCCACCAGGATGCCCAGCTCCAGTCCCTGTCCTGCGACAAGGACATGGAACAGGAAGCCCTGGCCAGGATGGAAGCCTTTACCGCCCAGTTGCCCCATTCCCCCTATGCAGGGAAGGCCATGCCCGTTCTGACGGCTCCCGGGAAGAACGAAGGGATCACCACCTCCGGGAAGGTCCAGTATGTACTGGCCGGGGGCAATTTCCATGACCACGGCTACCACTATACGGGAGCCATGAAGGTGCTGGAAACCATCCTCCGGTACGGATACCTGTGGACCAAGATCCGGGTCCAGGGCGGGGCCTACGGGGCCGGTACCCGGTTTGACCCCAGCGGCACCTTCTACCTGTCCAGCTACCGGGATCCCAAACTGGCGGAAAGCCTCCAGGCCTACCGGGATCTGCCGGACTACCTGGAAAAATTCCAGGCCTCCGACCGGGAAATGACCAAGTACGTGATCGGCACCATCAGCCTGGTGGATACGCCCCTTACCCCGGCCATGCACCTGGAAAAGGCCATCACCGCCCAGATGAAGGGGACCCCGGAAGCCATCGCCCAGAAAAAGCGGGACCAGATTATCGACTGCACAGCCGAAGACATCCGGGCCCTGGCGCCCCTGGTACGGGACGTGCTCTCCGACGGCTACCTGTGCGTAGTCGGGGGAGAAGGGAAGATCCAGGAGAACAAGGGATTGTTTGAACAGGTGATCAAGGCGTAAAAGGCATTCAGCGGGTGAAGGAGACCATCTGCCGAGGGCAGATGGTTTTGAAGGGAAACGCAGCCCAGGGGGCTGCTAACCCACCACCATTGCGCAAGCGCAACGGTCCCCCGCCCTTGAAAAGGGCGGATAACAGGTACGCGGGCTTACGCCCTTGCCCCTGTCTTACGCTCGGGGCTCCGCCCCATTGCTTTTGTGACACGCGGGCTATACCCTAGTGTCACTATCCGCCCTTTTCAAGGGCGGGGGACCAGCCGCAAGGCTGGTGGTGGGTTAGCAGCGACAGCTGCGTTTTTCTCAAGGGGACCCGTGGACCGGGTCCCTTCCTTCGCCCATTGACAATTGACAATTGACCATTGACAGCAACAAGGACGATTGTATCTTTTGTAATTTTTACAGATACAATCGTCCTTGTTGCAAATTTGTGGTATAATGAATACAATTTACACCAAACGGAGGGATACAATGGAACTGGAAATGGAATTCATCCGGAAAATGCCTTCTCCCCAGGAACTGAAGGTGGAACACCCTGTGGAGCCGGCCATTTATGAGACCAAACGGCGCCGGGATGGGGAGATCCGGGACATCCTCACCGGGAAGGACAACCGTTTTTTGCTGATCATCGGTCCCTGTTCTGCGGACAATGAGGACGCTGTGGTGGACTACTGCCACCGGCTGGCGGAAGTCCAGGAACAGGTGAAGGATACCCTGTACATCATCCCCCGGGTCTACACCAACAAGCCCCGGACCATTGGGGTGGGGTACAAAGGCATGGCCCATCAGCCCGACCCGGAAGGGAAGGAAGACATGCTGGCCGGGATCATCGCCTGCCGGAACATGCACATCCGGGTGATCCGGGAAACCGGCTTCACCTGTGCCGAAGAGATCCTTTACCCGGAAAACCACCGGTACCTGTCCGACCTGATCTCCTATGCGGCCATCGGGGCCCGGTCTGTGGAAGACCAGCTCCACCGGATGATGGCCAGCGGGGTGGGGATCCCGGTGGGGATGAAGAACCCCACTTCCGGGGACATTTCCGTTATGCTCAACTCCATTGCCGCCGCCCAGCATGAGCAGCAGTTCCTGTTCCGGGGCTGGGAAGTCCGGACCAAAGGGAATCCTCTGGCCCATGCCATCCTTCGGGGGTATGTGGACAAGTTCGGCAAGAGCCTGCCCAACTACCATTATGAAGACCTGGTCCGGCTCCACGAGGAATACGGGAAACGGGACCTGGTGAACCCGGCGGTGGTCATCGACGCCAACCACGCCAATTCCGGGAAAAAGTACCTGGAACAGATCCGGATCTCCAACGACGTGCTCTACAGCCGCCATATGAACCCGGACCTGAAAAAGATGGTGAAGGGCCTGATGATCGAAAGCTACATCGAAGACGGCAGCCAGAAAATCGGCGAAGGGGTCTACGGAAAATCCATCACCGATCCCTGCCTGGGCTGGGCCAAAACCAAAGATCTGATTTTGGAACTGGCCGGCCGGGTGGATTATTGAGAAACAGGGAGGAAGTACCATGCTGAAACAGATTTCGCTTTTTGCAGCCAACCATAAAGGGGCTCTGGGGAAGATCACCAACGACCTGGCCCGGGAGAACATCAACATCTACACCATGCTGGCCACCGACAGCGCCGAATTTGGTATCATCCGGTTGATCGCTGACAATCCGGACAAGGCCCTGGAGGTGCTCCAGAAAGCCGGCTACCAGTGCCGGATCGACTATGTGCTGGCCGTGGACATGGGCAGCGACCAGCCCGGGACCCTGGACAAGATCCTGACCCATCTGAAGGACGCCAACGTGTTCGTCCGGTACCTGTACATCTCCTTCGACCGGAAAACCTCCAGCCCCATTGTGGTGCTGAAAACCGACGAACCCGAAACTGAAACCTTCCTCCAGGGAAAAGGGTATACCCTGCTGGACCGGTTCTGAGGGAACAGGGCAGGGGTTGCTTTTCCGTCTTACGCAGAAGGAGACCATCTGCCGGAGGCAGATGCTTCTGAAGGGAAACGCAGCCCTGAGATAGCTCACGGCGATGTTCTTGTTCGTAT
>ERZ791883.528-NODE-528-length-45803-cov-11.263246_pt1 | contig 45803 bp, 44 predicted proteins | sample MGYA00510160_ERZ791883 | MGnify/ENA primary metagenome ERZ791883 (study PRJEB30046, sample SAMN00792072) | human gut metagenome | study: EMG produced TPA metagenomics assembly of the A metagenome-wide association study of gut microbiota in type 2... | reverse complement strand
GACCGTTGGGGCCGCTTAATTCGTTTTTTGTCTAACTTTTGGGGTTCATTTCAATATCGCACCGGCACGGGGCTTTGCAATGATTTCAGAAAAACGTTCCCGGCCCGCCGGGATGTAAGGATGCAACCGGACGCGCTCCAAAATCCCGGAGATAGTGCTGTTCCAATTCGTCCGTTTTTGCCTCAAAAATAACCACGGCAGATTTACAATCGTTTTTTCATCAGCTTCAGGTTCGTTGCTTCTGCCATCCCGAAGCCGCCGTAAAAGTGCATGTGATGCGCATCATCCGGACAGACCAGTTCAATCATCTGTGCGCCGCGTTCCCGCACACGCTGTTCCACTTCTTGGAGAAGTAATCTGCCATACCCCTTGTTCTGATACTCCCCGAAAATCAGGATCTCGTCAAGATAATAGAATGTAAAATCATCGTAGCTTTCCAAAAAACCGATGACAAGCCCTGTTGGAATATCGTTGTCATCTTCTTGCATCAGGCAGAGGGAATCCTCCATCGTTACCATTTGATGGATTCGCTTATATGCCTTTTCATAGGTCCAGCACCCGCCAGAATGTTGGTTGTAGTGGTTCATATAAAGCGTTGCTACTTTTTCAACATTTTCCTCTGTAATAGGGGTATAATTCATTGATTCAGCTCCTTCTTCTTATAAAATAAAAATCCCCATGCCCACACGATTGAGATGCAGGCATGGGGCCATGAAATATCAGGTTTTATTCTCCCACGATGAGCCGCACAGCACCATAGATGCCGGCATCATTGCCGAGGGTAGCGGCAACGATGGGGGTCTCGCGGCAGGAGCTGAAGGCATAGGTCTTGAAATGCTCCCGCAGGGGGTTGAAGAGGACATCACCGGCACGGGCGACACCGCCGCCCACCATGAACATCTCGGGGTCGGTGGTGGAGGCAATGGAGGCCAGCGCCATGCCCAGGGTGTCGGTCATCTCGTCCACCTCACGGGCGGCCAGTGCATCGCCTGCACGGGCAGCATCAAAGACATCCTTGGCGGCAAAGTCGGTGCCGCGCAGGGTGCAGGGGGTGTCCGGGTTCTCGTCCAGCAGCTTCTTCATGCAGCGGACCACGCCGGTGGCGCTGGAATACTGCTCCAGACAGCCGTGCTTGCCGCAGCCGCAGACCGCCGTCTCGTGGGGGTTGACGGTGATGTGGCCGATCTCGCCGCCTGCACCGTGTGCACCCTCGGTGATCCTGCCGTTGACGATGACACCGCCGCCGACACCGGTGCCCAGCGTGACCATCACCGCGCTGCGGCAGCCCTTGGCACAGCCCATCCAGACCTCGCCCAGCGCGGCCACGTTGGCATCGTTGCCCACCAGCACCTTGATGCCATCCAGCAGGCCGGACAGCTGGATGGAGACATTCCGCTCACCCCAGCCGCCGAGGTTGGCGCAGACAATGGGCACGATGCGGCTGTCCAGCACAGGGCCGGGCACACCGACACCCACGCCCTCCACCTGCTCGGCAGTGATGCCGTTTTCCTGCATCTTGTCCTTCACGGCCTTGGCCAGGTTTCCAAGGATGTGTTCCCCTGCATTGGAGGTGTCGGTGGGCACCTCCCACTTTTCCAGCAGAGCGCCTGCCGTGGTGAACAGGCCCACCTTGGCCGTGGTGCCGCCCAGGTCGATGCCGAATGCGTACTCTTTCATATTCATTTACCCCTTCTTTGCGGCGGTCAGGCCGCCGGTTTTTTCATCGTTATCATTATAACATATCCATTTGCAAAAGACAGAGGCTGAAACAGGATTTATGCAAAAAGCCGAAAATCCGTTTCGATTTTTGGCAAAGCAAAAGGCCCTCCCGCAGTGGGAGGGCCGGAAAGCCTTGGGAGAACTTACTCCTCGTCAGAGGATTCCTCTTCGTCATCCTCATCCTCGTCGTCATCATCCGTCTTGGGCTTATAGAAAATGCCGCTGAGGAAGATGCTGATAAAGTACAGCAGGCACATGGGCACAGCCACGAAGCACTGCGACACGATATCGGGCGGGGTGATGATGGCTGCGACCAGGAAGATCAGGACAATGGCAACGCCGCGGCCCTTCTTCATGATCTCGGGGTTTGCAATGCCCATCTTGGCCAGAATGATGGTGACCAGAGGCATTTCAAACACACAGCCGAAGATGATGAACATGGTCAGGCAGAGGTTGATGTAGCTCTCGATGCTGATGGATGCCGTGATGTAATCGGTACCCTCCAGCGTAACGAGGAAGTTCAGCATGAACGGCAGGGTGACCTTGTAGGCAAACAGCACACCCACGCAGAACAGCGCCAGACCGAACAGCAGCACCAGCCGGAAGAAGAAGCTCTCGCTCCGTTTCAGGCCGGGTTTTGCAAAGGCGTAGACCTGATACAGCGCCACCGGAATGGTCACGATCACCGCAGCGATCAGGGACACCCGGAAATACTGCATCAGCTTTTCCTGCGGGGCCAGGAACACGAAGGTGTAGTTCGCATTCATTGCCATGGCCGTCAGCAGGTCGATCAGCTTATCCGAAATTGCCAGGAAGCCGATCACGCCCACTACAAACACCGCCGCGCAGATGATCAGCCGGTTCCGCAGCTCTTTCAGATGTCCGGTCAGCGTCATGCTGCCGTCGTCCGACATGACTTCGGCTTTCTTTTTGCGCTTCACGTTGGTAGCCACAAATTACTCCTCGTCCTTCTTCTCAGCCTTTTCCTCGGTCTTGGTCTCGGCAGGCTTGGCATCGCCGTTCTCATCCACGTCGTCCATGCCTTCCTTAAAGTTCTTCATGGTCTTGCCGAACATCTTGCCCAGCTTCGGCAGGTTCTTGGGTCCAAAGATGACCAGAACGATGATCAGAACAATGATAAGCTCCTGAGGTCCGATTCTCATAATAATAATCTCCTTTTTCCTCTTGCCGCGCCGCTCTGGCGGGCTGGATTCCAGTTTTTATCCTACAACCGCGGGCGCGGGTGTATCCATGTACTTAGACCTTTGCCTCTTCGGCAGGGGCAGCCTCCTCAGCGGGAGCAGCCTCGGCAGGGGCTTCGTTTGCAGCGGGGGCCTCCTCGGGCTTTTCCTCTGCAGCAGGCTCTTCTGCCTTTTCCTCTGCCTTCACAGGCTCAGCGGCAGGCTCTTCCGCCTTGGCGGGCTCTTCGGGCAGCTCCTCAACGGTATCCTCCAGCTCGGCCACTTCCTCAACCTCTTCGGCCTTCTTGGCTTCTTCCTTGCTGGTCTTACCGATGTTGGTAAAGCTCTTGGTGACATCCTTCATGCTGTCGTCGATGTCCTTCTTGATGTCGGTCAGGGGAGCAACAGCTTCCTTGATGGGGGCCTGGATCTCGTTCAGGGGCTCCACCACATTCTTCTGGATCTCCTCGGAAGCGGCACCGGTGTACTTCTTCAGCTCCCGCAGCATCTTGCCGAGCTTGCGGGCGTACTCGGGCAGCTTATCGGGGCCGATGACCACGAAGGCCACGATGGCCACCAGGATCAGCTCTGTAAAACCAATTTTCATAGCGTTCCAATTCCTTTCCTCTCACACAACAGGCATCCTTTGCGGCCTGTCGTGCTGTTACTGCACAGGGGATGCGGCGCGGTGTGCGCCTTTGTTGCCCTATGTATACCGGAAGTGTGTGAACTTCAAATGAACTTATTTTGAACAGTATATGAACAAGAGCAATTTTGTCATCAATTATATAACCACTCGGATATTTACACTTAGATATTGCATTTCGGAATTACTTGACCGGATTGGTCAGCGTACCAATACCCTCGATCTCGCACCGCACCACATCTCCGGGCTTGAGGAACTGCGGCGGGTCCATGCCCATGCCCACACCCGCCGGGGTGCCGGTGGCAATGATGGTGCCCGCTTTCAGGGTCATGCCCTGCGAAAGCTCGGCAATGACATGGTCGATGTCAAAGATCTGCAGGGCGGTATTGGAATCCTGCCGCTTCTCGCCGTTGACAAAGCTGCGGATGCCCAGCCTGGGCGGGTAGTCGGCAAAGGCATCTGCCGTGACGATGCAGGGCCCGATGGGGGTAAAGCCGTCCAGACTCTTGCCGAAGTACCACTGTTTGTGCGCCGTCTGCACATCCCGGGCTGAGACATCGTTCAGGATGGTGTAGCCGAAGATATAGTCCCGGGTCTGACCGGTGGGCACATCCCTGGCATCCCTGCCCAGCACCACAGCCAGCTCACACTCATAATCCAGCTTTTTCACCAGATCGGTGTGGGCTTCGATGGGGCCGCCGTCCGGCACGGCGCGGGTCACGCGCTTGGAAAAGTAGATGGCATCCTCGTGCTTGGTGGCAAAGGCAGCGGCAGAATATTTCTCCGCCTCATCGGAGTGGGCCATATAATTGATGCCAAGGCAGATGACATCCTGCGCCGGGGCCGGGATGGGGCTTTCCAGCGTGACGGCCTCCACAGGCAGAGCGGGAATGCCCGCAATGGCCAGCGACAGCCCATACCGCACCTGCGGGGTCAGAAACGGGATGGCCTCGCTCAGGGTCTCATAGCTCAGGCCCAGCCAGCTCAGCGGCCAGACCTGCCGCCCATCCTCCGATAAAATCGCCGGGTCTTCCACGCCGTCCGGCAAACGGCAGGTAATAAAGCGCATACCGCATCCCCCTTCTCAGTGCCGATACGCAATGGCGTTCCGGATACGCTCCGCCTCGGCCTGACCGGCCAGCTGGCGCACCAGTTCCAGTGCAAAGGGGATGGCACCGCCCAGCCCATAGCTGGTGGTGATGTTGCCATCCACCACGACCTCTTCATCGTGGACGATGGCACCGGCCAGCTGATCCTGGAAGCCCGCGTGGGCGGTGGCGTTCCTGCCCTCCAGCAGGCCCAGAGAGGCCAGGATGCTGGGGGCGGCACAGATGGCGGCCACCTTCCGGCCCGCCTTGGCAAAGGCGGCACAGGTCTCGGTGACCGTCTTGTTGGCGGCAAGGTTGGGTGTACCCGGAATCCCGCCGGGCAGAACGACCATGTCCACATCGGAATAATCCACTTCCTCGGCCAGCGCATCGGCGGTCAGGTGGATCTTATGGCTGCTCACCAGCTCCCTGCGGCCCATGGCAGAGGCCACGATGACCTCTACCTTGGCGCGGCGCAGCAGGTCTACCACCAGCAGAGCTTCGCACTCCTCGGTGCCATCGGCAAAAAATACAACTGCCTTACTCATCTTTACAGACTCCCTTCTAAAAAAGCGCACCGCAGGGCGGGTGCTCCCCTGCCCCGCGGCGCGCGGTCCGTGTTATTCTTCGGCGGGCTGTTCCGCCTTTTCTTCCAGCAGGCGACGCAGCACGCTGTCATCTTTGCTGATGACCCGGCTCACCCGGCTGATGATGGCGCTGGACGCACCAATGTTGCCCATGATGCTGGTATAGCTCTGCTTGTTGACCAGCTTTTCCGCAATGTTATACCGCTGCTCCATTGCACTGAGCTCGGCGTAGCTGCACACATCCTGTAAAAAGCGGTAGCACTCCTCGGGCGTTTTCAGCTCCAGCAATGCAGAATACAGGCCGGACTCTCCGGTGGGATGATCTTTTGCCATGGCTTGTTCCTCCCCTATCGTTCAGGTTGGGTCTGGCCCGCGCGGGGCACTTCAATACACTACTTTATTGTAGTGCAAACGCGGCAAAAAATCAACGGGAAATTTACAGCATTTTTTCCAGCGTGGTCAGCTGCATGGGAATGCCCGCCGCTTCTGCCTCGGCGGGGCCCAGCACACGGTAGCCCTTGGTCTTGAAGAACTGCAACACCGGCAGGCACTTGGTGTGCACCTCGCAGTACAGGCGGCCCCGGCCCTCACCCCGGGCCAGGCGCTCGCAGGTGGCCAGGATATCCCGGCCCAGTGCCTTGCCCCGGTACTCGGGCTTGAGGTAGAGGTGGAGCAGGTGCAGGGCCGTGTTCTCCATCTTCCAGGCAAAGTAGCCGATGGTCTTGCCGCCCAGCACCACAAGGAAATAGTTCACATCGTTGTCGATATCCGCCTCAATGGCATCGGCGCTCTGCAGCGTTTCCACCAGCGTGTCCAGCTGCTTTGCAGGGTAATAGCGCTTGTAGACCTCGTGCCAGATCTCACTGGCAAGATCAGCGTTGGCGTGAATGTATTTGGCCTTTGCGACCAGCTTGTAATCGGGTTTCATAGTGCTCCTTATGCGTATACGATATAATCCGGCTTGCGGGGGGCGGCGGGGCGGGGCTCCTCTGCCGGGTAGCCCAGAATGCAGTGGCCCACACCGATATAGTCCCCCTCAATGCCCCACTTCTTCAGCAGGGCCTTGCCCTCTTCGGTCTCGAACTCTTCCTTTGCGCGGTTGATCCAGCAGCTGCCCAGCCCGATGGCGGCAGCTGCGTTCATCAGGTTGCCCATCACAAGGCTGCCGTCCTGCACGCCACAGCGGGCATTGGCATCGGCCAGCACCACCAGAATGGTGGGGGCACCGTACATGGGGTCGCCCGTGTTGCCCATCACGGCGGCATTCATCCGGGTGAGCCGGGCGCGGGTCTCGGCATCCTGCACCACCACGATCTTTGCGCTCTGGCGGTTCATGGCGCTGGGGGCAAAGGTGCCTGCGCGCAGAACGGCTTCCAGCTCCTCTTTCGTGATCTGCTCCGGCTTGTAGGCGCGGCAGCTGCGGCGGGTCTCAAGGGTATGTAAGGTCTCATTGGTCATAGCAATTTCCCTCCCTGAAAGTTCTGGTGTTATTGTACCATACCACGCCGTAAAGTGCAAAACAAAAAGGCGGCTGCGCCTTCCTTTTTGAAAGCGCAGCCGCCTGATTGCTCTTCGTTGGTCTGGAACGAGATGTTTTACAGCGCGGTCTTGATGTTGTGATGCGTGGAGCTGTAACGAACAACTGCTTCCATCAGGGCAACGGGCCACAGAATGACCTTACCCAGGATCTCGGCCGGCTTGACATCCACCGTATCCATGCTGTTGATGCCGAACAGAACCAGACAAGCAATGCCGCAACCCAGAATGTAATAGTACATAAGTCAAACCTCCTATATTTTTCTCACAGGCTTACGCCTGAAGCTCAAGTGTCGGCGGGGCGTTTTCCGCTCTCTGCATTCTTACTATACCGCAGTTTTGATATAAAGTCAATATCCAAAAACGTGAAACAAATTAAAGTTTCTTTTGAAAGCCGTTTTGTTCATGTAAATAAAGCAGTGAAGTTCGCTTTGCTTTATAAACGTGAAGTCAGTGTCCTGAATTGGCCGTGAGCCGGAAACAAATTGTTCATATTCTGCCCTGAAAGAGGCCGAAAACGGTCGTTTTGTACTTGCAAGAAAAACAGGAAATGGTGCACAAAGCTCCATCTGCAATTTTGTGCAGAGCGCCCTGCAATAACAGCTGTTTTTCATACGTTTACAGGTTAAGGAAAGACGTGTCGGAATTTTTTGTTTTTTGAAGTGAGGACACCGCCATGAAGAAAATTTTTCGCAAAAAAATTTTTGCTTTTTTCCTCTCGGCCCTGCTGGTGCTGGCCCTTTCCCTGCCCGTTTTTGCGGACATGGGCCCCAAGCCCTCGGTCACGCTCAAGCTCTATTACACCCCGGGCCAGCGCTATGCGGTCACCCTGCTGGGCAATACCAGGGTCAGCGGGCCATGGGGCTCTGCAGACCAGTACCGGGAGCGGATGGGCTCCCGGGAGACCTGGGAGGCGTTCCGGAACTACCCCGCTCCGGAGGGCTACTACTTCCTCGACTACTTCCAGGAATACCCCGGCGATGCCGATGCAGAGTTCGTCTGGGGCTACTACCCGCCCAACAAGTTCTATGTTCTGCTCTATAATATAGAGACTGGTACATTCTACCGCAGCGAGGAGCCGGTGGAGCGCTATGCCTTTTCCAGCGAATGGCAGGTGCTTCTCGATTCCCAAGACGGCCTGCGGGTCTACCACAACCGCAACGATTCCGACATCCTTTCCTCCTTTGCCGCCCGGGTGCTCATCACCCTGATTTTAGAGCTGACGTGGGGCATCCTGCTTTTCGGGCTGCGCGGCCCCGCCCAGCGCGCTCTCATCGGCAAGGTCAACCTTGCCACGCAGATCATCCTGAACCTCGGGCTGTGCTATGGCACGCTCTATCTCGGGCCGATGTGGGGCAATTTCCTTTATTTTGCACTGGAGGTGCTGGTGTTCTCCGTGGAAGCCTTTGTCTACAACCGGTATCTGCCCTGGCCGGAGGGCAAAAAGCCTCACCCCATCCTCTATGCGCTGACTGCCAATCTCCTTTCCTTCGGCATCGGGCTGGAATTGAACACCCACTGCACCAACACGCAGATCCGGCTGATCGGGCTGATCTGTCTGGTGCTGTGGTACGCCGGGCCGTGGCTCTGTCGAAAGCTGCGGAAAGTGCAAAATGCACAATAAAAAGAAAAAAATTCGTCAAGAATCAATCTTGTTGCGCACCGGGAAATCCGCTATAATAGAAGCGTCAAACCAGATTTTACCGGAAAGGAGACACGGACGTATGGCAAAGGCATCTCAGGTCGTTTTACTGGAAAATGAGTTTTACCTCATCAAGGCACCCAATGGGAAGGTGTTGGAGATCAAGAACTTCAACACGGAGAACGGCGCGGCCATCCGTCTGTGGGACTACGCCGGACATCCGTGGCAGCAGTGGCAGTTCGTGGACGCCGGCGAGGGACGCTGGCGGATCAGGAACCGCTTTACGGGCAAGTTCATCGATCTGGCCCTGGGCGGCGTGGTCGAGGGCACCTGGCTGCACCAGTGGGGCCGCACCAGCGGGCTGAGCCAGTGCTGGGAGCTGGAGTCCACCCGGAACGGCCGCACCCGCATCCGCAACGTGCTGGCCGACAAGTACATCGACCTTGTGGGCATGAACACCTCCAACGGTGCACAGGCCCAGATCTGGAATTACGTCTCGGGCGGCAATCAGGAATGGAACCTGGTGCGCGTTGACCCCGACACCGCGCAGACCAACGCCCGTGCCGAGGAAAAGCGGGACCCGGAGCCCACGCCCTCCCAGCGCAAGCACCAGAATGATCTGGTGCGGAAGCTGAACAACGCCGGAAAAGGCCGGGCTGCACGGAAATAAGAAACGATAAAAGCGTCCCACAGGGGGCTCCCTGTGGGACGCTTTTTGTAATGCTGACAGAAACGGAGAATTGCTGATGGATCCCAAATTTCCCATGCGCAACACCACCCTGTGCTATCTGGAACAGGATGATGCCTACCTGATGCTCCACCGCGTGACCAAGAAGAACGACCTGAACCACGACAAATGGATCGGCGTGGGCGGCAAGTTTGAGCCGTTTGAAAGCCCGGAGGACTGCCTGCTGCGGGAAGTGCAGGAGGAGACCGGCCTCACCCTGACCTCCTACCGCTGCCGGGGCGTAGTGACCTTTCTTCTGGGTGAGCTGACCGAATACATGTTCCTTTACACCGCCGATGCCTGGACAGGCACACTGGTAAAGGATGCCGCCCGGAACGAGGGCATTCTGGAATGGGTGCCCAAGGAGCAGGTGGAGCAGCTGCCCATCTGGGAGGGTGACAAGATCTTCTTCCGCCTGCTCAAGGAGGACAGACCCTTTTTCTCGCTCAAACTCCGATATGAAGATGATACGCTGGCTGAAGCCGTGTTGGACGGGAATCCTTTATAACTCCCTCAGTCACGGCTTTCCCGTGCCAGCTCCCTCGGAGAGGGAGCCTTTTAGCCTCCCTCATTGAGGGAGGTGGCATCGCGTAAGCGATGACGAAGGGAGTTTAGTTCAGCTTCAGATCGCCCTCTTTGATCCAGCCCAGCTTGCGCTCGATCTCGCAGAAGAGAACGCTCAGGACTGCGGGCAGAACAAAGCAGATCAGGACCATGGCAGCCCAGTCCATGGGGGTGATAGCGACCTTGGTGCCGGCGGCGATATCGTTCACCCAGCCGGTGTACACGCCGATCTGGCCCACCAGACCGCAGGTGCCCATGCCGGAGGAGACCGCCGCGCCGTTCATCTCAAAGTGGAACAGGCAGGTCGCCAGCGGGCCGGTGATGGCCGAGGCCAGCGTGGGGGCGATCCAGATGCGGGGGTTCTTGATGATATTGCCCATCTGGAGCATACTGGTGCCCAGGCCCTGGCTGACCAGGCCGCCCACACCGTTCTCCTTATAGCTCATCACGGCAAAGCCGACCATCTGGGCGCAGCAGCCTGCCACAGCAGCGCCGCCCGCCAGGCCGGTCAGGCCCAGAGCCGCGCAGATGGCGGCAGAGGAGATGGGCAGGGTCAGTGCCACACCCACGATGACAGACACCAGAATGCCCATGACCAGCGGGGCCTGCTCAGTGGCCCACATGATCAGGGTGCCCACCTTGCTGGCGGCAGCACCGATGGGAGCCGCGATGAGCATGGAGAGGCCCACGCCCACAAAAATGGTCACCAGCGGGGTGACAAGGATATCGACCTTGGTCTCCTTGCTCACGGCCTTGCCCATCTCAGCGGCCACAATGGCAATGATCAGAACAGCCAGCGGGCCGCCTGCGCCGCCCAGCGCATTGGCCGAGTAGCCCACGGTGATCAGGCTGAACAGCACCAGCGGGGGGCAGTGCAGTGCCCAGCCGATGGCGCAGGCCATGGCCGGGCCGCTCATGGCCGAGGCATAGCCGCCCAGATCCACCAGCACCTCCAGCCCGGTCTGCTGGCCCAGCGTTTTGATGATGGTGCCGATCAGCAGGCTGGCGAACAGGCCCTGTGCCATGGCACCCAGAGCCTCGATGAGATAACGCTGCGGAGTGATAACGATATCCTTCCGCTTCAAAAAGTCCTTTACACTTGACATAGACTCTTCCTAACCTTTCTCTCCCGGCCCATTGCGCGGGAGCTTTCCGTGTCAAGTATCATACCATACACCTGTCAAGACAGCAAGAGGAGGCCGCGTTTTTCGTCCAAAGCGACAAATTTCACAGCTTTGGATGCAATGATTCTGCTTTCCTGCTCGTTTTTACTGTGGAGCGTGTTTTTCTTTCCGCTTTTTCCGCCTGACGCGATGCCGGAGCACAGCGAACTGATTGACGGCGACCCGGGTTTGGGTGTATACTGGGAGAGTAAAAATAGCTTTATCCGCAATGATGCGAGACTATATTGGCGGGCCGGTGCAGTTCGTGTATCCTGCCCGGTCCAGCTTGGAGGCAGAGCAAGCGGCATGAAACCAACATCTTTCAAAAAATCAAGCAAGAACGGCACCGGCCGCAGCATCGGCCAGGCTGTTGCGTGCCTTGTGATGGCGGCAGCCATCACCATTGGCGGTGCGGGCACCACCTTCCTGCTGGCATCCCAGCCTGCGGGCCTGACGGTCGAGCCCGCCGCCCTGCAGACTGAGGGCAGGGTCACCCTGCCCAAATTCGATCATAAGAGTGACAGGAGCGAGGCAGAGGCCGAGAGCACCCAGCCGGAAGAGAGCGCTTCTTCTCAGGAGCAGGCCGCAGCCAGCACCCCTGCCGCACCCGTGACCAAGGCGGAGAACACCGCCGCCGCTCCGACAGAGAGCACCGCCCCCGCTGCAAAGCCCGCTGTGCAGCCGGAGGCTATCCCCGCCGACCCCATGGCCGGGGATGCTTCGGAGATCGAGAACGAAAACTCCTTCCCCCACTTCCTGACAGAGACCGAGGCGCTGGCCGCTGAGGACCCGATGGCCGCTCCTGAGGAGGCCGCCATCCTGCCCGAAACGGAGGAGACCGCCCCCGTAGCCGAGGAAGCGCCTGCCGCTTCCGAGAACGGCGAGAATATGTTGGCCGAAGCCCAGATCAAGGATATCAACGGCACCGTTCTGCTGACCCCTGAAGAGATCCGGGAGGCACTGGACAGCGGCACGCTGGACGAAGAGAGCGTAGACCCCACCTGCCTGACCGGTGAAAACGGCCTGCTGCAGTGGCTGTGGGAGTTCTTCTTCGGCAAGGATGAGGAAGAAACGCCTCAGTATTCCGGCTGGCGCACCGAGAACGGCAAGACCTATTACTACGACCAGAACACCCACCAGCCTGTCACCGGCATCCAGAGCATCGACAACAAGCTCTATTATTTTGATGCCTCCGGCGTGCAGCAGCCCGCCACCTTCGGCATCGATGTTTCCAAGTATCAGAGCAGCATTGATTGGGACAAGGTGAAAACGGCAGGTGTGGAGTTTGCCATCATCCGTATCGGCTACCGCGGCTATGGCTCCGGCGCGCTGGTGCAGGACCCAAAGTTTGAGGAGCACTTCACCAACGCCCGCAACGCCGGGCTGCGGGTGGGCATCTACTGCTTCAGCCAGGCTGTCAACGAAAACGAGGCCCGCGAGGAAGCACAGGCCTGCGTCTATGTGCTGAATGGCCGTCAGCTCGATTACCCCATCTACTTTGATACCGAGGCTTCCGGCGCGGGCAATGGCCGTGCCGATGGTCTGGGCGTGGAAGACCGCACCAAGTGTGCCGTGGCTTTCTGTGAAGAGGTCAAGGCACTGGGCTACAAGCCCGGCGTGTACGCCTCCACCACCTGGTTCCGCAAGCGGCTGGATATGAGCCAGCTGTCCAACTACTACATCTGGAACGCCCACTACAACGTGGCCTCCAGCCCCATTGCCTGCAACATGTGGCAGGGCACCTGCACCGCCCGCATCCCCGGCTACGGCGGCCAGATCGATGTGAACATCAGCTATATGGGTTAAGTTATGGACCGTATCCGCTTGATCGCATCCGACATGGATGCCACCCTTCTGGACGAACAAAGTCAGCTCCCGGCAGACTTTGAAGAGACGATCCATGCACTGGCAGAGCTGGGCATCCGGTTTGCTCCTGCCAGCGGCAGACCGCTCTATACGCTGGAAGCCATGTTCCCCACCTTACAGGATGAGCTTGTTTTCATCGGCGACAACGGCGGTGCCATCCGCTGGAAGGGGCAGAACCTCTTCACTTCGGAGATGTCTCCGGAAGGCTGGCGGGCGCTGAACCGCCTGACCCGGGAGCAGGGCGATATTGCGGTTCTCTGCGGTCTGGAAAGTGCCTATGTGGAGCGGCCGTTCGCCGTCCACGATGCCGTGCTGCGGCATTTCTACACCAAGATCGAATATGTGGACCGGCTGGAAGATGTCGCCGCCCCTGCCGACAAATTCACCATCTACCTGCCACAGCACAATGCGCAGCAGGCCTACGATACGGTCTATGCCAGTCAGCGGAGCATCTACTCCGTAGCCGTTGCCGGTGAATGCTGGGTGGACATCATGAATCCCGGTGTCCACAAAGGTGCCGCCCTGCAAACGCTGGGGCAGCTGTGGGGCCTGCCGTCTGAGAGCATAATGGCCTTTGGCGATACCTACAATGATGCCGAGATGCTGCAGACCGTCCGCTATGGTTTTCTGATGGAAAACGGCAGCGAACCGCTGCGCCAGAAGGTTCCTTTTCTGGCCCCTTCCCACCGGGAAGCCGGTGTCATGCAGGTCTTACACCGTGTTCTGGCACAGAACGGTTGTGTCTGTCCGGAGGATTTTGTCCCGGCACATTAAATCCAAGCATAAAAAATGGAGCTGTTACACATCTCGTGTAACAACTCCATTTTTGTTTAGCGTGCTCACCCTCTCCGTCTTTGCTTCGCAAATCCACCTCTCCCGAAGGGAGAGGCAAGTGCTCTTGGCTCCCCCTTTGGGGGAGCTGGCGAGCGTCAGCGAGACTGAGAGGGCGAGGCCGCCAATCTTATGCAAACATATCCTTCAGCTTCTTGAAGAAGCCCTTGCGCTTTTCGTAGTTTTCCTCTTTCAGGGTGCCCTCAAACTTCTTCAGGGCATCCCGCTGGGCCTTGTTCAGCTTCTTGGGGATCTCCACCTCGCACTTGACGTACATATCGCCCCGGCCACGGCCGTTCAGATACTGGATGCCCTTGCCGCGCAGGCGGAAGGTGGTGCCGCTCTGGGTGCCTTCGGGCACGGTGTACTCCACCTTGCCGTCAATGGAAGGCACGGTGATGCTGTCGCCCAGAACCGCCTGGCTGTAGGTGATGGGCACCGTGACCCAGACATCATAGCCGTCACGCTGGAACACCTCGCTGGGCCGGACCGTGACCATCACGATCACATCACCGGCAGGGCCGCCGTTGGCACCGGCATCGCCCATGCCGCGCAGTGCAAAGCTCTGATCGTCGTCGATGCCCATGGGGATGGACACCTCCAGCGTTTTCCTGGCGGCAGTTTTGCCGCTGCCATGGCAGACCTTGCAGGGGTTCTTGACCAGCTTGCCCTTGCCGCCGCAACGGGAGCAGGGCTGCTGGGTCTGCATCACGCCAAAGGGCGTGCGCTGCTGCCGAATGACATAGCCGCGGCCGCCGCAGTCCGGGCAGGTCTCGGGGCTGCTGCCGGCGGCACAGCCGCTGCCATGGCACTCCGTGCACTCCTGCTGGCGGGTGATGGTGATGTTCTTCTTGCAGCCATGCACGGCCTCATCAAAGCTCAGGGTGATCCGCACACGGATATCCTGGCCTTTGCGGGGGGCGTTGGGGTTTGCCTGACGGGCAGAGCCGCCAAAGCCGCCGAAACCGCCGCCAAAGATATCACCGAAGATATCGCCCAGATCGACCCCATCGCCGCCAAAGCCGCCGAAACCGCCCGCGCCGCCGCCGTTCTGGGCTGCATAACTGGGATCAACACCGGCAAAGCCGTACTGATCGTACAGTTGGCGCTTTTTCGGGTCCGAAAGCACCTCGTTGGCTTCATTGACTTCCTTGAACTTTTCCTCGGCATCCTTATCGCCGGGGTTGTAGTCCGGGTGGTACTTCATGGCCAGCTTGCGGTAAGCCTTTTTGATCTCCGCATCGGTGGCCGTTTTGGATACTCCCAGCACTTCGTAGTAATCGCGCTTTTCCTGTGCCATAACCATACCTCTATAAAACCAGCAAAGGCCGCCCCGGCAAAACCGGAGCGGCTTTTGCTTTTATCCGGCACGCCTGCCCGCCGGTTTGGCCGGGCATCTGCCGTTTGTGTCAGACCTTAGACTTCCTTGAAGTCAGCGTCCACAACGCCGTCATCGTTGGGCTTCTGCTGGTTGTTTGCGCCAGCATCGGGGCCGGGCTGTGCGCCTGCAGCCTGCTGGGCAGCAGCGGCAGCCTGATACATCTTCTCAAAGACATGGCTCAGCTCATCCTGCTTTGCCTTGATCTCATCGATGGAACCGGACTGAACAGCGGTCTTGAGGTCGGCCAGCTTTGCCTCAGCTTCGCTCTTCACGTCAGCGGGCATCTTGTCGCCGTTCTCCTTCAGCATCTTCTCAGTCTGGAACACCATCTGATCAGCGCCGTTGCGGATATCGACCTCTTCACGCTTCTTCTTATCATCGGCGGCAAACTGCTCAGCTTCCTTCACAGCCTTGTCGATATCTTCTTTGGACATATTGGTGGAAGCGGTGATGGTAATGTTCTGCTCCTTGCCGGTGCCCAGATCCTTTGCGCTGACCTTCACGATGCCGTTTGCATCGATATCAAAGGTGACTTCGATCTGAGGCACACCACGGGGAGCCGGAGCAATGCCATCCAGGTGGAACACACCCAGGCTCTTGTTGTCGCGGGCAAACTCACGCTCGCCCTGCAGAACGTTGATCTCAACAGAGGGCTGGTTATCAGCGGCAGTGGAGAACACCTGGCTCTTGTGGGTGGGGATGGTGGTGTTGCGGTCGATGATCTTGGTGCACACGCCGCCCAGGGTCTCAATGCCCAGGCTCAGCGGGGTGACATCCAGCAGCAGCAGGCCCTTGACATCGCCCTGCAGAACGCCACCCTGGATGGCAGCGCCCACAGCCACGCACTCATCGGGGTTGATGCCCTTGAAGGGCTCGCAGTTCAGTTCCTTCTTGACTGCATCGTAGACAGCGGGGATACGGGTGGAACCACCGACCATCAGGACCTTCTTCAGGTCAGAGGGACGCAGGCCTGCATCCTGCAGAGCCTTGCGGACAGGGGTCATGGTGCGATCGACCAGATCAGCGGTCAGCTCATTGAACTTTGCGCGGGTCAGGGTCATATCCAGATGCTTGGGGCCGGTAGCGTCGGCAGTGATGAAGGGCAGGTTGATCTGGCTGCTCATTGCGCTGGACAGCTCGATCTTTGCCTTCTCAGCAGCTTCCTTCAAGCGCTGTGCGGCCATCTTATCCTTGCGCAGGTCGATGCCGTTCTCGTTCTGGAACGCATCTGCCATCCAGTCGATGATGCGCTGGTCGAAGTCATCGCCGCCCAGGTGGGTATCACCGTTGGTGGCCAGAACCTCGGTCACGCCGTCGCCCATCTCGATGATGGACACATCGAAGGTGCCGCCGCCCAGGTCGTAGACCATGATCTTCTGGTCCTCTTCCTTATCGATGCCGTATGCCAGAGATGCGGCAGTGGGCTCGTTGATGATACGCTTGACGTTCAGGCCGGCAATGGTGCCTGCGTCCTTGGTTGCCTGACGCTGGCTGTCGTTGAAGTATGCAGGAACGGTGATGACTGCATCGGTGACAGTCTCGCCCAGATAAGCCTCGGCATCAGCCTTCAGCTTCTGCAGGATCATAGCGCTGACCTGCTGGGGAGTGTACTCCTTGCCGTTCAGGGTCACCTTGTGGTCGGTGCCCATGAAGCGCTTGATGGAAGCAACGGTGTTCTCCGGGTTGGTGATGGCCTGACGCTTTGCGACCTGACCCACCAGACGGTCGCCGGTCTTGGTGAAGCCCACAACAGACGGGGTGGTGCGTGCACCCTCAGAGTTTGCGATAACAACGGGCTCGCCGCCCTCCATAACAGCCACGCAGCTGTTGGTAGTACCAAGGTCGATACCAATGATCTTACTCATAATGAAAGCTCCTCTCAAATTCAGAACGTTTTTTGTTTATATGATGCTCAAATGTTACCAAGCGGATGTTATATTTGAAAACCCTTGCGGGGTCTTGCAAAATCACTCTGCCACAACAACGGTGGCATGGCGGACGATCTTATCGCCCAGCTTGTAGCCCTTCTGGTAAACCGTGATCACGGTGCCGCTCTCCTGCCCATCGGGGGCGGGGATCTGCTGCACGGCATTCATAAAGTTGGGGTCAAAGGGCTTGCCCAGCGCCTCGATCTCCTCCACATGGAGGGCATTCAGCGCCTTGGCTGCTTTGTCCAGCGTCATGGTCACGCCCTTCTTGTAATTCTCGTCGGTGGTGGGGGCGTTGGCCGCCATCTCCAGCGTATCCAGAATGGGGATGATCTGGTTCACGGCAAAGGACACGCCATCGTTGAACTTCTGGTCAGCCTCACGGGTGGAGCGCTTGCGGTAGTTCTCATACTCGGCGGCCATCCGCAGCAGCTGATCCTTGGCCTGATTGGCATTCTTCTCAGCCGCGTCCAACTTTGCCTTCACGGCCTCCAGCTCCCGGGCCTTCTTGTTGAAGAAGCCATCCTTTTTCTTGGGGTCTGCCGCTTCAGCGTTCGCCTCGGGAGCCGCTGCCTGCTCAGGTGCAGTTTCCGGGGCGGCCTGCTCGGCGGTGTTGGGCTCCACGGCAGGTTCTTCTGCCTGCGGGGTCTTTTTTGTTTCTTCGCTCATTCCAGGTCCTCCTTATAGATCACAGTCCGCCGGGGTGCGGCTGCCTGCGGGGTATCTTTTCGTTTACCGCTCATTCCTTCGCCAAGCTGATCGGCAAAGGTGTGGAGCAGCGGCATCAGCTTCTGGAAGGGCATCCGGGTGGGGCCGATGAGGGCCACGGAGCCCCAGAGGCCTCCGCCCACCAGATACCGGTCACTCACGATGCACAGGCCGGGGATCTGAGGTTCCAGATCCTCGCCCAGCAGGATGCTTTCGCTCTGCTCTGCCGGGGGTGCAATGAGGGCAGCAGCCTGCTCTTCGTCGTTCAGCAGGCTCAGGATGCTGCCCACCTTGCCGTCCAGCTGGGGCCAGTCCAGCAGGTACTGCTCACCACCCAGATACACATGGGGCTGGGTGGAATCCTGCAGGATAGCGGCGGCGGCGCTGATCACCGGCACCAGCTCCGGGCTGATCTGGCTGCACAGCTCTGCAAGGAGCCGGGGCGACAGATCAACAGGAGCCACAAAGGTCAGGTTCCGGTTGAGCAGGGCGGCAAGCGCCGCTGCATTTTCCCGGGAAAGACCGGTGCGGACCCGCGCCACACGGGTGCGGACATAACCGGCAGTGGTCACAGCCAGCACCGCTGCGGCGCTGCGGCCCACCTGCACCACCTCGTAGTGGGCGATGCAGAGATCCTCAGCACAGGGGGTGCTGACGGCGGCGGTACAGCCGCTGATGGCGGCCAGCGCCTTGGCGGCACCCTGTGCCAGCTTTTCCGGCTCGTGGTCAAGGCTTGCGAACACCGCGTCCACACGGGCGCGGGTCACACGGTCCAGCGGCTGGTCATCGGTGAGAAGATGATCCAGATAATAACGGTAGCCCTTGGCACTGGGGACACGGCCTGCGCTGGTGTGGGGCTGCTCCAGCAGACCCAGCTTGGTCAGCGCGGCCATCTCGTTGCGCAGCGTGGCACTGGAAACTGCCATATCAAAGTAGTTTGCCAGCACACTGCTGCCCACGGGCTCGCCCTCGAGGCCATACAGCGCAACGATCGCCTGCAAGACACGCTGTTTGCGTGCATCCATCGTCATAGCGCCTGCCTCCTTCGTTCGCTTTTTGTTCTTTAGCACTCCTTCTTCCTGAGTGCTAAGACCATTATATCCAATTTTGCGGCGCTGTCAATAGCTTCTCAGAAAAGTTTTGAAAGATTCATAATTCTGTCATAAAGGCCGTACAAAAAAGAGCCGCCCTGCGGCGGCTCTCCTATATAATAGATCATTCCTCCATCTGCTTTGCCAGAAATGCCGCCGCCACATTCACAGCCTTGAGCTGAGCGGCATCGGGCTGGGCAGTGCGGTCCTCCGTAAGCAGGCCCACACTGCCGGTGACATCTCCCGCCGCAATGATGGGCACAGCGCACAGCAGCGCCCGGGGTGAGCCCTCACAGGGCAGCAATGCCTTTTCGGGGCTGCCATCGCTCTGGTAGGGCTTGCGGCTGTCCATCAGCTTTTCCAGCGGCTGGCTCACGCTGCGGTCTGCCAGATCCCGCCTGCCCGCACCGGATGCCGCCAGAATGCGGTCCCGGTCTGAGACAAAGGCCGTCAGGGCAAAGCACTTGCTCAGCACATCCACATACTGGGCCGTCACCCCGCTCAGTTCCCCCATGGGCGAATACTTTTTGAAGATGACCTCGCCGTCCCCCGTTGTGAAGATCTCCAGCGGGTCTCCCCTGCGGATGCGCTGGGTGCGGCGGATCTCCTTGGGGATGACCACCCGCCCCAGCTCATCGATGCGGCGCACGATACCGGTTGCTTTCATAAGGTTCCCTTCCTTTCCATGTTCCGGTTTTGCTTCCAGATTTCTGCGAAGTATGGTTATTCTGTGGAAACAGGAAGGGAATTATTCATTCAGCTCCTGCCGGAGCGCTGCTTATCCTCATACATCCGGTGGTCGGCCAGGATGCGGATGGCACGCACATCGTCGCTGTCGCAGGGGTAGACCGCACAGCCGCAGCTGGTGCTAACCTGCACCTCTGCATCCTTCAGGCGGTAAGGCTCCCGGATGGCTGCCTTGATCTTTTCCACCCGGCTCTTGCAGAACCCCTCCGTTACGGCTCCGTTGACGATGAGGGCGAACTCATCCCCGCCGATGCGGAACACCGCATCGCTCTCCCGCACGCAGCCCCGCAGGCGGCTGGCCACCTCCTTGAGCAGCTGGTCACCCACATCGTGGCCGTAACGGTCGTTCACAGGCTTGAAACGGTCAAGGTCGAGGTAGAACAGGACAAACGGTGTCCTGTTCAGCTCGTTTTCTTTCAACAATGCGTCAAAATAGCGTTCATTATACAGTCCGGTCAGGCCGTCGGTGTTGGCCAGGTCCTCCATCTGCTGGCGGGCCTCCCCTTCCTGCCGGAGGGCGCGCTCCTTTTCCTCCACGCGCAGGCGGGCATCGGTGCGGACACCGTGCACCAGCACGATGCCTGCGCAGAAGAACAGCCCAGCCAGCAGCAGGATGGTGGCGTTCTGGATCTTCCGCATTCCACTGTCCACCACGTCACGGCCGACGATGCCCACAATGGACAGATCCTGAAAGCCCACAGGCTGGTAGACCAGATAATAGCTCTTGCCCTCAAGCCAGTAGAAAAGGCTGCCGCTGCGGCCCTCTGCCACGTCCTGCCGGGCCCGGGTCAGTGTGCCCGCATCCACCTGCGCATGCTTCTGCAGGTAGTCGAACAGGTTGTCCATCCAGTCCTCGATCTCGCTCTTGGGCTCCTCCGAGAGCATCACATCGCCATCGGGATGGATGATGTAGCAGTCGCTCTGGCCGCCGTAAGCACTGCCGCCAATCAATTCCTCTATGGTCTTATTCCGATAGCTCACGGCAAGGCTGGTGTAGGTGGTGCCGTCGATCTCCACCGGCGCAATGGGCGCAGAGTATACCACCCGGCGCTCCCCGCTCCGCATGATGTAGCTGGACACCGTAGGCTTGCCGGTGCGGTACATCTCCTCAAAGGCCGTCCAGAGGTGATCCACTTTTTCATGCTTGCCCCGGATGCTCCAATATTCGCAGTTTTCATTGAACAGATACACGCTGCTGTACCGCCAGATCTCCCGCTCGGCCTCATAGCTGCGCAGGCGTTCCTCCGCCAGGCCCTCCTCATTGGCAGCCTGCAGGCTCTTGCCCCACTCGTTCAGCATGTTCCAGTTGCTCCGGCTGAAGATGGTAAACGCCTTATCCACCTGCTCATAGGTCTCCAGCAGGTTGCGGGTGCCTTCGTCATAGAACTGCTGCCGGATGTACAGGACGTACCAGCACAGACCTGTCACCACGACCATCGCCAGCAGCAGCGCAGCTGCCGTCCATCTTTCTTTTTTCTTCCACATATTCAGCTTCTCCTCAGCAGAGTCCCAACTCTCTGCCCTTTTCCGGCCGCATTTCCACAGCCTGCGAAACCACGCAATTCCGTCAAATCAACACTACCAAATTCTGCTTTTTCTGTCAAGGCTTTCGTCAAAGATTATTCGCTGCAAATTTGGGGCATTCTTCTATCCTTTTGCTGCTGTGTATGTTATAATAAAATGTATGGATTTCTGAGGGGGGTGCTCTTATGCAGCAGATCGTGATATTGGGCGGCGGTGCAGCGGGCCTTGCCGCCGCATTGGCCGCCGCCCAGTCTGCCCCGGCAGGGGCAGTGCGGGTGACGGTGCTGGACCGCAACCCCAGGTGCGGCAAAAAGCTGTTGGCCACCGGCAACGGCCGCTGCAATTTGGACAACACCGGCATTGCACCGGAGCAGTATTTCACCGCTGACCCCGCCGCCCTGCGGCCCCTGCTGGCCGCGGTGGATGCCGCCGCACCGCTGGAATGGTTCGCGGCGCTGGGCCTGTACACCCGCACCGATGAGGCCGGGCGGGTATACCCCTACTCCAACCAGGCCGCAGACGTGCTGGCCCTGCTGGAAGGCCACCTTGCCCGGCTGGGCGTGGAGGTGCGTACCGGCTGCACTGTGCAGACCCTGAGCCAGAACCGCAGCGGCTATACCATCCTGTGTGAGAATGCCGAGGGTCAGGACCAGACCCTGCGGGCCGATGCCGTCATCTGCGCCATGGGCGGCAATGCCGGGCCGCAGTTCGGCACCGACGGCTTCGGCACCCGATTCGCCGCCCAGTGCGGCGGAAAGCTGGAGCCGCTGTACCCCTGCCTGACCGCTCTGCAGACAGCAAAGCCCAACCGGTCTCTGGCCGGCATCCGGGCCAAGGCCGCTGCCACCCTGCTGGACCTCGACCGCCGCTGCACCGTGGCTGTGGAAAACGGCGAGGTGCAGTTCACGGACTACGGGCTTTCGGGCATCTGCATCATGCAGCTGTCCGGCCATCTGGCCCCGGGGCGGGGGCCAAAGCGCCCGGCCGTTGAGCTGGATCTCTTCCCCATGCTGGACGAGACTGCCCTGACCGCCCTGTTTGCGGCCCGGGTGCCCCTGCTGCCGGGCAAGGCACCTGCGGATTTCTGGACAGGTCTGCTCAATCCCAAGCTGGGCCGCGCCCTGTGGGCAGCGGCAAAGCTGCCTGAAAAACCGGTGGACACCCTGCCGGATGCCGCCTGGCAGGTGTTGGCCAACGCGGCCAAGCACTGGCTGTTCGAGGGTCTGACCCCCTGCGGCTGGAAGCAGGCCCAGACCACCGGCGGCGGCCTGAGCCTGACCGAAGTGACCCCCAGCTTCCAGTTCAAGGGCTGCCCCGGCCTTTACTTTGTGGGCGAAACGCTGGACTGCGCCGGCAGCTGCGGCGGCTTCAACCTGCACTGGGCCTTTGGCAGCGGCATCGCCGCCGGGCGTGACGCGGTGCGGAGCCTGAAGCGGCCTGCCCCGAAGCCGAATAAAAAGAAGCGATAAAGAATGACCCTCTCCATCCCGCATCTGACAGACAGACTGCAGGGACGGAGAAGGTCATTTTCGTTTCAGATACGCTTGTGTCTCTCGGACCACCACTCCCGAAAGCCCCACCACGCCCACAAGATTGGGCAGCATCATCAGGCCGTTGAAGGTATCGGAGAGCGCCCAGGCCAGATCCAGCTTCATCACAGCACCCACCAGCACCATGGCCGCAAACACCAGTTTATATCCTGCGGCGGCACGCTCCCCCAGCAGATACACCACTGCCCGGGTGCCGTAATGGCTCCACCCCAGCGTAGTGGAATAGGCAAACAGCAGGACCGACACCGCGATGAACTGCGGCCCGAACGCCCCAAACACCGTGGAAAAGGCCTGCCCCACCAGTGCGGAGCCTTCCACGCCGGTCAGCGCCGCACCGGTGTCCAGATCCACAAGGCCGCTGGTGAGTACCACAAGGGCCGTGAGGGTGCAGACCACCATGGTATCTGCAAACACCTCGAACATGCCCCACATTCCCTGCTGGACAGGCTCCTCCACATTGGCCGCGCAGTGCACCAGCACCGATGCGCCCAATCCTGCTTCGTTGGAAAAGGCTCCCCGCTTGAATCCCCAGCTGATGGCCCGGGCCATGCCGTAGCCCAGCACCCCGCCCCCGGCGGCCTGCAAGCCAAACGCCCCCCGGAAGATGGCCGCGAATGCCGCCGGGACAGCCGCCCAATGGACACAGACCACGGTCAGCGCCCCGAACAGGTAGAACAGGGCCATGAGCGGGACGATGGCCTCCGTGACTGCGGCCACCCGCTTCAGCCCGCCCAGTATGACCCGCCCGGTGAGCAGGGCCAGTACGATGCCCGTTGCCACCGGCGGCACCCGGAACACCGCCTGCAGATTGCCCGCAATGGAGTTGATCTGGCTCATGTTCCCCATGCCGAAGCTGGCCAGCACGCAAAAGCAGGCAAACAACACCGCCAGTGCTCGGCCAAAGCCGCCGCCCAGCCCCTCGGCCAGATAGTACATGGGTCCGCCGCACCATCTTCCGGCGGCATCCCGGCGGCGGTAGCAGATGCCCAGCACGTTCTCGGCATAACTGGTCATCATCCCCAGCAGGGCCATGACCCACATCCAGAACACAGCCCCCGGCCCGCCTGCCAGAATGGCCGCCGCCACGCCCACGATGTTGCCGGTGCCGATGGTCGCCGCCAGCGCTGTGCAAAGGCTCTGAAACTGGCTGATGGCTTCATCGTCCGTGTGGGCGGTCACATTCCGGTCCAGGAAGATGGCCCCGATGGTGTTGCGCATCCAGTACCCGAAATACCGCAGCTGGAAAAATCCGGTGCGCACCGTCAGCAGGCAGCCGGTGCCAAACAGCAGCGCCAGCCCCACCGGCCCCCATACCACACCGCTGACCACCGCATTCACCCGCACCAGGCTCTCCCACATACACAAACGCCCCCCGTGCTCTACTGTATGGCACAGGGGGCGTTTTCATGCCCGGGCAGCGGTTTCTGTATAAAAAAGAATATCCCGGCCCACCCTGTTCCAAAACGGAACGGAGGAACACGAGATGCACAAGAACGGTTGGAGGCCCTTCTGGGCGGCTTTGGGGGCGGCACTTCTGGTGCTGCTGCCGCTGGTGGGCGGCACAGTCCTGCTCACCCGGCAGATGGTGCGCACCCGCATCCAGACCGCCCAGCCCCAGAGCGGGGTGCCCATCCAGTTACCCCGGGCCGAGCACCGGATGACCCTGCTTCTCTGCACCGCCGGGGAGCAGCCGGGCTTTTTGCTGGTCTACCTGAACGCCGCCCAGAACAGTCTGAACCTGCTGGCCGTGCCGGGGGAGCTGACGGTGCCCTTCAACGGAGAGTCCGCCAGCCTTGCCCACTGCTACGGAGCGGCGGGGCCCGCCCGGTGCCGTCAGGCGCTTCTGGAGATGCTGGGCCTGCCGGAGGATATGTTTTATCTGGCGCTGTCCCCCGCCGTGCTGGAAAAGACCGCTTCCCGTTACGGGCCGGTGCGGGTGGGGTTTTCGGGGGCACTGACTGCCGATGAGCTGGCCGAAACCGGGCTTTCCTCCGCTGTGCAGAGCATTTCAGCCAAGGAGGCCCACGCTCTGCTCTCCGGCTGGGATGCGGACGGCATCCTGCCGCCTGCCCGCCGGGCCGCTGCCCGGGCGGCAGTGTGGGAAGCCTTTTTCCGGCAGGACCTCGCCCTGCTGCCCGCCACCCTGCCGGATGCCCTGCGGGCCAGCAGCACGGCCCTGCTCACCGACTTTTCGGCGCAGGATTACGCCCTGCTGGGCACAGTCCTGGAGTTTCTGGCCAACAACAGCGCCCTCCCCCACGCCGAAGCCCTGCCCGGGGCGTGGGATGCAAAAGCGGGCACTTACACGGTCACAGACGCTTCCCGGGCGGCGGTGCAGACCTTCCTCAGCGTTTCGCCCGCCTCGGGGAATGATGCCTCGCTCAGGGAGCCATAGCCCAGCACAAACGTTCCGGAAAAATCCTGTTCCCCGCCGGTCAGGTCATAATCGCTCAGCAAACTCAGGGCCACGCCCTGCGCCTTTGCGGCGGCGCGAAGGGCGGCATCCGGCGGGGCATTTTTCAGCCTTGCCAACAGATGCAGGCCGGTGTGCAGGCCGGTCAGGGTCAGCTCGTCCGGCGCAAAGGCAGCGCGCAGAGAGGCAGCCAGAGCATCCCGCCGGGCCTTGTAGGCCACACGCTCCCGGGCAAGATGCCGGGTAAAGTAGCCCTCGCGGATGAAGCGGGCCAGGGTCTGCTGCTCAAACCGGCTGACGGTGCCGGAATAGATCCGGTACTTTGCCCGCCAGGCGGGCAGCAGCTGCCGGGGCAGCACCATATAGGCGATGCGGATGCCGGGGGCCAGACTGCGGGAGCAGGTGGAGAGGTAGACCACCGGGCCGTCGGCCCCGGCCATGCCCTGCAGACTGGGCAGGGGGCGGGTATCAAAGCGGAACTCCGAATCGTAATCGTCCTCTATGATATACCGCTGGCCCGGGCAGCGGGAGGCCCAGTGGAGCAGCTCCGTGCGGCGGCCCGCCGGCATGGTCACGCCCGTGGGGAACTGGTGGCTGGGCGTGACATAGCACACCGCCGCGCCCGAGCCGGACAATGCCTCAACAGAAAGGCCGTCCGCATCCACAGGCAGGCAGCAGCACGCCACGCCGTTGTTTTCCAGCACCTGCTTCGCGCGCTGGTAGCCGGGGTTTTCCACCGCCGTTTTGCCGGGCAGGAGCGGAGCCAGCAGGCCCAGCAGATACTCCATGCCGGCACCCACCACCACCTGCTCGGCGGTGCACCGCACACCCCGGTATTCCTCCAGATAGTCTGCCAGCGCCTGCCGCAGCTCCACGTCCCCCTGTGCATCGCCATGGGTCAGCAGCTGGGGCGAGGAATAGAGCAGCTCCTTCTGCAGCCGGGCCCAGGTGCGGAACGGGAACAGCCCCGGGTCCACGCCCCGGGTGGACAGATCGAACCGGACGGGCGGCTCGGCTGCTTCCGGCGGAGCGGCAGACACCGGGGGCGGCACTTCCTCGGGCCGGGTGGGCAGGGCAAGATATTCCTGTACATAAAAGCCGCTGCGCTCCCGCGGCTCCATATAGCCCTCGGTCGCCAGGATCTGATATGCCGCGTCAACCGTGTTGACAGACACCGACAGCTCTGCCGCCAGCCGCCGCTTGCCGGGCATCCGGGTGCCCGCCGGAATGGCCCCGCTGCGCATCTCGGCGGCAAGGCTCTCATAGAGCTGCTCGTACAGCGGCACCCCGCTGGCGGCATCCAGTGCAGTTGTCAGATGAAACATAAGACCTCTCCCCTTTTTGGGTGCTTTGCCGAACTGACCCCATAAAAAAACTTTATTCTGGGTATTTTCATGGTGCCAGTTTCGCGTATAATAGGAGCATACCAACCACACACCCAAATGTCAAGTAGTTTTATGGGTAAGTTGCTTTGAAACGGGCGAACGATCCTGCAAAACAGGATGGAGGGGGTTCGCCCCGAAAAATTTGGAGGGAAAAATCATGTCTACAACTGCAATGTGGCTGCTGCTGGCTGTGGTGATCGTCGTCATCCTGTTCGGCAGTGTGCTGTACAAACGCACCTTTACCACCAAGGAGCTGGCCCTGACCGGCGTTATGGCCGCGCTGAGCCTGGTGGCATACCTGTTCTTCCGCGTGCCGTTCTACGGCGGCTCCTCGTTCCATCTGGGCAACACCTTCACCGCCCTGACCGCCCTGCTGCTGGACGGCGTTTCCGGCGGCCTGGCCGGTGCGATCGGTCTGGCTCTGGCCGATATCCTGGCCGGTGACCCGGGCTATGCCGTGACCACCTTTGTGCTGAAGTTCATCATCGGCATCACCTGCGGTGCCGTGGCCCACAAGGTGTTCAAGCTGCGCGATCTTGACCGCCACAGCAAGGGCTACCTGCTCAAGGTCATCGTGGCAGGCGGCTCCGGCCTGCTGCTGAACGTCATCACCGACCCGTTCCTGGGCTATTTCCGCAACATTTACATCTTTGGCCAGGAGTACACCGTGGCACAGGCCCTGTCCAAGATCGCCGGTGGTGTCACCTTTGTCAACAGCGTAGCCTCCACCATCTGCGTGGTCATCCTGTATCTGGCCCTGCGCCCGGCTCTGGAGCGCGCCGGTCTGCTGCCCAAGGGCGAAAAAAAGTAAGCCTCTCATCTCTTTCTGACGCATAGACGGAAAGCCCCCGGCCTGTATCCTCAACATGATATGCTGCCCCTAGAGTAGACAGAGTAAAAAGAAAACTCTGCGTACTCTGGGGGTATTTTCATGGTAAGCAAGAACAATCACGATACAGCGGAAGCAAAATATCAAAAAATGTCCCGTGTTGGACGCTGCAAGCTCACGTCCGTGCCATGACTCGAGCGGCCTAACGCCGATTTGCACAAAAAAATTCGCCGTTCCCTTGTGGAAACGGCGAACAAAAATCTTATATTATTTTTTCTGTCTACCTGACGGGGCACTTCATGGGCAGGCGATGTGGGACAGAAGCGCAGAAGATCAGCCCTCGATGAGCTCGACGGTCTTCATCTTGACGGGGGTGGTGGGCTTATCGTTCCAGTCGGTGCGGACGGAAGCGATCTTGTCCACAACATCCATACCGGCAACCACCTTGCCGAAAGCGGCATACTGGCCGTCCAGATGGGGAGCGTCCTTGTGCATGATGAAGAACTGGCTGCCGGCACTGTTGGGGTTCATGCTGCGGGCCATGCTGATCACGCCGCGGGTGTGCTTGATGGGGTTGTTCACACCGTTTGCAGCGAACTCGCCCTTGATGTTCCAGCCCGGGCCGCCGGTGCCGTTGCCCAGCGGGCAGCCACCCTGGATCATAAAGCCGGGGATGACACGGTGGAAGGTCAGGCCGTTATAGAAGCCCTCGCTGACCAGCTTCTTGAAATTCTCACAGGTGATGGGGGCGACTTCCTCATTCAGCTCAATGTCGATGATGCCGCCGTCTTCCATAGTAATGCGAACCATAACGCTACAATACTCCTTTTGTGTTGACCCCGCAGCGGGGGTGTGTGGGGCAGAAATGCCTGCCCGGATATCCCTTATAGTATACCATAGGTTTTACAGGTTGCAACCACGCAGATGCAACCTTTTTGTAAATTTGGCCCCGATTTTTACAATTTTCCATTTATTTGCGCCGTGCTCTGCTGCATCTCCGTCAGATCTGCCCAGAATCGTTTGGGGCAGTGGGTCATACGGCCCTTTTCGTTGTGGCGGGCCTTGATCTCCAGCGTTTTGTAGAACTGCCGCCAGAGCTCCTGAAACTGCTGCTCCTTTTCATCAGGTGGGGGCAGAGTGAGAGGTTCGGCCAGCTCCATGAGCTGAGCCTTGTGGTTCTGGTACAGCAGCACCGCCTGATGGACGGCATCGTAGATCAGGAAGTTCTCCTCCGGGAAGCGGGCGCAGAAATGGGGGCGCAGCAGGGGCAAAATGTAGTTTTTGGGGTGGATGACCGCGCCCAGCATCCCCTCGTGCTCCTGAAATCGGACAAAGCCCTGAAACTTGTCCACCTCCCAGTCCAGGCTCTGCTTCATCTGGTAGAGGGGAGCCACCTCCGGATGGCCCCGCCGCTTGACGGTGCCCGGCCCCAGCGCAAAGGCCAGATGCAGAAATCGGATGAGCCGCAGCTCCTTATCCTCCCAGCCCGAGAGAAAATCCCGGGTGACAAGGGATTCCGTCTCTTCGCCCAGCTTGGCGCGAAAGCTGGCAAAGACCCGCCGGGCCTTTGCGCGGTCAGTGGGGATCTCCTTCACAGGGTAGAGAGTAACCGTCTCCCGTTCCGGGGTCCAGATCGCGAAGGGCAGCTCATGCTGGGCAAAGCTCTCAAACACACAGCAGAGAAAACCCTCGAAGCTGCCATCATAGAGGTAGACCACGTCGGCATCGTGGAGCTTCCGGGTGGGGCTTACAGGGCTCTGGCCAGACATTGCACTGCCTCCTCCCGCACCATTTTCTGGGCTGTGCGGGGCGGCACGCCCTGCTCCACCAGCCGATCCACGGCGGGCGGGCTGAACATGCTCAGCTGCTCCACCCCGCCGCTGAATACGTTGGGGTCGATAAGCGCCCGGGTGATGCGCTCCCGCCCGGCGCTGCCGCGGCCCGGGTGCGCCCCCGCAAAGCCCCGGCAGGTGATGAAATACTGCGCCCGCTTGAGCACCACGCCCATCCGCTTGAGCTCGTCCAGCCCCAGCGCGGCCTGTTTGCGGGCGTGCCAGATGCGCCGGGCGCTCTTGGGGCCGATGCCCGGCACCCGCAGCAGCATCTCAAAGGGGGCGCGGTTCACGTCCACCGGGAACAGCCCGTAATGCTGCACCGCCCAGTTGCACTTGGGGTCCAGATAGGGGTTGAAGTTGGGGTTGTCCCTGTCCAGAAGTTCCTCTGCCTTGAACTCGTAAAAGCGGAGCAGCCAGTCTGCCTGATAGAGCCGATGCTCCCGCAGCAGCGGCGGTTTGGTGTCCAGCGCGGGCAGGCGGGTGTCCTCGGTCACAGGGATGTAGGCGGAGTAAAACACCCGTTTCAGGCGATACTTATTGTATAATCCTTCCGTTAATTGCAGGATGTGATAATCCGTTTCCGGGGAAGCACCCACGATCATCTGGGTGCTCTGGCCCGCCGGGGCAAATCTGGGGGCCTTGCGGTAGAGTGCCACCTCTTCCCGGTTGGCGGCCCCCTCCACCGCGATCTGCTTCATGGGCCGGAAAATGGAGTGCCGCCCTTTGTCCGGAGCCAGCAGGTTCAGGCTGCGCTCACTGGGCAGCTCAATGTTCACACTCAGGCGGTCGGCCAGAAAGCCCAGCTGTTCCAGCAGCTCCGGGCTGGTGCCGGGAATGGCCTTGGCGTGGATGTAGCCGCCGAAATGATACTCCCCCCGCAGCAGGCGCAGAACCGCCAGCATCCGTTCGGTGGTATAGTCCGGGCTCACCAGCACGGCACTGGAAAGAAACAGACCCTCGATGTAGTTGCGGCGGTAGAATTCAATGGTCAGCTCGGCCAGCTCCCGGGGGGTGAAGGTGGCCCGGGGCACATCGTTGGACTTGCGGTTGACGCAGTAGCTGCAATCAAAGGAGCAGCAGTTGGTCATCAGCACCTTCAGCAGGCTGACACAGCGGCCATCGGCAGTAAAGGCGTGGCAGCAGCCCGGGGCGTAACAGCTGCCGACCCCGCCCGCTCCTGCTGCCCGGGAAGCGCCGCTGGAGGTACAGGCCACATCATATTTTGCGCTGTCCGCCAGGATCGTCAGCTTATCCATCAGGCTCTGTTCCATGGGACACCTCCGAAAAATGGGTATAAAAAAGAAAGCCATACAGGATGGCTTTTCTTTTTCAGGCGCTGGTGGGGCGTTTTTACCACTTCGCCTTGGTCTCCACCACACGGCCTGCAATGTGCAGGTGATTGAGCTCTTCACCCTTGATGACCATTTCCTTATAGGCCGGGTTGAAGGGCTGCAGCACCACGCAGTTGCCGCGCTGGAGGTAGCGCTTGAGGGTACCCTCGCCCTCGTCGCCGTAGATCAGCACGCCCAGGTCGCCGTTTTCCAGCGTGTCCTGACGGTGCACCAGGGCAAGGTCACCATCGTGGATGCGGGGCTCCATGCTGTCGCCGCGCACAACGAGATAGAAGTAGCTGGAAGGGTCCTTGACCCGGGCATACTCCTTGCCGTAGTCTTCCTCATAGGCCAGCGCGCCGTAGCCCGCCTTGACCGTGCCGATGACAGGGATCAGGCTGTACACATAGCTGCCGAAGAAGCGCTCTTCGGTCTGGCCCTCCGCGGTGGGGTCGAACAGACCCAACAGATAGTCCGCGGTCGTGTCCAGGATCTCCGCCAGCTTTGCCACGGTGGTGGGGTCCGGGGAGCTCTTTCCGCTCTCCCATTTTCCCACGGCCTGCTGAGTCACGCCCAACAGGGAAGCAAGCTCCGCCTGGCTCATGTGCTTTTGCTTTCGGCATTGCCGTAACAGCTCCGGAAACGACATTGTTCAACACTCCTCTGCTTGTACCGGGTCCGGTAAGGTTTTATCTGTATTTATTATACAACAAAAAGATGTTTCAGTAAAGAGGAAATCCCGCTTTTTCTCGAAGAAAAGTTGTCGTTCCGCACAAAAATGCGCACAATGAGCGGAAATTTTGATTTTAGGCTTGACAGCGCCGCTGAAATCTGGTAAATTAAATAGGCATTCGGTACGGCGTGTGCGGGTGCCCACGAGGAGAGATGTCCGAGTGGTTTAAGGAAGCAGTCTTGAAAACTGCCGTACGGCAACGTACCGTGGGTTCGAATCCCACTCTCTCCGCCATTTTTATTGAATAAGTGCAACACACTTTGCTCTGGAGTAGTACTCAAGAGGCCGAAGAGGCGCCCCTGCTAAGGGCGTAGGTCGTCTAAACAACGGCGCGAGGGTTCAAATCCCTCCTACTCCGCCAAGAAAAAGCTCGATGATTCTTTGAAATCACCGGGCTTTTTCCATTTTCAGAAACCAAAAGGCCGCCTCCTCGGAATTCGTTCCGTGAAAGCGGCCTTTCTGTTACAGGATCAGATTCGTCACCGCAGCCAGCACGCTCAGGTGCACAGGATAGAACCAGTAAAACACCTTCTGCATGGCAGGGGTGCAGCGGCCCCGCTGCCCGTTGTAGAACCAGACCAGCACAAAGGCCAGCGGGGCGGTGAGCTCCCAGGCAAACAGCACGGCTCCCACGATGCACTGCCGCTTGCGGTCGCCACGGGTCAGGTACAGCGCGCAGATGATGAGCACGCCGATGCCGTTGTAGTCCGTACAGGCCAGAAGCGCCGCAAGCGTGCAGCCTGCCGCACACAAGAGTCCTTTCCAGCTGGCAGAGCCGTCCGGCTTTTCATAATGCTTCAGGCCTGCCATGGCCAGCACGCCCAGCGCCAGTGTCCAGTAAACATTCTGATGATCCAGTGCAAAGGGCGTGCGGAAAAACGCAAGGTCAAAGGGCACCTCACTGATGAGGGCAAACAGGAACAGCCTCCGGACGTATTTTTTCACATCGTGGGTATGTACAAAGCCCTCCACCAGCAGAAAACAGAAGACGGGAAAAGCCAGCCGCCCGGTGAAGCGCAGGACTCTGTCCAGCTGGAACAGCGAAAGCTGATCCAATGCGCCGCCGGAAACTTCTCCCTTTTCCAGCTCCGGCAGCAAAAGGCCAGCCTCGATGCAGGATGCACCGATGTGGTCCACCAGCATGGTGATGCAGGCAATGGTTTTAAGGGCGGTGCCGCTGAAGCTGCAGCGCGGGGAAAGTGCGGTCATAAAAAAACACCTCGGTCAGTTTGTAAAAAATCGTTATAAGAACTATAACGGCGGAAAGGTGGCATTTCCTGCGTCTGCTGCCGCAAAATCTGCACAGAGCGTGCACAAATCAGCCCAAAATGCTTGACAGGACGGGCGCAGGATAGTAAAATCAAGAAGATAATTGAACTATCTCAAACCAAAGATGAAAAAGATTCACAGAGGATCGAGCGTTTCCGAACCAGATCAGACCGGAAGGAGGCATTGGGAATGACGCTGTTTTCTTATGAGATTTTCGACGCAGTTGCACGGCAGGGCAGCTTTAACAAGGCGGCTCAGCAGCTGCATCTGACTCCCTCGGCCATCAGCCACGCCATCGCCGTGATGGAGGCCGAGCTGGGCTTTACCTTATTCAATCGCGGCAAAAACGGCGTTACCATGACCAGCTACGGCGCTTCGCTGTACCCCTCCATCCGTGCGGTGCTGAACAGCGACGAGGCCCTGCAGCAGAGCATTGCCCGCCTGAACGGCCTGGAAAAAGGCAAGGTCAAGCTGGGTGCCTTCAACTCGATCTGCTCCGGTCTGCTGCCCAGCATCCTCAAGGGCTTTATGGCCCACTACCCCCAGATCGAGGTCGAGGTCTACCAGGGCACCTACGACGATGTCAAGGAGTGGCTGCGCACCGGTCAGGTGGACATCGCCTTCCTCTCCAACAACTGCCGGGAGGAGTTTGTTCTGACCGAGCTGTTCCACGAGCCGCTGCTCTGCATCACCCCCATGGACTGGCCCGAGCCGCCCAACGGCGTGATGACCCCCGCCCTGATGAACGGGCAGAACTTTGTGGTGCAGTGGGATGCCACCGACGCGGAGATGCGTCAGTTCCTCAAGAAGTATTCCATCTCCACGGAGCGCCGCTGCCATGTCATCGATGACCAGTCGAACATTGCCATGGTCGAGGCGGGCCTGGGTATTTCCATCATGCCCCGGATGCTGCTGCGCAACTGCACGGCAGCGGTCAAGATCTACCCCATCGAGCCCGAAGAGGACCGGGTGGTGGGTCTGGCCGTCCAGCGTCCCACCGCCATGGCTCCCGCCGTGGAGCAGATGTTCCACCACATCGTGGAGTGCTGCAAGGATCTGGACTGAACAACAGTGTAACATAACGGGCCGGTGTGCGCAACACCGGCCCGTTTTTTGCCGCCCGGAAAACTTTGGATTGTATCCCCGCCCGGGATACGGTATACTAAGAAAAAATCCATTCTGGTTTTGAGGGGAAAAATTATGGATCGAAGAAGTTTTTGCAAGGTGCTGGGGTTTGCGGCCGGCAGCACTCTGCTGCCCGGGCTGATGGTCCAGGCCGCCGGGCAGGGCTCCGTGGGCCATGCAGTACCGGATGGCCGCTACGCCATTGGCATCCGCAGTGACCTGAGCGGCTGCGACCTGACCCACACGTTCTATTATTCCGACAGCTTTTTCACCCACCCGGCCACCCAATATGACCACCAGCTGGCGCTGGCAACGCTGGGTCTGGTCTGCGCTGCGGCCAACACCATAGCCAGCGATGCGGAATACTGGGTCAACGGCTCTGTGGGGCGGGAAGCCCACATTGCTGCCGCCTACGAGGCCCTGGGCTTCGGGGACGCGCTGTTCTGCAACTACGACCTTGACACCGGCCGGGCCGGGGACTTTGTGGGCTATTCGCTGGCCCGCAAGACCTTGACCCTGAACGGCCAGCGCACCACCCTTGTGGCGCTTATCCTGCGGGGCGGCGGCTACGGCGGCGAGTGGGCCAGCAACTTCCACATGGGCGATACCAGCGCGCACACCGGCTTCGTCACGCCCGTGGCGGCGGTGTTTGCGTCCCTCAAGGCCTATCTGGCCCGGGCCGGGCAGAGCGGTACCTTCAAGCTCTGGCTGGGCGGCTACAGCCGCGGCTCCATTATCGCAAATCTGCTGGCGGCAAAGATCGCCCGGGAGCTGCCCCAGCTGGGGCGGGAGAACATCTATGCCTACGGCTTTGCGGTGCCTGCGGCCCTGACTGCCGCTGACCGGCCTGACCTGCAGCAGGATTTCGATGCCAACCACGCCCCGGACGGCACCCTGCTGAAAAGCTGGCCCGAGAGCAACATCTTCAGCATCATTTCCAGCGGCGATGCGGTGGCCCGGGTGCTGCCCGCTGCCTGGGGCTACCACCGTAACGGCTGTGACCGCTTTCTGCCCGCCACCCGGAATGCCGAAGAACTGGCCGACCTGGACGCACTGGGGGCGGAATTCGGCCCCACGCCGCTGGTGGTCAGCAGTCTTGCCACCGCCGAGGACACCAGTGCCCTCATCGACATCGTGGCCAAGTTCTGCGTTTCCCGGGAAAATTTCCACCAGAAATACGAAACCGCCATCATGGACATGATCCAGTGTGCCTTTATCCGCTCCGAAAAAGAGGTGGTCGAGGGCTACATCCTCAGCGACGGTGAGATCGTGGAGCGGCTGCAGACCCTTTCCCACATGAAAGAGATCGATTACTGGCAGATCGTGGGCAGCGTCTGGGCTGCCTCCACCATGAGCCGCCCCATCCTTGAGCGGTACGGCCAGAACGTGCCCCTGCTGGCCCGGCAGATCCTGATCCCGGTGCTGGCGGTCGGCCTGTGCTACGGCATCGAGACCGATGTGGTGCAGATGGTGGCCCAGTACATCATCCGTCTGCTCACCGCCCGGGGCGAGCTGGACAGCGTTCTGCGCGCGGCGTTCTGCCACCACCCGGAAAACTACATCTCCCTGATGGAATACTACACCCCCGAGGAGCACGGCATGGAGCCCTTTACCAGAAGATGATTCACTTTTCTTCACCTTCCGCCTGAAATCTCTCCACCGGTGAAACGCCTGCGATTCGTTGAAATCCCGCTTCCTCTATGTTACACTTGAGTTTATCAATTGGAAAAGAGGAAAAAAACATGGAAACTCACCACAAGCGCAGCGCGTTTTCCGGCAAACTCGGATTCGTGCTGTCCGCCGCCGGTGCGTCGGTCGGGTTGGGCAATATCTGGCGCTTCCCGTATCTGGCCGCAAAATACGGCGGCGGCATTTTTCTGCTCATCTACATCCTGCTGGCTGTCACCTTTGGCTACACCATGATCATTGCCGAAACGGCGCTGGGCCGGATGACCCGCAAGAGCCCGGTGGGCGCTTACAGCCATTTTGGCAAGGGCAAGGGGCTGGCGTTCGGCGGCTGGATCAACGCCGTCATCCCCATCCTGATCGTTCCCTATTATTCGGTCATCGGCGGATGGGTCATCCACTATCTGGCCCAGTATCTTACCGGCCATGGCAGCGCGCTGGCATCGGACGGGTATTTCTCCGGCTTCATCTCCAACGGTCTGCTGGCTGAGATCCCGTTCCTGCTGTTCACCTTTATCACGCTGGGCATCATCTTTGCGGGCGTGCGCAACGGCGTGGAGCGCGTTTCCAAGGTGATGATGCCGGTGCTGGTGGTGCTCTCGGTGGTCATTGCCGTCTACTCGGTCACACGGCCCGGCGCACTGGCAGGCGTGAAGTATTTTCTGGTGCCCAACCCGGCCAACTTCTCGTGGATGACCGTGGTTTCCGCCATGGGGCAGATGTTCTACTCCCTCTCCATTGCCATGGGCATCCTGGTGACCTTTGGCTCCTACATGAAAAAGAACGTGTCCATTGAGCAGTCCACGGAAAACGTGGAGATCTTCGACACCGCCATTGCCATCATGGCGGGCCTGATGATCATTCCCGCCGTGTTCGCTTTTTCGGGCGGCGACCCCGACACCCTGCAGGCGGGCCCGGCCCTGATGTTCATTACCATCCCCAAGGTCTTTGCCAGCATGGGCATGGGCACTGCCGTAGGCGTGCTCTTCTTTGTGCTGGTGCTGTTCGCGGCCCTCACCAGCTCCATTGCCCTGACCGAGAGTGCTGTTTCTACCTTTGAGGACGAGCTGGGCTGGGACCGCACCCGCTCCACCATCCTCATCGGCTGCATTATGGTCACACTGGGCAGCCTTTCCGCGCTGGGCTACGGCCCCCTTGCCAGCGTGACCGTGTTCGGGATGCAGTTCCTCGATTTCTTCGACTTCCTGACCAACTCGGTGATGATGCCCATTGCGGCCATTGCCACCTGCCTGCTGGTCTCCCGGATCGTCGGTGTGGAAAAGATCGAGGAAGAGGTCACACGGGAAGGTCAGCCCTTCCGCCGCAAGCCGGTGTTCAACTTTATGCTCCGGTATCTCTGCCCCATCTTCGCGGCTATCATCCTGGCCAGCTCGGTCGCCAACGCACTGGGCTGGATTGCGATGTGACCCTGTTTTCTGCACGCAAAAAGCCCCCGGCCTGTATCCTCACAGGCCGGGGACTTTTCGATCACTCTTTTTCAAACACAAGGAAGCGGAACGCGATATCCGTGGTCAGCTCGGGCAGGGCGGCCAGGCGGGCTGCGCCATCCCGCGGCGTTTTCCAGTAATAGGGGGTCATGGCGAACAGCGCCTCCAGCTGCCCGGCAGGCACCGTGATGCTGCCCGAGACCTCCCGCTCCCCGATGGGACGGAAGCCCTCATAGGCCACCTCCTGCACCGGATTTTTATAGGGCGTGTCGTAGAGGACAGCCTTCATCTGGTAGAGGTGCTCTGCACCGGGCACGACATAGATCATCCGTCCGCCCGGGCGCAGCACGCGCCGGAACTCTTCCTGTGCAAAGGGCGAGAAACAGTTGAGCAGCAGGTCGGCCCATCCGGTGCGGACAGGCTGGGCAAAACTGGATGCCACCGCGTATTTTGCGGCAGGCAGTGCCTTTGCGGCCAGACGCACCGCAGGCTTTGCGATATCAAAGCCCGCCAGCTGCACCGGCCGGCCCGCCTGCGCAAAGGCCTGTGCCATGCAGCGGTCGTACCAGCCTTCGCCGCAGCCCGCATCCAGCAGGTGGAGCGGTGCATCTGCCCCGGCGGCAGCGCCGTACGCAAGGCACAGTTCACCCAGCGCCCGGCCGAAGATGCCGTAATACCCGGCGTTCAGGAAGGCACGGCGGGCGGCGACCATCTCTTTGCTGTCGCCCGGGGCCTTGGTGCGCATACTCTGCACCGGCAGCAGGTGCCAGTACCCCTCTTTCGCCCGGTCAAAGCTGTGGTTCCTGCCGCATTTCAGGGCAGTGTCCCCGGTCAGGGGTTCGCCGCAGAGCGGGCACTGCCAGGGGGCAAACGGCTCAGGTTTCATCGGTGTGATCCTCAATGGGTGCGGTGGCACCGCCGTGGGCGGTCATATACTCTTCAAAGTTGGTGAACTTCTGCTGGGGCGGGCGGCGGCTGATCAGCATCAGGCCCGGGTCCTCGTCCCGTGCGGGGGCGGTGTTCCGACTGCGGCCGCGGGGTGCCTCGCTCTTGGCGGGGCGGTCCGGGCGGCTGCTCTGCACTGCATTGCGATTATTGCGGCTGCTCTGCTGGCTCTGGCCGTTCTGGGCCGGGCGGGCATTGCGCGCATTCCGCTCTGCCCGCTGCTCGGTGCGCGGATCATTGCGGTCGGTGCGCTGCTCGGCACGGGCAGGCTGACCGCCGCGCTGACGCTGGCCGTTCTGGGCCGGAGCAGTCTGCTTTGCAGCAGGCTGCGCAGCCGGAGCCTTTTTGACCGGGCGCAGGGGGGTAGCCTCCGGGGCGCTCACAAAGTGGGGGTCGAATTTAGGCTGAGCATTACTGCCGCGGTTGGCCGGCTGCTGGGCATTGCCCTCGCGGCGGGTGCGGCTGTTATTGGAGCGGCGGTTCTCACTGCGGCCGCCGGAAGTGCGCTTCTGGTTTTCCTCCATGGATGTTCCTTCTTTCGGTTCGGTATTCTTGGGGCTGGGCTGTTTTGCAGCCGCTTTTTCCTTCTTGGGGGCAGCGGGCTTTTCGGCCTTGGCTGCCTTTTCTGCTTTGGCAGGCTGCTCTGCCTTCACAGGCTTTTCCGGCTGCTCTGCTTCCGCCTTGGGCTTTTTGCCCCGCACCGGGGGCGCAGCCTTGACAGGGGCGGGCACGCCGTCCCAGGGATGGCCGGAGACGACCGGGATCTGGCGGCGGTTCAGCTTTTCGATCCCGGCCAGATATTCCTTTTCCTCCGGGGCGCAGAAGCTGACGGCAGTGCCGTCGGCACCGGCACGGGCCGTGCGGCCAATGCGGTGGACGTAGGTCTCGGGCACCTCGGGCAGGTCGTAGTTGAACACATGAGACAGCTCGCTGATGTCAATGCCACGGGCGGCGATATCGGTCGCCACCAGCACCCGGGTCTTGCCCGCCTTGAAATCCTCCAGCGCCGTCACGCGGGCGGTCTGGCTCTTGTTGCCGTGGATGGCGGCAGCGGGGATGCCCTGCTTGTTCAGATCTTTTGCGATTTTATCTGCTCCGTGCTTGGTGCGGCTGAACACCAGCGCGTTCACCACCTCAGGCTTCAGGTTCTTGATGAGCCAGGGCAGCAGGAACTTCTTGTTGCCCTTCTCCACAAAATACAGGCTCTGCCGGATGCGGTCCACCGTGCTGGACACCGGGTCTACCTTGACAAAGGCCGGGTCATGCAGGATGCCTGCAGCCAGCTGCTCGATCTCCTTGGGCATGGTGGCGCTGAACATCAGGTTCTGGCGCTGCCTGGGCAGCTTGGCGATCACCTTTTTCACGTCGTGGACAAAGCCCATATCCAGCATCCGGTCGGCTTCGTCCAGAACAAAGATCTCAATGTTGGAGAGGTCCAGCAGCCCCTGCCCCACCAGGTCGTTCAAGCGGCCCGGGCAGGCAATGAGGATGTCCACGCCCTTTTTCAGGGCTGCGACCTGCGGAGCCTGACCCACACCGCCAAAGATGACGGTGCTGCGCAGGGTCAGATACTTGCCGTAGGCTTCAAAGCTCTCGCCGATCTGCAAAGCCAGCTCCCGGGTAGGAGTCAGGATCAGGGCGCGGATGGCACCCTTTTTGCGGGGCGCGCTGGCAGTCAGGCGGTCGAGCATGGGCAGCGCAAAGGCAGCCGTCTTGCCGGTACCCGTCTGGGCGCAGCCCATCAAGTCCCTCCCGGCCAGCACCGGCGGAATGGCCGCCGCCTGAATGGGCGAGGGGGATTCATAGCCCGCCTGTGCCACAGCACGCAGCACAGGCGCGGAAAGATTCAGTTCGTTAAATGTCATTCTTCACCTAAAATGTTTCTGCATTCCATATAATAGCGCTTTTCCTCTGCGTGCCCCATGCTGAAGGTCTTGCGGGGCAGCACACCGCCCATAACGATGCCCTTGAACAGATCGCTCTTCTCAAAGGGCGGCATCAGGAAAGCCACACCACCCTGCCTGCACAGGGCGCGGACAGCGGGCTCATCGTGGACATAATCCACCCGGGCCTCGATGTGGCGGGCCATGAAATACTCAATGAATGCGTCAATGGTGCCCACGGTCAGCGGGGCAACGGGATGTTCAAAGCTGAGCACATTGGCCACATGGGGGCCTGCCAGCGTAAAGGACTGCTGTTTTGCATCGCCGAAGCAGATGCCTGCCGCGTGGGAATCGCTCCACGCGATGAGGGCCAGCAGCACGGCACCGCAGTCCACATTGAAAAGGACACGGTGGATGGGCTCGATCTCAATGGCCGGAGAGTGGACATTGCAGACCTCAGCCAGGCACCAGCGGGCCGGGTGGGTCAGCTGCTGCTCCGGGGTCAGGGTCTTTTTCAGCTCCTCCCAGCAGGCCTTGGCGGAAGCCAGCGAATGGTTGCCGTCGCCCACGGCCAGCGTCAGGGGCGCGCCGCCCTTTGCCTGGGGATACCGGGCATCAAAGGCCTCCTGGCTGCCCAGAGCGTTCAGGGCGCTGTCGATCTGGGCCAGCAGGGCGGGATCTTCCACTGCCCAGCCGGCAATGTGGCCGCCGTTCAGCATCAGGTCGCCCTCGTAGACCTTGCGCAGCTGCTCCTTTTTCTCGCCGATGGGCTCGATGAGGGTGCAGCCGGGGTCATCGGCCAGCATCATAATATGGGGCGTTTCCAGCCTTGCCCCCCGGCGCACCGCCATGCGGGGCGGGATGCGGCTTTCCACGGTGTGCTCACTGGGGCGGATGGCAGGCACCGCACCCTCGGCATAGCTGTATGCCTCCAGGTCGATCCTGCCCACAAGGCCCTGCCGCACCCGGCCGCTCTGCTCAGTGCGCTCCACATAAATGAAGCCGTCCACCGCGCGGGTCAGCATGTTCCGGGTATAATCGTCCATGGCCGCATGGATGGCACTGATCCTTGCATCCACGTCATCCTCTTCCAGATAGACCTCCGGCAGGATCAGGTTCAGTGTGCTGGGGCCGCCTGCGGCGGCCTGCGCAGCCTTTTCCCAATAGGAGCGGTCACTGGTGAACTGATCGCAGGCCACACAGCCCCACTGCCCCACCGGGATCTGTTCCGACGGCAGCAGGATGTGCGCCGGGGAAAAACAGGATGTTTTGTTCATAATACTTCCCTCCCTCTCACAAAAACGCAGGGATCACTCAAAATAGCTGGCGGCATCGTCCCGGATGACCAGATGCTCCACACCTGCCTCGGTCAGGGAGAGGGTCAGCTCCTCCCGGGCCGCTGCATCCAGCGTAGAGGAGGACGGGACCTTCACCAGCAGGTTCTTCACGCCCAGCTGGGCCGCAGGGGCTCCCAGCTGGCTGGAGGAACCGGTCACCTCGGCCAGCGAATAACCGTACCAGAGCGTCACCGTATCTCCGAAGCGGGCCTGCCAGGCGGCGATATCCGCAGTCAGCTGCCCGGCACGGTCCACACCGTTGGTGGTGCCATAGTCCTGCTTGGCGCTGGTGGACGAGGGGAACTGGACATTTTCCAGCAGCACCTGATCAAACCCGGCGGCGTGTACCTCAGCGATCAGATCACCGATATACTGCACGGTCTCCGCGGCGTAGGGGTTCAGCCAGGGGTTGCCTCCAGCGGAAGCCTTGTTGTCCAGCCAGAGGTACTCCTGCCCTTGATACCGGATGGCCAGAGCGTGGTCAGCCCGGGCACCGGCAGGGTCACGGAAGGCAGTCAGCGCAGCCACCGGCACCAGCCCCTCCTCCTTGAAGATGGATGCCACACTCGTCAGCTCGACCTGTGTGGGGGCTGCATTGGCGGCACCCACCGCCGTCTGGGAGGCGTAATACACCTGCCCGGCGGTGTCCTTCAGGGTCAGGATGGCATAGGTCATGCCCTGTGCCTTGAGCTGCCGGGCGGCGGAGCGGATGGCGGCCTCGTCGGTCAAGGTGGTCACATCCACCTCTGCCCACAGGCCCGTCACAATATCAGTGCCCTTGACCTCGGGCTCCGGCTCCTTTTCCGGCACCGAGGAAGCTGCCGGTTCGCTGGCAGCGGTGCTCTGTGCCCCGGAAGATGCACTCTCGCTGACAGCACTGGATGCGGAAAGGTCACGATCCCGCACCACGGTATACCAGGTGTGGGTGGCCCAGTCCAGCACATGGGGCGCGGCCACCCAGGCCGCTGCCAGCACGGCCACCACCAGCACCGCAATGCCGATGCCCTTTTTCAGCCGCATCTCGCGGGTGTAAAAGCTGCGCCGGTAGCGCTTGACCTTCTGGCGTTTGGGATATCTTGCCATAATCAACCACCCTCCTTGGGGTCAACTTACAGGATCACGGAATGGCCGGTAAAGCCGTAGATGGCCAGCGCCAGCACACCGATATAGATCAGGGTGATGGGCAGGCCGCGGAATGCTTCGGGGATGGCCTTGCTGCGCAGACGGTTGCCCGCCTCGGTCACCAGCATCACAGCCAGCAGGTAGCCCAGGCCGCTGCCCAGGCCAAAGCCGATGGACTGCGCCAGCGTAAAGCTCTGGGTGCGCTCCACCAGCACGGTGCCCAGCACGCCGCTGTTCACGGCGGCAATGGGCAGGATGCGGATGAGCAGGCCGCTGCGGGGGCCTTTGACCGCCCGCAGGATGGCGTGCTCAAAGATGCAGACCACCGCCACACAGGCCAGGTAGAGCAGCGGGCGGAGCGGGGCACGGTAGGGCAGATCAACGATCTGGCTGCTCGCAAAATACGCCAGCGGGGCCACCAGCGTCTGGGTAACACAGAGCAGCAGGGCAAACCACCAGCTGCTGGTGCGCTCGTCACCCACCAGCTGGATCAGGCGCGACACGCCCAGACCGCGGGTAAAGATGGCGTTCTGGGCAAACAGGGCCAGCACGGCGTAGGCAAAGGCCACACCGATGGCATTCATCACAGCACTCACTGATCCTGCACCTCCTTCCGGGGGTGCGCAGTCAGAGTGCCGCGCGCCTCAGTTTTCAGGTATTCCTTGTGTTTGCGGGCCAGCGCGCGCCAGACGGCACACACCACGCCCAGCACGATGAAACCGCCTGCCGGCATGGATGCCATGGGCAGGACAGAGCGGCTGAGCTGGATCCCAAACACACTGCCCAGCGCCAGCCACTCCCGCAGGCAGCCCACGATGAACAGGATGAGCGCGTAGCCCACCGTGATGCGCAGGCCCTTGGAGACAGCCTTGCGCATGGCTTCCTGCACACGGCCAAAGCGGTAGGTCAGCAGGGGCTCCACCACCAGCATGGGCAGGTAGATGCCCAGCATCAGCAGGTCGGTGCCGAACACGGCGTTCAGGATGGGATAAGCGGCAAGGTAGACCACCGCCGCACTGCCGCTGTACACCAGCGCCCGGGGCAGCAGCTTTTTCTCCAGCTCTTCCGGGGCAGGCTGCTCGTCCCGCAGGGGGAACAGGCGGCTGACCAGGCAGGCCAGCATCCGGGAAGGCGTGAGCAGCAGGGCCACAGCCACGGCCAGCATCAAAGCATTTTTGCCTGTGGTGGCAAGCACCACCAGCGGAGCCAGACCCATGCCCTGCATGACAACGGGATTATTTTTGAACACCCGGTCATGGTGGGCAAACTTCTCCGGATCGCGGGTGATCAGTTCTGCAATGGAGCGTTTCATTCAGCGCCCTCCTTTCCGGCCGCAGGGCGGTGCATCAGCTGGTACAGGCGGCTCTCGGTGCGGTCCATCCAGCCGGAAATGCTGTTGACCGTGAGCAGAGCAAAGCAGACACCCGTCTCGTACACGCCGTAATACCGGAAGCCCATGGTGATCGCACCCACCAGCACACCGTACAGGATGCGGCCCAGATGGTGATGGGCGCAGGTGTAGGGCTCGTTGAGCAGGAACACCGCGCTGAACAGCATGGCACCGGTCAGCAGCTCGTCCCGCACGCACTGCAGGCGCAGGGCGATGTCCACGCCGTTCACACCCACCTGACGGGGGAAAAGGAAGGCGATGAGGGCACAGGTGACCACAAAGCTGACAGAAGCGCCCAGACGGACATCCTTCTGCAGCCAGAGGAAAAGCCCGCAGGCCAGAAGGATGAGGGCGGCACCCGTGCCCATGGGGGCGGCGTACTCGCCCAGGCCCAGCGAAATGGCACTGATGTTCAGGCTGCCGCCGCTGCGCAGGGTATCCGAGATGGTGCTGGACACCGGCACGCCGGTGGCATCCCACAGGGGGATGTTGGTATAGGGCTGGGGGTAACGGAACACCTGCTCCGGCCAGGACACCGCCGCCACGGCGTAGCCCACAGCAGCGGGGTTGAAGGGATAGCTGCCGTAGCCGCCAAACACCTCCTTGCCGATGAGGACACCGGCCAGCACCGCCATAATGACCACATACCAGTCCACCGTGGCGGGCATGAGCAGGGCGATGATGAGGGCAAAGCTCTCGTTGGAAAAATCCCCGGCCCGATACACGCGGCGGCGCAGCAGGGAGACCAGGCGGTCACACAGATTGCCGGTGAGCAGCGCCGCGCCGCAGAGCAGCAGGGGCCGCAGACCGTACAGGAAGCAGGCCATGCAGAGCAGCGGGATGGTCATAAGGCAGACGTGCAGATAGTACCGCCCCGTCTTTGCAAGCTCCTGCTCCTGCTGCTGGATCAAACGTTCATCCATGGTAAGGCACCTCTCACAGGGCGGCCAGACGGCGCACCGCCGCAGCCGGGTCGGCTGCACCGAACACGGCACTGCCCGCCACCAGAATATCGGCACCCGCCTCCACACACAGGGGGGCGGTGGTATCATCCACGCCGCCATCCACTTCCAGCAGGTAGCGGGCGCTCCGCTTTGCCCGCTCTTCCTTGAGCCAGCGCAGCTTTTCCAGCGCCGAGGGCATGAATTTCTGCCCGCCGAAGCCGGGTTCCACGCTCATCACCAGCACCAGATCCAGCTGGTCGAGATACGGGGCCAGCGCCTCCGGATCAGTACCGGGCTTGATGGTCAGGCCCACCTTGCAGCCCAGTGCCTTGACCGCATCGATGGTCTGCTGGATGTCGTCCTCGCACTCGAGGTGGAAGTTGTACAGGCTGGCACCCGCCTTGATGAAAGGCTCTGCATACTGCAGCGGGTGGCTGATCATCAGGTGGACATCGTAGAATGCTGCGGGCATCCCCTTGTGCAGGCTTTTCAGTACCGGCACGCCAAAGCTGATGTTGGGCACAAAGTGGCCGTCCATCACGTCATAATGCAGCATCTGCGCACCGGCATCCAGCACCATGCGGCAGTCTGCGCCAAGCTGATTGAAATCAGCCGAAAGGATCGAAGGACTAATGATCGTCATTGTGTTTTATACTCTCCGTTATTTTTCAGAAAGATTACACCATCCGTTCTGTCAGAGCACCTGTTTTGGGGCCAGAATGCAGGGCGGGCATGGTTACTCTTAGTTTACATGAAAACACGCAAAAAATCAAACCCGGAGCCGTGTTTTTCACGGAAAAGTCTCAAACCTGCCCCTGGATCCATCCAAAATCCATTCCAAAACCAAAAACGACCAGACCGCCCCGCCCGTTTCAGGGGGACAGTCTGGCCGCGGATTCAGTTGACAGGCTTCATGCTGGCGGGGTCTTCCACCGGCACAGGCTGACCGGATTCGTCCGGCAGGCGCTTCATGCCGCTGGGGTTGGGGGGCGTGGCGGGCAGGGTGAACACGAACTGACACCACTCGCCCTGCTGGCTCTCCACACGGATCTGGCCTCCGGAAAGGTTGACCAGCACCTTGCAGATATTCAGGCCAAGACCGGCCCCCCGGGCGTGCAGGCCGCGGGACCTGTCCTCTTTGTAGAAGCGCTGGAACACATAGGGCAGCGCCTCGGGGCTGATGCCCTGACCGGAATTCCAGATCGAGATCTCCACCTCGGGGCCCAGCTTCTCCACATGGAACTTGATGGTGCCGCCCGCCGGGGTAAACTTGATGGCATTGTCCAGAATGTTATAAGCCACCTGATGGATGAGGTCGGGGTCCGCGTAGACCAGCACCTTTTCATCCATGGTCAGGCCTTCCAGATCGATCATGCCGTCATTGATGCGCTGCTCCGCCGAAAGGGCCACACCGGTGAGCGTCTCCCAGATGTTGAACATCCGGGCGTTCACCTGATACTCGCCGCTTTCCAGCTTGGAGAGATCGAGCATGTTCTGGATGAGCCGGGCCAGGCGGCCGGTCTCCTCGCTGACCAGCTGCAGGTAGTGGTTCTGCATATCGGGCGGGATGGTGCCGTCCAGAATGCCGTCCACAAAGCCCTTGATGGTGGTCATGGGGGTGCGCAGCTCGTGGGCGATGTTGCCCATGA